>JGI994J12354_10004687_pt1 | contig 12154 bp, 3 predicted proteins | sample IntmicLarv3ML3BL_FD_12354 | JGI IMG/M metagenome (IMG submission 12354) | reverse complement strand
CACCCGACCAGTATGCGACGCTCGCCGTATGGGGCGACACGACCACCGACTGGGTAACTTCGCCGATCCCGCCGAACTACTCGTTGACATTTGATGAAAGCTCCAGAGCCACAACTGTTATGGCGGACATCCAGACTTATGTTGACGAGATGACAATCAAGTTCATCATCGGCGCAGAGTCTATCGATGCGAAGTGGGATGAATACGTAAGCGTTATTACAAACCGTGGCGTTGACGAGGCGATGAGCCTCCATCAGGCGGCAGTTGACCGCTATCTCGCCCGCTAAGCGGTAACAAAGCAGGAGGAGGGTAACCTCCTCCTGTAATTTAAGAAGAAAAGGAGAATGACAAATGAGCGTATTTGACGGCTTCGGCGAAGCAACCATCAAGTTTCTGGAGGAAGCCCGCAAAAATGTGCGCCGCTACGACGCAGAGCCCCTGCTTGAGGTTTTCAACCTCGCGCCGGATGTTTTCAGCATCTTTGAAAAAAGCCCCGGCATGGGCGGCGACGCGTGGATGCACCTCATCGTTGGCAGCGAACGAGCACTTTTAATCGACACCGGTTTCGGAGTCGGTGATGTGAAAGCGCTTGTCGAAACCCTGACGGACAAACCCTACGACGTTGTGAACACGCATTTCCACGGCGATCACACCTTTGGCAACTACCAGTTCGATAAGGTATACTGCCACAAATACGACGTGCAGTCTGTAGTCAACCAGATGAAGCCCACAGCGCGCGACGGCATGGTTCCGACAGAGGGCGTGTACTTCAAGCCCGAGGATTTGGTTCCGATTCGTGAGTACGAGGTAGTCGGTGTTGACGGCGGCTTCAAGTTCAACCTTGGAGACGGCGAAACGGTCGAGGTTGTCCACCTTCCCGGTCACGCTCCGGGCGGCTGCGGACTTTTGGATAATAAAAAGCGGATTCTGTTCTCGGGAGACGCAATTGTCCACACGCCGACATTGATTTCCGGCCCTGCCCTTACGGGAGAATATGCGAAATACGGCACGGTTCAGGCGTTTCTGGATGAGCTTGAGCTGCTTGTTCCGCGCATGGACGAGTTCGACACGCTGTACCCCGGACACAGTATGCTCGCCGTCCCGAACAGCATAGTCCGCGATATGCGCGACTGCTGCAAGGCAATAGTCGAAAATCCGGACGACTACACCCGCAAGGACGAGACAATGCCCGGGCGTGGAATCTCGATGTTGAAGGTCGTTGGGCGCGCGCCCGTCGCCTACAACTACGAGAGAGTTAGATACTGAGAAGAACGAAGCCACCGGAGCAGGGAAATAAGACCGGCGCTGTTCGCCTAGCGCATTGCTTCGCAAGGCGCTCTATGGAAAGAAACTGCTTCGTTGTCTTTCGACAACGATTTCGCTGCGCGAAACCGCACTTATTTCTGGAGAAGAAGACCCGAAACACCCGCTGCGGAGAACTCTGCGGCGGGTGTTTTTTTGCGTAAAAAGGAGGGGACTCCCCCGAATTTTTACGCAAATATACTTTAAAAATCAATGGGTCTGTGGTAAAATGTATAAAAATACATTATTAAACTAAGGTTCGTCCATTTGACAGCTTTCAAATAGCGCAAAATCGGAAACGGAGGCGGCAGGCTTGCAGGAAAGAAACAATGTCTACTACATGCCCAAGCGGCAGGAAATACATCTTGCCCAAATTCTTGAACGCCCGCTGACGGTTGTCGAAGCACCGTCCGGTTTCGGAAAAACGACGGCTGTGCGCGAATACCTGCGTGCAAACAAGGGTGACTGCGCCGAGTACTGGTACACCGCGCTCGGTGAGCCGGAGGCTATCGCGTGGGACGGGATTTGCGCCATGCTCGCGAAAATCGATCCGGCTGTCGCTTTTCGTTTAAAACAGCTCGGTGTTCCGCAGAGCGAAACATTTTTTCAAATGATAAACCTGCTGCGGGAGCTGGACTGTACCGTTCCGACGGTGCTCGTCATCGACAACTACCACCTGCTGCAAAGCGAAAAGACCGCCGAGTTCATAGCCTCATTTTCGCTGCACGGGAACAGTGACCTGCACGTCGTCATAATAACCCAGCAGCTGTCGCAGGATTTTTGGAACCCTCACTACAACTCCGGCGTTGCCGCCATTAACGCTTCTGTGTTCTTCTTTAACCGCGAGGACATCGATGNGTATTTCCGTCTTGCGGGCGTTACGCTTTCGGTGGAGGAGCTTGAGCATATGNACCGNACGACCGAGGGATGGATCGCCGCCCTGCGGCTTCAGCTGATGAACTATCTGCAATACGGTGAGGTTCAGAGCGAGCAGAGCCTCGACAAGCTCATCGAGACCACAATATGGAAACATTACAGCGAGCAGGAGAGGGAATTCATGCTCGGAGTCTCAATGTTTGAAAGCATAACGATTCGCCAGGCACAGATTCTCCTAGGCGGGGATGAGCTTCCCGACTACGCGCGCCGCCTGTTTGAAAGCGCGTTCATTACATATTATCCCGAAACGCGCAGCTATTCCGTCCACGCTGTTCTGCGTAGCTTCCTGTCTGCGCAGATTGAAAATCTGCCCGATGAGGCCAGGCGCGACATTCGCCGCAGGACGGGGCGGATTTTCTTGGCTTCCGGGCAAAACTACGCTGCACTTGCCCACTTTTTCGAGGCGGGCGAGTATGATGAAATGCTCGAGGTTCCGCTTCGCGGCAGTGAGCTTGTGGGTGCGGAGAGCATAAAGCTTGCTGTGCGTATACTCGAAGCCGTTCCTGCCGAAACGCTTTCAGCGCACCCAGAAATTATGATGGTATTTGCGTTTTACCTGTTCCTGCGCGGGCGCTACGAGCAGTTCGGCTATTGTTGCGCGATGATTTCCTCCGCGTTGGAAAACCCCGAAATTTCAAAGCTCTCCGCCGCTGAAGTTAAGCGGCTCGCGGGCGAGTTTGCACTGCTTTTGTCCTTTACCGAGTTCAACGACATCGAAAAAATGAGCATAAAGCACAATGAGGCGGCGGAGCTAGTCCCTTATTCAACGCTTTTCGACTTCAACGACGCGTGGACGTTCGGCACGCCTTCGGTCATGTACCTGTTCTGGAGCAGGGAGGGTCTTCTAGACGAGAAAATCCGACAGATGGACGAGAGTATGCCATGCTACACGCGGCTTGCGCGCGGACACGGTACTGGTGCGGCATCGCTTATGCGCGCCGAAGCTATGCTCCTGCGCGGCGATCTTGAGTCGGCGGAGGCGCTCTGCCACAAGACGCTGTACCTCGCGGGCGACAAGAATCAGGACGCGCTCTGCATGGGCGCGGAACTTACGCTTGGACGCATAGCCGTTTTGCGCGGTGATTCCTACGGCTATAACGCGGCGCACGAGCACATCCGCCAGATTGCTATGACCGGCACGGAACTCAGCCGTTACTCGGCTGCCGACCAGTGCGCGGCGCTGTTGTCGCTGAACCTCGGTGCTGTCGAGGGTACGGCGGGCTGGCTGCGCGAAAAGGAGCAGATTGACAGGCGCGTCTACGAAGTCGCCGCGCCTTATTGCCTTATGTTATACGGACGGGTTCTGCTCGCCGAGGGAAACTACTCAAAGCTTTCCGGGCTTGCAAGCTCGGTCATCAGCATGGCGGAGGAGATGAACCTCCTTTTGCCGAAGCTGTGCTACCTCGTTTTTCTCGCCGTCGCCAAACAAAAGACGGGAAACCAGGCCGAGGCCGTCGAATACCTCGAGCGGGCGCTGGCTTTTGTCCTGCCCGACAAGCTCTATTTGCTGATAGCGGAGCATGGGAAGGCGCTTGTACCCCTGCTTTCGGAGGTTAAGGTCGCCGACGAATACAAAAAGGATATTGCTGCGATACGCTCGCTTTCGTACAAGTTCGATTCCGGAATCGTGCAAATTCAGCGCTTTATCAAGAAAAATGACACCGGCTCTCTCACCCCGCGAGAGCGTGAGATAGCGCAGCTCGCGAAAAACGGGTTCACAAACTCCGAAATCGGCGATTCACTCTTCATCTCCGCCAACACTGTCAAGATGACGTTGAAGAAAGTTTACATCAAATTGGACATCCATTCGCGCGAGCAATTGAAGGATAGGGCTTTCTGACCTAGTACTGCCAAAACTACCCATCGGGTAATATAAAAACAGTAAAACTTCCTCTATTATGCCAATAGGGAAGTTTTATTTTGTCTAAAAGTGGCGGTGTGTCGAAGAAAATGGCTATTTAAGTCCCTGTCGTCACCAAAAAATTCCGGAGACCAGAAAATGTCAGAGGGGAAGCTGACGTTTCTGAAAAGATTCCGGAGTCAAGGTGTTCGGCACATCAAAGCTGAAAAGACCCAATAAAATTAAGGAGAATGCACAATGAAACAGAAGGCAGGAAAGAAGCTCGTAAGCATACTTTTAGTATTCGCCATGCTTCTCAGCGTACTACCGCTGAACATGGTTGCGCTTGCGGCTGATCCGTCGACGGACATCGGGCAGGAGGATGTGTTCAGAGCCATGGGCTTCGACACAAGTAAACTGCCGGAAGGCTTCGACGAGGACTCAACAAGCAACCCCTATGGCAGAAACAATGTCACCATCAATCCGGTAAAAGAGATTTTTACCACCCGGCAAGAAGCGGGAATAGCAAATGAGATAATAATAGCCGATGTCGAGTACAATCCGATTACCACTCAAGTAATATCCACCTATCTTTTTGGACACAATGCTTCCGCAGCAAGCAGTGTCAGCACTATTCTGAATAATGGTAAGACGACCTTCGACTACGTGCAAGGGCCATACCCGGCAACCGCAGTTACAATGAAGGCAACCGCTTCGATGGAAGGCGACTTTGTGGGCAGCGGCACAAAGGGGCAGGTTGTAACTGTCGGCGCGGGCGATATGTCGGCTAACGGAGGGCTTTATTTCAACGTTTACGAGCCGCATGCTGACGGCGGCGCGGATATCGGCGGCTACAAGACGCTTATCAGCCCGACAAAAAAAATCGGCAACGGCGGCCTCGGAGTCAGCGAGGACTTTTCGGTTGCTCCGTACATGATGCAGAGCTACCTCAAAGTTGCCACAGGCGACTTTGACGGCAACGGCGTTGACGAAATTGCTGTGTTCGTTCCGGAACAGGGGCGTTCGCGCATCGAGGTTTATACGCTGACACTTATGCAGGCGGATTTGGCAACAGATTCCGACGGGAATCTGACAGACGCAGCTGTTGCGTCGCGTCTTGCCGCGTGTACAGACCCGGGCAGGTGGGGAATCCTCACCACGTATTACCTCAAGGAAACCACGTATGTCTCGAACATGGTATCTCTGACAAGCGGCGACTTTAACCGCGACGGCATAGACGACCTTGCCTTGACATGGAGCTACTATTTCGGGCCGCACAAGAACCAGCTGAGCGACGGCAAAGCGGTTGTCCTTTTCGGAGAGAACGGGAAATATACGCTCACAAAAATTACGAACATCCCGCTATACTATGAAAATATCGAAAACAAAATTGCCCGCGCCGCCTTTACCTACGGCGACATTGACGGCGATAATGTTGATGACCTTATTCTGGGCGGTCAGCTCGCAAAGGACATCGCAAGCGGAACAACCTCGCGCTTTATCGCGATGTACAACTTTGCGGGCGATGACAGCCGCGGGAATGCCGTGTTCACCCAGACGATAGCGAAGAACTTCGACATCCTTGAAAAGGACGAGACAGGTAAATATGTCCGTCCCGAAGAGGTTGACGGCAGGTTTTACAGCACACCCGGCCTTGTCACAAACCTGACGACAATCCGCATGAATGGCATAGGACTGCCAAGCTCAATTTACATTGACAGTCTGCTCATTGAGTATGACGAGGGCGACCTTGTCATAAGCACCGCGCTAGACGAAAACAAGCTAAAGGTCAGCACGACCATGTTTTCAGGACCGCCGTATGCGAACTATGTCGAATATGCGGCACGCGCCGTCGATTTGACCGGCAACGGCAAAGAAACTCTGCAAATCATGCAGTTCAACCTTCCGGGAATTAATATCGCCTTGCTTAGCCCGGATGAGCTGATATATTTGTGGATTTATGCTATGTTCGGAATTCAAAATGAGTATACGGGCGCGCTTAATACCTGCTCAATTTACGGCGAAGGAGCCGGCATAATAGTAAGAAGAAGCGCGCTGACGAGACAGGATTCGGCGGTAACATCGGTAAACGCAACCACCGGACGGGTGTCTTTTGAGAAAAAAGAGGTCTTTGACTTCAGCTACTCCTACGCTATGCCTGACACCGACGCAAACGACACGGCAATGCTTCGTTACACAGGCCAGCACTATGTGACACACACCGACCCGAAAATCCTCGCGGTCATCGCGTCACCCCCGTATTTTGCGGATTTGGACAACGATGCAAACGATCTTTTGACGGGCAGCAGCTACATGGTATCCGAAACCGCCTACAGCAAAAGTACGGGTTCCGGCTCCGGCTCCAGCACCACACACACGCTGAATATCGGCGCGTATGTCGGCTTTGAGCACGACTTTATGGTGTTTGGGCACAAGGTGGCATCCATAGAGTTCGAGCTTGCGTACAACCACGGCTGGACGTGGGAGACCTCGAAGATGAAAACCATGCAGCAGACAGTCACATATGCGACCCTCGCGGGAGAGGACGCTGTTGCATTCTACTCCATCCCGATGGAAATTTACGTCTACGAGTCGCTCGTTCCGGTCAACGACTCGGATGGGAACTTCCTGCGTTGGGACGTTCAGACAATGACCGTCAACATCCCGCACACGGCGTCTGTTGTCACGATGTCGCTTGACAACTACGAAAAAATCGCCAAGGATTACAGCAGCGTTCTGCCGCAGGTTGAGGGCAACATCCTCACCCACGAAGTCGGCAAACCCGGAACATATCCGAAAACCGCGAACCAGTATCCGGACGCAAAGGTATACTCAGGCGACCCCGCTCGCGTTGATGTGGGACTTGGCAGCGTGACGCAGGAGCTTTCATTTGAAACCGAGGATGCAGACGGCTTCACGCACACCAACACAGTTGACACGAAAATCGGCGGAGGCGTGTTTGACATCAAGGCGGGCATAACCGCAGGATATGAGCACAACTCCGGTACGGTCGAAGTCACCACCGAGGGCAGCTCCTTCAGCGGAAGAATTTACAATATGCCGATTCAGGCGGCGGATTACGGCTACGGCTACAACTGGAAAATCTTCAGCTATCCGTATGAGTACAACGGAACGAAGTTCCCGGTTGTCAGCTATATCGTAAACGACGTAACTTCTCCGCCGGAACTCCCTAAGGATTTCCGTCAGGTCATTGAGGACACCACCGACTCGGAAATCGCTCTGACATGGAGCTATGCGGGCGGCGTATCCGGCTTCACCATCTACCGCTATGAGGAGTATCCAGACGGTGCAGCGCGCAGGCAGATTGCATTTGTTCCGATGTCTGACGGCGGCCCCGCAGACGCGAACGGAATGCGCACATTCACATATGTAGATGAGAACCTCAGCCCATATACCGAATATAAATACCAAATCCAGACCGTCCGCGCGGCGGTGCCTCCGCTCAGTGTTCCCAGCGCTGTTTTAGAGGCACGGACAAAGAGCGACCGCGGCTATCCGGACATCCGCCTCTACACCGGCTCGCCGAGGAGCGAAGTTGATACCACTGTTCCGTTCGTAGTCTACCCCGATGTTGAGGCGAAAATCCAGGCGGAGATTGCCAACGCCGCAGACTACAACAGCGTTGCAGAGTACAACTTCCAGTGGCAGAAGCGTGTCGGCGGCAAATGGACAAACTACGGCACGGAAAAATCGACACTGACTTTCCAGGGCGGACGCAAAGCCGACGTTGAGGGCGAATACCGCGTCCGCGTCAACGTAACATATTACGATACTGTCGCAGCGCAAGAGTACATGATTTCGGCGTACTCCGAAACCGTCAATGTCGTGTCGCGTATGCGCGGCAGCCGCTTTGAAAACGATACTCTCGTTGTGACAGAGAAGACGGACGGCGGCGCGAAATTCCCAAGTTTCTCCGCCAAGGTTGAGAGCATAACCCCAGGCCATCAGACAATACCCAGCGGCAAGGTTATCTTCACAATTAACGGCGCGAACTTCACCGACTACGTTGAAGCAACGCTGAAAAACGGCGTCGCTACAGTGGACTACAAGCTTCCGCTTGCAGACGGCGTGTATGAAATCACGGCCGAATATGTCGGAAACATGGTGTTCAGCGGCACAGTGACGGGAACTTCTGCCTACTATCTTGCAGGCGCTGATTCCGACGGATACATCCTCGTTGCCGACAACACCTATACCTACGGTGACGAAATCAGGCCTGTTGTTCGCTATGTTTCAAAAACCGGCGGCGTGACAACGCTCGAGGGTACGGTTCCGGTCTCCGAAATCACCTATGAGTTCCTGCGGTGGGAGCTTACATATATGAACGCGCCGTTCTTCCAAATCCCGATTGGCAAGCTGGTTGATCGCACGGACTACTTCATAAACAGCAGCAATGAGGTGGATATTGCGGCGGGACTTGTAGGCAGATATACTTTCTTGGCCTATGACATTGAAGGCAATCTGCTTGCAGCCAGAACGATGGTCGTCAACAAGCGCCCGATTACAATCGTGCCGACAGAGACACCAATTACCGTAGAGGTCGGCTATGCCACACATCCCACAGTTGACGGAGCTTTGCAGGCGCTTTCCGGCGGCCTTGCGGTAAATGTCGGCGACGATATAACCGATCTCGGGCTTCGTGTTCTGGTAACTGACGCGGCGGGAACCTCGCACTCTGTTGACGCAAAAACTCTACCCGGCGTCTACAACTTTGTCGGCGCTCCGCTTTCCAAGACAGAATCGACGAAATACCAAAACTACGACATAACCTACACCTCAGGTCAGCTCATAATCACCGGCGAGGAGTACGATCTGTCAGCCACAGCGGAAAAACGCAACGGCGAGGGGGCGGGAATCGTCGAAATGGTCACTCCTGCAGTCGCCGGAATGACAGGCGAAACTTGGACGACCAGAGTTACCGGCGGCACAGGTGTTGTCCTTCGGGCGATACCCGAGCAGGGCTACAAGGTTGACAAGTGGTTCTCCGGCGGCAAGGAAATCGTCGCGGCTGCCGGTTCGCTCACATACAGCTTCACAATGCCGTCGGAGGATACAGCCATCAGCGTCACATTCAAGCGCGACGAGTCAACTTTGACTTTCGGCGCAATCCCGGATGAGGGAGGCACAATTAAAAAGGTAAAACCGACATTTGAAATCGGCAACCATGTCAACGAGGGCGTGGAGTTCACCTTCACGGCAACTCCGAAGGCAGGTTGGTTCTTCAAAAACTGGATAGTTTACCGCGAGGGTTTCAACCCGCAGACTGTCGTAACAGACGTCCTTGAGGACGGAACAACCTCGATAGACTTCACAATGGGCAAGACTTCGGCGCGCGTGTTTGCAAACTTTGAACGCGAGAAGTACACCCTGACTCTTGGCGAAAACCTCGTCGCGCGCAGGCAGTATGTTGACCCCGACGACGACAAGAACACCCTCTATGCGGATGTTGTATCGGGCGAGAAGATAGTCGGCGACAGCAAGGTATTCGTAATGCCGCGTATCGGATTCAGCGTTGCTCTTGAAGATATCTGGCAGAAAAACGGCGAGCCTGTATCCGTGGACGACGGTGTCAGCGCAGACAACCAGATGTACACATTCATCATCCTTGAGGACACCTTTGTCGAAGTTGATGTCGCGAGCAACCTCTACGAGGTTGGGCTTGAAATCAACGAGCCGGCAGGCGCGAACAACGGCGTAGGCTATACAGTTAACGGCGTTTCGGGCGCGGCTCTCGGCGAGCTTGACGGCGGCACAGAGCTTGTGTTCACAGCCGAGCCTGCGTGGGGCTACCTCTTTGACAAGTGGGAAGTCGACATCGATGGTGCGTTGAGTGTCTACAGTACACCCGAGCTGAAAATCACGCTCGGCCACGACATCAAAGTCACGGCAGTGTTTAAGGACAATATCGCGCGTCAGGTTTCGGTTCTTGTACCGGACTTCAGCTACGGCTATGTCACCTACACTATAAACGGCGGCACAGAGCAGTTGCTTACCGACTACATGAGCTGGCAGACCATAGACATCTTTGACGGCGATACCGTCGAAATTATCCCGACACCGAGCGAGTTCCATGTTCTCGGTGCAAATCCGTGGTACATAAACGGCACACGCCAGATAGTTTCCCCGACGCCCAAGACATGGTTGCTCGAAAGAATTACCACAAACCCGACCGTTGAGGTCACAATAGTCTCCGCTACGGACTACACCATCAACTACGGAATCACGGGCGGCGACGGCAGCGAGACCATCACCGGCGAGATTGCAAGGACGCTCGGTAACGTCCCGTTTGCCTCCGGCGCGCAGGATATCGGCGCGGGAAATCAGCTGTTGTTCACAGCGAGCTACGATGTTTACAGCTACATGATAGACAGCTGGCAGATTACAAACTACATCGGCGGAAACCCGGAAACCGTCAGCGCAACCACGCAGGACGGTGCGCTCATCAAGTCTGACGAGCTCGTAATCCCGACGCTCACAAACTCGATGGACGTGATGGCTGTTCTGACAGACCTCGTAATCTGGGGAGTTACAAACAATGTTGCAAACAGCGTAATGACTGTCACTCCGAACACCGCGCACGTCGCGCTCGGAAGCGACGAAATCCTTGAGGGCGACGGAGCACTCATCACCCTCACAGTTGACAGCAGCTTCCTGTTCACAGACGAGCCTGAACTCACAGGAGACTGCACAATCATCGACGCTTGGATAGGCGATGACGGCAGCTACAACTGGATTGTAAGCGGAGTCCTCTCCGACCTCACAATTGAGGGAACAACAGAGCAGTGTTTCGCAATCGCATGGCCCGCAGGACTTGTCGGCGGCACGGTCATCAATATGCCGGCCGAGGCTCTTGCCGGTGCGGTCATCGAAGTTAACGTCACTCCAAGTGCAGGCTACATGTTCGACTTCGAAGATGTAAACTTCTGCAAAGTTTCCTATATGGCTGACCTCGGCAACGGCGAAGAAGAAGTCATTGTTTCTGTTGAGTTAGTGGATGGCAAGTGGACATTCACAATGCCATCAGCCGATGTGGAAGTTGCGCTCAGCTTCGAGCCGATACTCTACAACATCACAGTCGCAACCCTCGCGGGCGGCACGCTCACAGCAGACCTCGCCACCGCGTATGTGACAGAAGAGGTTACGCTCACAGCCAGCGCAAATGCAAACTACACCTTCTCAAGCTGGAATGTAACCTACAACGACGGCACAGGTGCAAAGGCAGTAGCAGTACAGAACGGCAAGTTCGTTATGCCCGCCGGCGACGTAACCGTAAGCGCAAACTTCAGCTACTCGAATCCGAATCCAGGCCCGAATCCGGGACCTAACCCCGGCCCCGGTCCGAATCCAAGCCCCGGCCCCGTCGAGGAAGAGGACATCGACGACAACGAAACAGCTCTCTCGAACATCAGAAGCTTCCCGCCGTTCATCAAGGGATTTGAGGACAATACATTCAGAGGGTCCAAGGAAATTTCCCTCGAAGAGTTTGTTGTAATCATGTTCCGCCTGAAAGCGGATAAGGACATCGAAGAGTTCGACACGGAAGCACCTTCGTTCAAGGATGTTCCGGGCGACAGATGGTCGTTCCAAGAGATGGAGTGGGCAAAGTCGGTAGGACTTATCAAAGCCGACGAAAACGGCAACGCAAACCCGACACAGAAACTCAGCCGTGCTTCAATGGCGCACATGCTCGTTATAATGGAGAAGTGGACAGAGCTTGCAACAAACACCTTCAGCGACCTTGGCGGACACGCGCAGCGTGACGACATCCTAAAGGCTGTAAAGGCTGGTGTGTTCGGCGGTTATCCCAACGGAACATTCCGCCCCGACAGAATCGTGACCCGCAATGAGGTTGTTACGGCGCTGGTACGCTACATGCTCCACGAAGAACCCACAGCGGACATGTACGAAGGACTTGAGCTTGAGTTCACAGACATTGACGAATGGGCACGCAAGTACATCGCTCTCGCCGTCTACGGCTACACAGACCCGATAGAGTAAACTAAATAAAAGGAAGCCGGCATATGCCGGCTTCCTTTTTTGGTTTTAGGAGAAATC
>JGI994J12354_10004686_pt1 | contig 12156 bp, 9 predicted proteins | sample IntmicLarv3ML3BL_FD_12354 | JGI IMG/M metagenome (IMG submission 12354) | reverse complement strand
CGGCTCGACCGGCCCTATCCGGTGGCACGGGGCCGCAAGCCGGTGGACGGCGTGGGTGGGCGCATGCAAATCCACTTCCGCACCACCCTCACCGCCGCGCCCAAAATCGTCGACGAGCGCAGCGGGCGGGTCGATTATCGCGCCCTCGACCTCTTCGAGCCGGTGCAGGCCGGCCAGCTTTTAGCCAGCCGCACCATCGCCACCTCCGGCGAGCCGGGCATCACAGTCACCGGCAAGGAATTGCCCGCGAGGCCCGGCCGGGACGCGGTGCTGCCACGGGGACGCGGAGTACGCTACGACGACCTTAAAGTCAACATGTACGCCGAGACCTCGGGCATGGTGCAGTACGCCAAGGGTGTCATCTCGGTGAGCCATGTCTATTCCATCCGGGGCAACTGCGACATGAGCGTGGGAAACATCGACTTCGACGGCAATGTGGAAATCGGAGGCACCATCATCTCGGGCATGACGGTGCGCGCCACGGGCAACATCGTGGTGGGCGGCGTGGTCGAGGGCGCCACCATCGACGCCGGAGGCGACATCGTGCTGCGCTCGGGGATCCAGGGGATGGATCGGGGGCGGCTCATCTCGGGGGGCGACATCACCGCCCAGTTCATCGAGCGCTGCGCTGTGACCGCCTGGGGCAACGTGACCGCCGACGTTATCTTGCACAGCCAGCTGGCTGTGGCCGGCGGCCTGCGCGTCCAGGGCCGGCGGGGCAGCCTGGTGGGCGGCACCACCAAGGTGGCCCGGGAGATTGTGGCCACATCCCTGGGCAGCTCGGCCCAGGCCAGCACCCAAATCGAGGTGGGCGCTCTGCCCGCAACGCGAGAGCGCATCGAGTTCCTGCGCCTCGAGCAGCGGCGGCTCCTCATCGAGCAGGAGAAGCTTGAGACCCTGGCCAGTTATCTGGAAAAAACCGGGCAGCTTGACGCCGCCCGCACAAAATTATATAATTCTATCGAGGAGAGCCGCTTCCAAAACACACAGTTCCTCCAGGAGTATGCCGAGGAAATGCAGCGGCTCATCGACGAGGTGCAAAACGCCATCGACGGCAAGGTGCACGTGCTGGGCACGGCCTTTGAGGGCGTGCGCCTGGCCATCTCGTCGGCCTGGTATAAGGTCGAGCGCGACATCCCCTTCGCCACCTTCTACTACCGCGACGGCGAGATTGCGTATATGCCTTGCATGATGAGTAATCGTTGATTTGCTTGCCTCCGGCGGCCAAAGGGTATTTTTGTAAAAATACCCTTTGGAATCCCAAAAACTTTTGGAAATTGTGTTACACACAATTTCAGAAATAATATAATCCAAAAATCATGTGAAACATGATTTTTCGTGAGGTTTTTGAAGATTTTTAAGAAGCTTTTCTCAAAAAGTTTCTTAAATGGGGTGTGGGGCGACGCCCCACGGTCTGTCACACGCAAAGATAGCCGGGGAGGGGAGAGCGCAATGTCTATCAAGGGCATCGACAACCAGATTATGGTGGCGCGCACCGCCGAGGTGTCTCAAAACAACAACCTGCAAAACGCCCGCCGCGGCGAGCTCAACCAGGCCCAGGTGGCCGTCCGGGGCCAGCTTGAGGACGCCCAGGAGACCCGCACCGTGGTGCGTACCGACTCCGCCGAGCAGACCGAAATCCGCGACGGCGGCGGGGGAGAGCCCGGCGCCGAGGGCCAGAGCCAGGGGCGCCGCAAGGAAAAGGCCCCCAGCGACGGCGACCTGCCCGCCGGCTTTGGCGAGCCGCGGAAGATTGACATCAAGATTTAGTAGGGCTTAGTAGGGCAAGGGCTCTGCCCTTGCCGCCGACCCACATCCGCTCCGCCCTGCCAGCGACAGGGTGGAGGCATGAAAACACACCTCGCTGGAGAAAAGGATACTGCTATGGAAATCGGGTACTACGGGTTCGCCTTTTTCGTGTTTATCTTGCTCTGCCTGCTGATGATTCTCTACAATTATCTGTTCTCCGACATGAAGCGGCAGAAAAAGCTGCTGGACGAGAAAGAGAACAAGCTGCTGCGCCTCTATCAGAGCGTCGAGGAGGCCCTGGACGACTTCCACGACTCGGTGGAGGGCAGCCACGGCGAGATTTCGCGCCAGCTGCGCGAGTTGGGCGAGCTCCACGCCGAGGTCGAGCGCGGCCTGCGCGGCCCGGCCCACGGGCCCGCGCGCATGGAGCGCCCCGATTCACCCATGCGCTGTCCCGCCGCCACGGCGGTTCAGCGGCCTGTCAGTCAGCCGGCGCCCGCCCCGGCCATGGTTCAGGAGCCCGCCCCCACCCTCGCTGAGTCCATCGGCCAGGCGGCGGCCAACATCCGTGCGCAAACACCTGCCGCCCCTGTCGCACCGGCAGATGAGCCCGCCGAGGAGGCCGAGATGGCGCCGCCCCCGGTCTTCTGCCAGGTCATGGAGGCCGTCATGGAGGTCGAGCCCCCTGCCGAGCCGGCTGCCCCGGCCCGCAATGAACAAATCCTCCGTATGGCCCGGGAGGGCCGCTCCCGCAGCCAGATTGCCAAGGATTTGGGGATTACCCTCAGCGAGGTTGCGTTGGTTATTGGCATGAGCCAGTGATGCTTCGCATTGAAAAAGAGACGCGGCAGCGTCTCTTTTTTGTGTGGGTAGATCCTTATCCTTTCATACATCCACCCCCGAACCGCCCAATCGAAGGGCACAGCCGTTCCCATGCAACTATATCTTCTCCTCTTCTTGACATCAACCACAATATATAGCATAATGGATGTACTCCCCCTCTGTCGAGGGCTTACACTGGAAAGCGAGGGCGCAGCCATGACACAGACCCATATCCGCAAGCGCAGCGGCGAGATTGTCCCATTTCACGCCGAAAAAATAACCCGTGCCATTTTCAAGGCGGCCAACGCCGTGGGCGGCCACGACTGGGAGAAGGCCGAGGCCCTCACGGCCCAGGTCATCGCCATGATGGACGAGCGCTTTCCCAAGGGTGCGCCCGATGTGGAGTCGGTGCAGGATTTGGTGGAAAAGGTGCTCATCGAAAACGGCCACGCCAAAACGGCCAAGGCCTACATCCTCTACCGCGAAAAGCGTCGCAGCGCCCGTGAGGCCAACGCCCTCATCGGCGCCACCATCGGCCTGTTTAAAAATTATCTCGACGATGACGACTGGCGCATCAAGGAAAACGCCAACGCCCAGCGGTCGGTCAACGGCATGAACAACTACATCCGCGAGGCCTTCACCCGGCAGTTCTGGCTCCACGAGGTCTATCCGGAGCGCATCCGCAGCGCCCACATCTCGGGGGATTTTCACATCCACGACCTCGGCTTCTTCGGCCCCTATTGCGCCGGATGGGACCTGCGCCAGCTGCTCATGCAGGGCTTCGGCGGCGTGCCCGGCAAGGTGGAATCCCGCCCGGCCAAGCATCTGCGCTCCTTCCTCGGACAAATTGTCAACTCGACCTTCACCACCCAGGGCGAGACGGCGGGCGCCCAGGCGTGGAGCAGCTTCGACACCTATTGTGCCCCCTTCGTGCGCTACGATAAGCTGACCTTTAAGGAGGTCAAGCAGGCCCTGCAGGAGTTTGTCTTCAACCTCAATGTGCCGACGCGCGTCGGCTTCCAGTGCCCCTTCAGCAATTTGACTTTGGACATCACGGTGCCCGGCACCCTCAAGGACGAGGCCGTCATTGCGGGCGGCAAGCTGACCGGGGACAAGTACGGCGACTTCCAGGCCGAGATGGACATGCTCAACATGGCCTTCTGCGAGGTCATGGCCGAGGGCGACAGCAAGGGCCGGGTCTTCACCTTCCCCATCCCCACCATCAATGTCACCAAGGATTTCGCCTGGAACAGCCCGGTGGTCGACAAAATCATGGAGATCACCTGCAAGTACGGCATCCCCTATTTCAGCAACTACATCAGCTCGGATCTCTCCCCCGAGGACGCGCTGTCCATGTGCTGCCGCCTGCGGCTCGACACAGCGTCCCTGCGCAAGCGGGGCGGCGGCCTCTTCGGCAGCAACCCGCTGACCGGCTCCATCGGCGTCGTCACCCTCAACCTGCCCCGGCTGGGCTACCTAGCCGACAGTGAGGACGACTTCCGCACACGGCTCGAGAGCCTGCTCATTCTGGCCAAGGACAGCCTGGAAATCAAGCGCAAGACCATCGAGCAGCAGACGGCCCGTGGCATGTACCCCTACTCGGCTTACTACCTGCAAAATGTCTGCGACCGCACGGGCAGCTATTGGTACAATCACTTCAACACCATCGGCCTGGTGGGCATGAACGAGGCCGCCCTCAACCTCATCGGCACCGACATCACCACCGCCGCGGGCCAGGATTTTGCCAACCGCACCCTCGACTTTATGCGGGACATCATCACCGCCTTCCAGGAGGAGACCGGCCACGTCTACAACCTGGAGGCCACCCCCGCCGAGGGCACAAGCCACAGCCTGGCCCGGCTCGACCGGCAGAAGTTCCACGACATCATCGCCGCCGGCGACGAGGTGCCCTACTACACCAACTCGAGCCAGCTGCCCGTCGGCTTCACCGATGACATCTTTGAAACCCTCGATTTGCAGGACGCCCTCCAGAGCAAGTACACCGGCGGCACGGTGCTGCACCTCTATCTGGGCGAGCAGATTCGTGACATCGAGGTGGCCAAATCCCTGCTGCGCAAGGCCTTTGAGAATTACCAGTTGCCCTATCTCTCGCTGACGCCCACCTTCTCGGTGTGCCCCGACCACGGGTATATCACCGGCGAGGTTTTCAGCTGCCCCGACTGCGGCGCCGCCACCGAGGTGTGGAGCCGGGTCGTCGGCTACCTGCGGCCTGTTCAGAGCTTCCACATGGGCAAGCGGGAGGAGTACCGCCAGCGGGTCAAGTACACGCTGCCCGGTGAGGCGGCGGCCGGAAGCTCGGACTGATGGGGCTCCGGTTTGGCGGATTACAGCGCACCAGCACCCTGGATTTCCCCGGGGTGCTTTGCTGTGTCGTCTTTACGGCGGGGTGCGATTTGGACTGCTTCTATTGCCACAATAGGGCACTCATTGACGGCACTGCCGAAATCGTGAGTGAGACTGAAGTGATGGATTTCCTCCACCGCCGCCGGGGAAAGCTGGACGGCGTGGTGATCTCGGGCGGCGAGCCGACCTTGCAGGATGACCTTGCGGATTTTCTGCGCACGGTGCGCGGCCTCGGTTTCCGCACTAAGCTGGACACCAACGGCCAGCGGCCCGAGGTGATTGAGGGGCTGCTGACACAGGGATTATTGGACTATGCGGCCCTCGACATCAAGGCCACCGAGGCCGAGTATCCCGGCATTTGCGGCGGCGCATGGGCCCCGGCGGCCCGGACGGCGGCCCTGCTGGCCGCCTCGGGCATCAGCTATCAGGTACGCACGACGCTCTATCCCGGCCTCTCTATGGCCGGGCTGCGGGCTATTCTGGCGGCGCTGCCGCCCCAGCCCCGATGGGGCCTCAACTTCTTCCGCCAGCCCGAGCGGCATCGACCCCGGGACGCCCTGCGCCTCCGGGCCCCGGCCCTGACGGCCACGCAAATCGAGACCGAGGCGGACGCCCTGCGGGCCATCCAGCCGGCTCTTTTGTGGTGAGCGGCGGAACATTGAAAATTTCCTCTTGACATTGACCCATGGTCAACCGCTATACTGTGTCTCATGACACCGATAAGGAGCGTTGAGCCCATGGAATACGCCATCGACAAGCTGTGCAAGCTGGCCGGGGTCACCTCGCGCACCCTGCGGCACTACCACCGCATCGGCCTTCTGACGCCCCTGCGGGTGAACAGCGCCGGGTACCGCATCTATGGCCCCCGGGAGGTCGACCGCCTGCAGCACATCCTCTTTTTCCGGGCTTTGGGGGTCGACCTGGCCGAGATTGGCCGCATTTTGGATGCCTCCGATTTCGACCCCGCCGCCGCCCTGCGGGAGCATCTGCGCGGCCTCCTTGAACGGCGCGCGGGGCTTGACCGGCTTATCGAAACGGTGTCGAAAACCATCGAGAGTCAAGAAGGGGAGAGAATGATGAGTGACCACGAGAAATTCGAGGGCTTCAAGGCCCAAATGGTGGCCGAAAACCGCGAGAAATACGGCGATGAGGCAACGGAAAAGTACGGCGAGGCCGAGGTTCGCGCCTCCGAGGCCAAGCTGATGGGCCTGAGCGAGGCCGAGTTTGCCGACATGACAGCGCTGGGACAGCGCATTCTGGATGAACTGGCCGCCGCCATCCGGGACGGCGCCTCGCCCACCGGCGAGGCCGGCCAGGCCATCGCCCGGCTCCACCGCCGCTGGCTGGGCTTCACCTGGCCCAGCTACAGCGTGGAGGCCCACCACGGCCTGGCGCAGATGTACGCGGACGACGGGCGCTTCGCCGCCTTCTACGACGCCGCCGCGCCCGGAGCGGCCGTGTTCCTGCGGGACGCGATTTTGGGGCTGTGAGGGCGGCGTTTCGCCGCCCGGCCCTGTATCGCCGCCCGGCCCTGTATCGGCGCCTGTCCCACGGGATGGGAAACCCGTCCCCTACAGAAAGGCAAGGTTAGGGACGCGGGTGTCCGGAAAGTCGTTCCCTACGAAGCCCCCACCCACCAACAAAAAAAGCTCCGGTGCGATGCACCGGAGCTTTCAGCTTATCTGCTATTTCCCCACGTAGTTGAGCGGGTTGACGTGGTTGCCGTTCTTGATGATTTCCAGATGGACATGGGGGCCGGTCGAGCGTCCGGTGGAACCCACCTTGGCGATATTTTCGCCCTGGGCCACCTTCTGTCCCTTTTGCACCAGGAGGGTGCTGCAGTGGGCGTAGAGAGTTTGATACCCGTTGCCGTGGTCGATGATGACGCAGTAGCCGTAGCTGCCCTTCCAGTCGGCGAAGGTGACCACGCCGCCATCCGAGGCCCAGATGGCCGAGCCGGTGGGGCTGGACCAGTCGACACCGGTGTGGTTGTCGCGCATGTTCTTACGATAGCCGTAGCCCGAGCTGAACTTGCCGTTGCTCGGCTTGATGAACTGGCCGGTGGCCGACTTCGGGGGCGGCTTCTGGGTGCCCACCAGCTTGACCTGGGACTCGGGCTCTTGAAGGACGGTGTACTCGAGGACGTCACGGTCGCTCACCTGGCCATCCACGTAAACCATGTCGGCGGTGACCGAAGCCAGGCCGGGCACGCCCTCCTTGGTGATTTTGCTCTGGTTGGTGTACATATTGTCGCTGTACTCGATGACCGTCTCGAAGGGGATGGACTCCTCGTAGACCTCAGTGCGCATCTGCCGCAGGGAGACAAAGGGCACGGCGGCCGAGATGAGAATCTCCTGGCCGATGGAAATGCGGTCGACATTGAGGCCGGGGTTCATGTCGGTGATTTCGCGCACGCTCATGTCCATGCGCTTGGCAATGGAGCCGATCATGTCACCGCTCTGGACGACGTAAACCTGGTTCTCCATGCTGTTGGAGGTGAGCAGCGTCTCCATCTCTGCGATGTTCCCAAGCCCCATGGCCGAGGTGCCGATGGGTTCGATGGTGACGTTTTGCACAAACTCGGTCTTCATGTCCTCCGCGGTGAAGGACTGGGTCTTCATGACGCGGTTGAGCATGTTTTGCAACGTAATCTTGGAGGTGGCGCCGCCAATAATCTGACCGTCGACCTTGAGGACGTACTGGCCGCTCTCCTCCAAGCTGACGGCAGTGAAGAGGGTGCTCTTGAGTGCCTCGGCGTCGAGCATGCGCGTGTTGTCCAGATATTGCAACGAGTAGCTGATGTCGGGGGTGAGCACGCAGGGGGCGCCCAGATACTCGCCGGCCCGAGCCTCGACCTCGCGGATAATCTCATCGACCTCGCCCCGGGAGGAGACAAAGCCCAACGGCTGGTCGCCCAGGCTGACCTCCAAAGCCAGGCCGGTGAAGCCGACCGAGAAGAGGCAGACGGTCAGGGCCATCATGAGCAGCATGGGGGCCATGCGGCCGCACCGGCGGGCGCGATGACGCAGGGTATAATCATAAATCGAGTGGCCCACGGCCACGGCGCCTTTTTCGGCGAGGACGGCCGCCAGGGTCAGAGGCCGGACGGCCAGACGGCCAAGGGCCGCGGTGCCCGAGAGAACCAAGGTGCTCGCCTTGCCGGCGGCGCGCGCACCCTTGAGGCACAGGCCGGCACCCAGGCGCAGCGCATCGGATAGGCCGCGCACCCGAACGGTGCCCATGCCCATGCCGGCGGCTCTGGATAGGTGTAGCCGTGTCTTGACCAGGCTGCGGCGCATAAGCCCGCCCGGCTGCGGTAAACGGAAGCGGGCCGGCCGCTGCACTTGAGGCAGCGATAGCCCGAGGGGGATTGAACGCATGAAAGCCCTCCTAATAATGGTGGCCGTTCTGATGGCGGTGCGGAAGCGGCCCGAGGGGCCCCGATGCCGCCATTTATATGACAAATCGAATACAATCGTTACAAAATGATTACAGGTTCTATATTACAACACATGGGCCTTATTGTCAAGAAGCGGAAGAGTGAACAAATAAAGCATAAATTTGATAAAAAATCTGGTGCTCATGCCCATACCCGTGCTATAATGAGCAAATGAACCATATATCTTGTGGTTTTTAGCCCGAGACAGCGCCCCGGCCCGCTCACGGAGGGCAGGAGGCCGCGCAATAATTTTTTTCGGAGGGTGATGTTTTTGGGGAAGCTGAAGTTTAAACTGACCGCGCGTGAGAGGGCCTGGGTGCTTTACGATGTGGCAAACTCGGCCTTTGTCCTCATGGTGTCCACCATTCTGCCCATCCTTTCCAACAACCTGGCCGCGGCAGACGGCTACAGTGCCAACGAGGCCACCGCCCGGTGGAGCTATGTCATCTCGGCCACCACGCTGATTTTTGTCTTCCTGGGCCCTATTTTGGGCGCCTTTGCCGACATTCGCGACCAAAAGAAGCGGTTCTTCATCTTCTTTGTGGCCCTGGGCGTCGGGGCGTGTGCCCTCACCGGCCTCATGCCCAGCTGGACCCTCTTCCTGGCCATGTTCGCCGTGGCCAAGGTCGGCTTTAACGGCTCGCTCATCTTCTACGACAGCATGCTGACCGACATCACCGAGGACAGCCGCATGGACACGGTCTCCTCCCTGGGCTTCGCCTACGGCTACATCGGCAGCTGCATCCCCTTTGTCATCAGCCTGGGGATTGTCATGCTGAGCGGCGAGGGCGGCCTGCTGCCCATTTCGAGCACGACGGCCTGTATTTTGGCCCTGCTGGTGACGGCCACGTGGTGGATGGCCCTCTCGACCCCGCTGCTGGGGCAGTACAAGCAGGTTTTCTATGTGGAAAAGCCCAAAAACCCGGTGCGGGCCACCTTCACCCAGCTGTGGAGCACCATCAAGAACATCCGTAAGCACCGCCAGGTTTTCATCTTTTTGCTGGCCTTCTTCTTCTATATTGATGGTGTGTACACCATCATCGAAATTGCCACGCCCTACGGCCTCAGCCTGGGCCTCGATTCGACCCAGATGCTGCTGGCCCTGCTCATGACCCAGATCATCGCCTTCCCCTGTGCCATCCTCTTTGGCCGCCTGGCCGCGCGCATCGCCACCCGCAAGCTGCTGCAGGCCTCCATCCTCTTTTATGTGGGCGTGGCCGTCTTCGCCTTCTTTATGAAGAGCGAGTGGCAGTTCTGGGTGCTGGCCGCCTTGGTGGGCACGGTGCAGGGCGGTGTTCAGGCTCTGTCGCGCTCGTACTATGCCAAGCTCATCCCCAAGGAGAACAGCAACGAGTTCTTCGGCTTTTACGACATCTTTGGCAAGGGCGCCAGCGTCATCGGCACCTTTTTGATGGGCCTCATCATCCAGGTCACCGACCGGCCCAACCTGGGTGTCATCCCCATCGCCGCCATGTTCGTCGTCGGATTCATCGTGCTCACCGTGATGCCTAAGACGACAGCGGACTAGCCGGCTGACGCCTCGTCAAAAATCTGAGGATTTTTGACGATTTGGTTCACAAAGATAAACGGAGTCGGGAAGTGAAATCCCGACTCCGTTTTTGTTTTGTAGGGGGTGGGCTTGCACAGAGCTGGCGGCGCGTCTTCGCTGCCCACGGCAGCATCGTAGTTTGCCCCTACGAGGTGCAAACTACAGGAGTTGCTCCACAACTCCAATGCTCGGATGGCTCTGCCATCCTCGGTCGGGTCCGGCAGGACCGAGGGCGACCGCGTAGCGGACGACCGAGCGACGGGGCGTAGCCCCGGAGACGTTTGCCAGACACGGCCGAGGTCGTCACGCCCTACGAAGGTAAAGGGAAACCCCTATCCCTCCACCGGATACCGCCCCCAATCCTCGGCCGGCACCTCCTCAAAGCACTCGGGGGTGTACTTAACCTTGGCAAAATTGCGGCGCAGCAGCGTGTGTTCCCCNGCNCCGCCCGCCACGGGNCGCACGGCGCGCCAGATTTCATTGGTGCGGTAAAACCGCCCATCTATGCGCAAAAAGGCGTGATTTTTCTCATAGACATGATACCGCATGGGCTGGGGCGCATCGGCCCGTAAATCGCCGTTGAGGCACTTGCTGTCCATCCAAAACCGCAGCTGAAAGGCGTGCGGCGTCGGGTTATAGAGTTGATAGTCCAGATAATTATAATAGAGGGTCGCACCGCTGCCAAAGGGCAGCACCCGCCCGCTGTCGGGGAAGGGGTCGAAGCTGTGGTGGTGGTGCTCGGACACCTCGAGGGGGCTGTGGAGGGCCAGCCAGTGGATGAGATTGGCAATCTGGCACAGGCCGCCGCCCACCCCGGCGCGGCCCTCGCCATCGAGCAGCAGCATCCCGGGCAGATAGCCGCGGCTCTTGGAGGCCCGGCCCACCAGCCGCCAAAAGGAGAAGGTCTCCCCGGGCCCGATGAGGATGCCCTCCAAATGCTCGAGGGCCAGGCCGAGATTGACCACCTTGTTGTATTGCAGCTGCAAATCGGCGTCCCCCAGCCGTCGCACCAGCACCGATTGATGCTTGTACACCCGAAAGGGGAGCGGCTCTGGCTGTCGATGCCGCGCGTAGCGCTTGCCATCCAGATGCCACCGGGCGAACCGCACGCTCTGGCGCACAGCCTTGGAAAGGTAATAAAACAGCCGGTTCCGGCTGGAAAGCGGCCTGTGCATACAGCAATCCCCCCTCGCCCATTGGACGGGCGCGGAGGGATTTGGGTTGCAGGGGGCGTCATCATTTCCCGGCCCGCCGGCCAATCCAATCTCCCAGCATCGTAATTACGACGGCCAACACCGCAGCGGGCAACGCCCGGCTCCAGATGGGCAGAAAATAATTGGCACTCCCGTAGACGGTGTCGGTGAGGGCCCAGGGCAGCACGGCCGCCCAGGCACCCGCTAAGGCGGCCAGCGCCCACAGCAGCTGCATCCGGATGGTGGGCCGGTGCTCCAGCCGGAAAAACAGGCAAAGGGTCACGATGCAACCGGCAGCAAAGAGGGCGGTGGCCATCCCGGCCACGGCGTGGGCGGCATCGATGATGGCAAAGCGCATTTCCAGCACGGCGCGGCGCGCCTCATCCACCGGGCCCGGGGCCGCAAAAAAGAAGCGGTTGGCCGTCCAGAGCAATACGGCGAACACCAACAGGCCGCACACCAGTGCCGACGCCGTGAGCACCGCCGCTGTCCGAAGTCCCCTCAGTTGTCGCTGCCGGCGGTTGCCGCCGTAGAGGATGTCCTCCAAGTTGGCCCCATAGGCGGCGGCCAGACGGCCCAGGGTCTCTAAATCGGGCCGGGTACGGCCCTGCTCATAGCTGGACACCGTCTGCCGTGTCACGGCGATGGCCTCGGCCACCTGCTCCTGGGTCATCCCCTTGGCCTGGCGCAGCAGACGTAGATTTTCATGAATAGCGGGCATAGCATCGCCTCCTTTAGGCTTATTATGGGGGAAGGGCCGGCAAAAAAGCAAGCAACAATCTGTTGCGGCGGACATCTCATTGCCCTTAAAGGGGCTCTTGGGGGAGGGGGCGGCACAAAGTGCCGCCCCCTCCCCCAAGAGCTTAAAAAACGTATCCTTTATTCCCTTTCAAATGCTCTGCGTCCCTCATAGGGGGTGTCTTCAAACCGGAAAGATGAGCAATGGCGAGATAGTTTTTTGGCCTGCAAGGCAAATTTTGTCGGCATAATTTATTTATGGCGATAAAATTTAACGCAACAGGGCGGAAAAATAGCCGCCA
>JGI994J12354_10004685_pt1 | contig 12158 bp, 8 predicted proteins | sample IntmicLarv3ML3BL_FD_12354 | JGI IMG/M metagenome (IMG submission 12354) | reverse complement strand
AATTTTACATAATATACATTATGCGAAGTTATATTAATATATAAAAAGAAACGCTTTTGTTGCGTTTCTCATTGTGTTTACTTCATTCTAGGTTTCATTGTATGCTGTACAGTTGCTTTTGCAATAACTCTTTTAATATACTTTAATTGTTTTTGGCTAAGCAATGTTAAGAGCAATGGTATTAGTATTAAAGTAATTCGTAACTTTATCATTTATTCAGTCCTTTCATACTGAATAATATGCTTCCAAAATGCAAGTTCCTTGCTATTTTATTCATTCTCCATTTCTGAAGCATTTGGCAATTCAAAATAGAATGTAGATCCTTTTTTGACCTCGCTAAGAACGCCAAACTGGGATTCGTGTTGCTCTAATATGGCTTTAGATATAGCTAAGCCCAATCCAGAGCCGCTGTTTGCACGCTGGTAACTCTTGTCTGTTTTATAATAGCGCTCCCAGATATGGTTTAGAGTTTCTGCGTCAATTCCAGGGCCATGATCAGTTATTTCGACTCTTATTCTTCCTTTTGGTGTCGCGAAGGCTTTAGCGATAATCGTTCGATCTTCGCCATAATGTTTAGTGGCGTTTCCAATAAAATTGTAAATAACTTCTTGTATTTTGCCTTCGTCTCCATAGCAAATTAATTCAGGTTCAATTTCTCTTTTTATTGTAATATTTTCTTTACGAGTTATGGTGTTAAACTTTTCGACTGTACTTCGAATAACCTCCCCAATGTCAAAATTTATTTTCGTAAGGGTACTCACACCAGCTTGCAGTAGTGAAAGATTTCGCATATCGCTCACTAGCAAGTCTAAATAGTGGCTTTCCTGGATAATTACCTCAAGATGCTCATTTCTCTTTGCTTTGTTCGAACCAGAAATATCTCTAATCATTTCTGCATAAGCCGTTATCATCGTTAGTGGGGTTTTCAAGTCGTGAGAAACATTAGCTATTATGTCTTTTCTTAACTCATCTATTTGTGAAAGTTGTTTTGAAGCGTAATTAAGCGTTTCTGCAAGGTCATTAACTTCTTTGAACTCCACCTTTTCAAAATTAACATTATAGTCCCCTGTGCTTAGTTTTTGCGCTTCCTTGGTCATTTTGGAAATAGGTTTGCTTAGTAAATTTGAGAAGAAAAATGAGATAAGCATCGCTAAAAACATTACAAGTCCCGAAATGAAGATGAATTGTGTTTGCATTATCTTAATTGTGGACTTTAAAGGTTGCAGTGGAGTGCTAAAAAGGACATAATATGGTTTTTCGTTTTCGTCAAGATACGTTTTGCCATAAATGAGCATATCTTGAGGTCCATGAGCCTCATCCTCAATTGTACCAATGTATGTTAACTCCCCTTTTTCACTTTCCTTTAGGTTGTTTACATACTCAGCGTTTACTTTACCATTGCTGTAGATGAGGCACGATGAACCAATTGAATCAACCCCTTTTGTTGTTTTATTAGTTTTTACAACAACGGAACATCCATCATTATTAACAGTAATATTTTGGATTTGTTCATCGTTTTCCAAATTAAGCGCTATATCGTTGACGGCCTTTTTGACATCAGTAATCTTCATTTCGCGATAATATGGTTCAAAAAGTATGATTTGGAACAACATTAGTAAAGCGAGAATGCATAATGAAAAAACGACAAAATACATCCATGTTTTAAAGCGTATTCCTTGGAACACGTTTGTTTTTTTATTCTGCATTGAACTTATAACCAACTCCTCTTACTGTTACAACATTATCGCCATACTCCCTAATGCTTTGTCTTAGCATCTTGATATGGGTATCAATTGTTCTTTCGTCTCCAAAAAAATCATAGCCCCAAACATCATCTAGTAGTCTGCTACGGGAAAGCGCAATATTTCTATTTTTTAGTAGATATACTAATAGTTCAAATTCTTTATTTGTTACCTTAAGCTTATCAGCACCAATCATTACTTCATGAGCACTTTCACTTACTTTTAGGTCTTTATATTCTAAAACTCCAGTTCCAGCATCTTTATTGCGATCTAAAATAACTTTGATTCTTGCCATTAATTCTTTAGGGCTGAAAGGTTTTGTAACATAATCGTCAATTCCTAGTTCAAAACCGAAAAGTTTATCATATTCCTCTTGTCTTGCTGAAAGCATTATAATAGGAACATGTTGTTTAGTTTTTATTTGTTTACAAGCGCTAAAGCCATCTAATGTCGGCATCATAATATCAAGAATAATTAGGTCGAATTTTTCTTTTTCAGCCAATTCGCAGGCTTCCAAGCCATTACTCGCTTCAAAAACCGAATAGCCACTTATTTTACCATATTCTTTCACAACTTCCCTAATTTTTAGTTCATCATCTGCTATCAGAATTTTTGTCATATTGCTTCCCCTTTCATTAGGATTCACTTATGGTATATTTTACCATTTTTTTGACCAAACAGGAATCACGTTCGTCAATATCACCTTCAAAATACATGTAATTCCCCTTAACCAGCTCACTTTGGTGCTGCATATAGAGCCTAGGCATGACTACAAAATCATAATCAGCACTCTCATCACTGGCAGAAACAAAGCACATTAACTCTCCATTCTTCGTGCGATGCTGTTTGGTTCTACTAATTTGGACAAATACTCTTATTTCCCCTCTTTTAGCAATCGCATTTTGTAAAGAAATTACTGGGTATGGTTGCAATTCCTTAATTCGCTCTATTGGGTGCTTAGAGAAATAAAACCCCAGGACATTTTTTTCTAGTTCTGCTTTCTCTAATGGTATGTCCTTCCCTACCACTAATACCGGTTTTGAAACCATGTCCAAATCAATAACTATTTGCTCGCTGTTATCGTATCTAACTAGATCAGCATATTTAACAAGGTTATTCAAGGATAATTTCATTGTTTTTCTTGACAACCCGAATTCATCTAAAGCTCCAGCGTTTATTAAGTTTTCAACAACTGCTTTGCTAATTTTGTAGCCAGAAATCCTAACAATAAAGTCGTAATAATCACTATAAGGTCCGTTTGAATTTCTTTCTTTCAGTAATTGCTCACACGCAATTACCCCCACGCTTTTGATACCTAGAATCGGAAAACGAATGCCACCATCTTCAATATGGTAANTGTCGCTGGAATTATTAACGCTTGGTGGTAACACATTAATATCCTTGCGTCTACATTCGACAATATATTCATTAGTTTTGGTCTCAGAACCAATTACGCTATTCAATAACGATCGATAGAAATAAAGCGGGTAATTTGCTTTTAGATAAGCTAATTGGTAGGAAACTAACGCATAAGCTACTGAATGCGCTCTATTAAAGCCATAGGAAGCGAATTTCAATATAAACTCATAGACCGTTGTTGCTGTTTGCTTGGAATAACCATTTTCGAGACAACCAGCAATAAAGTCCTTTTCTAACCTGATTAACTCACTTTCCTTTTTCTTACTCATAGCGCTACGTAAGATATCTGCTTTACCCAACGTAAAGCCAGCCATTACTTGAGAAACTTGCATGATTTGTTCTTGGAAAACCATGATTCCGTATGTGTCTTCAAGTATCCATTTAACATCTTGGTGTGGGTAATTAACTAAAGATGGGTTATTTTTCCTTTTTAAATATTCTGGGATATTATCCATTGGGCCTGGTCTAAACAATGCAATAGTAGTTGCTACATCTTCAAATACAGTTGGGTGAATCTTTTTTAATAAGGCTTTCATACCATCTGATTCTAGTTGGAAAATACCAACTGTATCCACATCTTGAATCAATTTAAAAGTCTTAGCATCATCTAGCGGTATATGCATTATATCCAGTGAGTTGTTCATATTGATATCACTGACGATTTCATCAATAATCGTCAGGTTTCTTAACCCTAGAAAATCCATTTTTAATAGACCCAATTCCTCCAAGTATTCCATTGAATATTGAGTAGCTATAGTATTTTCTTCTAACCTAACTAACGGGATTATTTCTTGTAGGTCACTTTCTGACATTACTATCCCTGCAGCATGTGTTGATAAATGCCGAGGCAGGCCTTCTATTTCAGATGCTAATTGATAAAGCCTCATAAAACGTTCATCAGACTGAATTATTTGCTTAAAGCGCTTATTGGTTTCATAGGCATCCCTGAGAGTGATTTTAAGCACGTTTGGTATTGCTTTTGCTATTAAATCGATATCTTTTACTGGCAACGCTAAAACTCTTCCCACATCTCTTATTGCTTGCTTCGCAGCCATCGTGCCAAAAGTTACAATATGTCCAATATGGTCTGTTCCATACTTTTCTTTCACATAGGCAATAACTATATCGCGTTTGTCATCTGGAAAGTCAGTATCTATATCAGGCATGCTAATGCGCTCTGGGTTTAAAAACCTTTCGAATAACAAATGGTACTTAATTGGATCTAAATGAGTAATTCCTAAACAATAGGACACCATGGAACCAGCGGCACTTCCCCTTCCTGGGCCTACATAAATCCCTGCTTTACGAGCAAATAGAACAAAGTCCCACACAATCAAAAAATAGTCAGCAAAACCCATAGTAGTAATAACATCGAGTTCATAGTTGATTCTTTTATGATATTCGGTTGGTACCAGTCGTCCTTCAAATCGTTTCTCCAATCCTTTGGCACAAAGCAATCTCAGGTAAGTACTGCTATCAACACCATCTGGACATTTATATTTCGGCATAGTTGCTTTTTGATGTCTGAAGTCAACCCGACATTGTAAAGCAATAACATCAGTGTTTTTGACAGCAGAATCTGGAAATAAAGCAAATTCATTCGGTTTTAGCAAATGCCGGTTCATTTGAAAACGTAAGTTAGGGTCAGATAGAAGCTTTGTCTGTTTTAGTGACAGTAATACTTTATACGACTCGTGATTTTCCTCTTTCTCGTATAAAGCCAATGACAATGATACCATTTCAATATTTAAAAGGTTACAGATGGTTAACAAAGTTGCATTTTTTGCCTTTAAATAATTGGAATATGGGCTTTCATAACCAACGTATAAAGATGCAAATTGTTGTTGATATTGTTGCAATTGCAGTTTTACGCTGTCAAAATCATCGTTGTTTATTGCTCTTTCTAGTGGGCCGTGTTCAACAGGAATTATGACAATGCATTGTTTAGCATACGCAGTTAATTTCTCCAGTGTTAGTGGCTTGTTAAATAACAATAGTTCGGTCGAACACTTTACTAAAGCTGAATAACCTTTATCATTTTTAGCGTACAAAAGAAATGAGCAGATATCATCATTTACCATAACATCTACTTCTAGTCCGAATATTGGTTTAATCAGATTGTGTTCGCAAGTCTTTTTAAAGAGCATGTAGCCGTGCATGACATTATGGTCGCAAATTGCAATTGAGCTATAGTTATTGTTTTTAGCAAAGTTGACTAATTGAGAGATTCTTAAAGTGCTCTCAAGCAGCGTATAACAAGAGCGGTTATATAGTAAAGTTGCCAAGCTATCACCCTCCTTTTTTATATCTTAACATACTTTAAAATTTATAAAAAGAATGAAGGGCTAATTCCTTCATTCTGATGAGCGTTGTTTAATCTTGTTAATTACCTCATGGCATTGTTCAAAACTCAAACCAGGGATACCGCAGGCACACTTGTGTCCACCACCGCCATACTGTTGAGCAATATCATTTAGTTTTAAATTATGAGAACGTAAACTAGCACTGTAAGTGCTATCCGCATTTTGAACAAATAGTGCCCATGCTTGAATACCCCTTATTTCTCCAAAAATAGACACTTTAGACTTTACTTGTTCATTTTTTAATCCGAAATCACAATAGTCCTTCACATCAACAATAGCATATGCATATTTAGGAGAATAAACAGCCATTTCTCTGAGTTTAATGGTAAAAAGGTAGGTTTGGAAATCATTTTGAAACACTTGATTATTAATATCATTTACATTCAGACCAGTTTCTAGCAAACTGCTAGCTGCTCTTAATGTATTCGCAGTAGTAGAACTGATGGAAAAGCGTTGGGTATCAGCAACCATCCCAGCATAGAGTACTTTTGCAATATCTAAATCTAATGATTGCGGTGCTACTTCTAAAATGAAATTTGTAATTAGTTCAGCACAACTACTTGCTGTTCGATCAACGTACTCATAGTCCGCCATTTTTACTTCTCTAATGTGATGATCAATGCAAATTCTTTCACAGCAAGCATTCCAAAGTTCTACCCCATCAATGCGCTGGGTGGTGCTAGTATCAACCGCAATAGCTAGTGCACCTTTGCACTGGTCAATGTTTACTTCATCTGGGTTTGCTATAAAGCTATCATCCAAACTTGGCTCAGTCCCGCCTGCTAAAACCGTTTTAGTAGGAAACAAGTGTTTGAGCCATTTTACTAGTCCAAATTGGGAACCGAGTGCATCATAGTCAGGGTTAATATGTCTCAAAACAATGATAGTCTCAAATTTGTTTATAATTTCAAAAATTTTAGCAAACGACGTATTCATTTTATAACTCCAATAATCTCATTACATCTTGAGCAATAACCAGTTCCTCATTAGTAGGAACAATCCAAACTTCAACAGCGGATTCAGGTGTTGATATTTTAATCTCTTCCCCTCTTGTCGTTGCGTTAAGTTCAACATCATAGACAATTTGCATTGCTTCTTTTATCAAATCAAGGGCTTCAGCACGTACAGAAGTATCATTTTCCCCTAACCCAGCTGTAAAAACAATAGCATCTACATGGCCAAGTTGAATAAAATATGACCCAATCGTTTGTGATAAGCGCTCAGCATACATTTTACGGGTAAGAATTGCTCTTTCGTTCCCCTGCCTTAGAGCCTCATCAATATTGCGGGCGTCGCTAGAAATACCAGAAACACCTAAGAATCCAGATTTATTGTTGAGAATACTAATCGTCTTTTCCGCTGTAATATTCTCTTTGTTCATGATGAATGGAATAATTGCTGGGTCAATATCACCACTTCTAGTTCCCATCATTATACCAGCTAATGGTGTGAACCCCATTGAGGTGTTAATTGACTTTCCACCCTTTACTGCACACAAGGATGCACCATTTCCAAGGTGGCAGGTTATGATATTAACTTCACTTGGTTTTTTCCCCATCAATTCGGCACAACGATGTGAAACATATTTATGTGAAGTGCCATGAAAACCATACTTTCTAATTTTGTAGTCTTCATAGAACTCATATGGTATTGGGTAAAGGAAGGTACTTTCTTCCATAGTTTGATGAAAAGCAGTGTCATAGACTGCCACATGTTGAACATTTGGCAATGCTGCTTTAAAGGCTTCATATCCTGTCAAATTAGCAGGCATATGCAACGGACCCAATTCGGTCAATGCTCTGATATCAGCAACTAACTCATCAGTGAAAATAGCAGAATCACTATAAACCTCACCGCCATGTAAAACACGATGCCCTACGGCATCAATTTCAGCTAAATCAGCAACTACTCCGTGTTTCAACAAAGCGTCAAATACCAAATGAACAGCTTCCTTGTGATCTTTGATTTGGACAGTCTCGCTGCATTTTTCTCCATCAATTTTAATAACAAAATTCCCCATTTCTTGCCCAATACGTTCGCAAACACCACTGGTTAAAACTGTTTCTTCTGGCATTTGGAACAATTGGAACTTTAGGGAAGAACTCCCCGCATTTACAGACATAATTTTTGGCATACATTTTCTCCTCTTTAATTTTAATCTTTTTCTATATTCTCTAGTTCATCAATAAACGGATTTACTGCTTGAATGTTTAGTGTTCTAATTCTAACATACATTTTGGCTCTTTTTTTATAATTGCTTACGCAATGTAATTTTTCCTCGTAATCTTCCAAGATAACTTCGGTTCTTTTTAGCAAATCGAACACAGCAGAGCGTGAAACTGCTAAGTTCTCAGCAATTTCTGCTAGTGAGTAGTCCTCATAATAGTATAAAGACATACATAGTTGTTGTCTTTCGGTTAACAACACTTGATACCAATCTAGCAATTCATTCATGCGTTCTGTTTTAGCTAGCATCATCCAATTCCTCAGCAATTGACAACAGAAACTCATTTATGTCAAACAAATATAAATCCTTTACAGTTTCGCCAACACCAACAAAAACAACTGGTAAGTTAAGTTTGTCTTTTATAGCTAGTACAATGCCACCTTTGGCAGTTCCATCTAGTTTAGTAAGGATAGTACCGGTTACTTTCGCAGAATCTAGAAACACATCTGCTTGAGCTAGGCCGTTTTGACCCGTAGTTGCATCTAGTACCAACCAACTTTCATGAGGTGCATTGGGAATGAACTTTCCTACGACACGATGCATTTTTTCTAATTCACTCATTAGATTTGTTTTGTTTTGTAAGCGTCCAGCAGTATCAGCCAGTACAATATCGACATCATTTTCCAAAGCATATTGGCAACCTTCAACCAAAACACTAGAAGGATCGGCATTTTCTTTGCCTTTTATGCACGGAATACTGAGGCGATTTGCCCATTCACTTAATTGATTTACTGCTCCAGCCCTAAATGTATCACCAGCAACAACACAAACTTTTTTGCCTTGCTCTAGATAATAATGGGCGATTTTCGCAATAGTAGTCGTTTTCCCTACTCCATTTACCCCAACGACCAGAATTACTGTAGGACCAGTAGGATTCAGTTGGATTTCAACTGGATCATTCTTGTTGTACAGTGCGGACATCTGTTCCATCAAACATTCGATAACATCCTCACGATTGTTAATAAAGCGGTTTTTACCCTCTTTTTGAACCATATCTACTATTTTTTCAGCTGTCTCAATGCCGACATCAGCCTCCAGCAGTGTTACCATGAGTTGCTCAAGAAAATCATCGCTTAAGCCATCAAAAGCTCTAAAAATCGAGCCAAAGGTTTCCCCTAGCGATTTTCTAGTTTTCCTATAGCCGTCTAAATAGCGATTAGTCGTAGACTCATTGCGTGAAAACTTCTCCTTTAGTCTGTTAACAAAACTCATGATAATGGCACCTCGTTTTCTTGAGACATATCAATAGCGTCCTCCAGCCTAACCATAAGCAATTGTGAAACACCTTCTTGAGGCATGGTGACTCCATAAAGGACATCACATTGTTCCATAGTACCAGGGCGGTGAGTTATTACAATGAATTGAGTATCTGCCTGGAACTCATGGATATATTTCGCAAAACGCTCTACATTTCCTTGGTCCAATGCTGCCTCGACCTCATCAAAAATACATAGCGGAATTGGGCGGGCTTTTAAAATTGCAAACAGTACACAAATTGCTATCAGCGATTTTTCACCACCAGAAAATAAACGAATGTTCTGAACATTTTTACCCGGAGGCTGTATATCAATATCAATTCCCGTCTCAAGTATATCATTTTCATCTTCTAAGAATAAACGCGCTTTTCCGCCACCAAATAGGACCGTAAAAACATTTTGTAACTCTGAATTGATTTTATTGAATGTTGTAACGAATTGCTCTTTCATCACTACATCCATATCAGCAATAGCCTCTAGAATGCTATTTTTTGATTGTGTTAACTCCTCATACTGCGCTTGTAGCACCGTGTAACGCTCATTTGTCTCTTCGTATTGCTCTGGTGCATCCATATTAATGTTTCCTAACTCCTGGATTTGAGTTCTTAATGCTAACACTCTTTGTTTCGCACTATCCAAATCAATGTCATGTTCCAAACTAGTTGCATACTCCATAGTCATTTGATACTCACTATTTAATCGCAATAGAAGGTTTTCTTTTTGAGTTTGCAAACGAACTTTTTCAACATCTAGACTATGCTCGTTGGCTTGCAATGCGGTAAGTTCACGGCGTAATTGCCTTAGCTGAGTATCTTTGCGTTCTAGCTCTGAAGTACATTTTACACGGCGATCATTCTTTAACTTAATACTTGCATTGATGCTGTCACGTAAAGCATAGGCATCATTTAGCGAAGTTAATAGTTCGTCAAAAAAGGTACCATCACTTTCTAAATCATTGGGGTTTAAGGTGTCAAACTCATCCTTTAAGCGCTCATATTTAGCTCTTTTCGCATCTAATATCGGCTCAATCTGCGCAATCAATAGTTGGCTTTGCACAGTGTTCTCGCTGACATTAGCTAAATCCTTACGAGCATTGGTAAGCTTCAATTGGTAATCATCATAAATTGCTCTAGAATCCTCGATTTTTTGAGCAATACCATCAAATTCACTTTGTAGAGTAAGTGGTGAATATAGTTCTTTTTGGAAACCACCACTTAGCGAACCGCCTCGATGAATAATATCGCCATCAAGGGTCACAATTTTGTACCGATAGTTTAGTAAATTAGCCAAAACTTTACCATTATTAATATCGTCAACCACTACAACATTATTCAGTAGTGCATTGCAGATAGGTTTAAATATATTGTCATAGTAAACGAAGTCAGCCGCAACACCTAGATAACCCTTGGTGTTATTGCAAACAATCAACGACTCTTGATTAACATGGAGCGGTTTCATGATGCTTTGTGGTAAAAAGGTTGCTCTACCAGATTTATTTCTTTTCAAGAAATTGATGGCCCTAACCGCACTTTCATCGTCAGCAGTTATGATATGATACATGGCTCCACCAAGAGCAGCAGTCAAGGCGTTTTCATAGCCCTGGTGTGGCTTAAACGCACTAGCTGTTACATCTAGTATTCCCGGCAAACTATCCTTGGCATCAACGATTGCTTGTACACCAGCTTGATTTTGAAAAGGTGCATTTAGTTGTGCCTTAAGTACTTCTTTACGGTTTTCAAGTCGACGAGTATTCTCTAAACTATAGGCTGTTTTTTGTTGCAACTCGCTAACAGCAGAGTTTAGTTTCTCACTTTCTTGGTTATATAGGCGCAACTGCGCATTTAATGATTCATAACGACCTTGACGATCATTGTATTCAAACCGGGCTTCATCAAGTAATTGTCTCATTTGTTCAAGTTTTGACTGATCTTGGCTTTGCTCAATTTGGTACTTTCTTCTTTCATCAAGTTCAACTTTGCGTGAATCAAGTGTTTGAATTTCATGAACATTTCTAAGCATCTGCTCTTGCAAAACATTGATGTCACCATTTAGCTCTTTAAGTTCTGCATTTAAATCAGCGATTGCATTGTCCAAAGTGTTCATCTGTGCACTTTGAATTACATTATCTGCCGCTAAAGTGCGAATGTTTGTTTCAATTTCTTCTGCTTGTTTTTGTAAATCATGAATCTCAAAAACTAAAACGGCTATTTCAATCTCTTGCAGTTCATCTTTCAAAGTCAGATAGTTTCTTGCTTTTTCAGCTTGTCTGCGCAAAGGTAATACTTGTTTTTCAATCTCGCTAATTATATCTACTAACCGATCTAAGTTCTCTTGTGTTCGATCAAGTTTTTGCGTTGACTCATGTTTGCGTTTTTTATATTTTGCAACTCCAGCTGCCTCTTCAAAAAGCCCTCGCCTATCACTTGGTCTTGCTTCAGCAAAATTAATAATATTCCCTTGTGAAATTATGCTCAAAGAATCCTTGCCCAAACCGCTATCAAGAATTAAGTCAACAATATCCTTTAAACGACAAGTGGTCTTGTTGATTAGATATTCGCTTTCTCCAGTAGTACGATGCAATCTTCTAGTAATTTCTATTTCAGCATAATCAGTTTGTAAAAACCGTTCTGTATTATCGAACACTAAAGTGACTTCCGCAAAATTGACCATCTTACGTTGGCCACTTCCTGAAAATATGACATCTGACATAGTACTGCCACGCAAAGACTTCACTGATTGTTCGCCCAACACCCAACGAACAGCATCAGATATGTTGCTTTTCCCGCAACCATTTGGGCCCACTATCCCAGTAATCTCTTTATCAAAAGAAATCACGGAGCGATCCGCGAATGATTTAAAACCTTGCATTTCGATTCTTTTTAGAAACATTAAAAAACCTCATTTCTACCCAACTATTATACTGTAAAATCAACAATTTTGAAACAAGTAATTCACATTCAATCGATATTTCATCAAAAGTACCGACAAAAAACATTTAGAGTACATAAGTAAGTTTGTGAAAGGCAATTATATTGCCCAAAGCGCACTAAAAAAACAACTATATACCTCAGTCTGCCTGTATTACAGCAATGGTTTGACACGCACGTTGATGGATTACAAAGATAAGAAAAGCGTAGTAGAATGTATAATT
>JGI994J12354_10004684_pt1 | contig 12161 bp, 12 predicted proteins | sample IntmicLarv3ML3BL_FD_12354 | JGI IMG/M metagenome (IMG submission 12354) | reverse complement strand
TTTTTCCGGTTTGCGGTTCGCTGGGCAGAACAGATATCATGCGGAGATCGAGATTCTTTCCCCTTTGCCCCCCGCTTCACTGAGACCTTCTCCGCCAATTCCGGCCGTGCCCGATGCGGGTGTTGGCCCGGCGTTTTTCTGCGTCAGTTGAAGCAATTGGTGCTGCAAGGTCTGTAGATGCACCTCAAGAATCGCTATTTCCCTCTTCAGTTTTTGGGCATCCGGAGTCTCCCCCGAACTCTCGTCCGATTGCTGTTGCCTGGAATCTTCATTCCCAGGGGTAGTCTTTTCGTCTGTCCGGACTGCCATAGCGATTATTCCGCCGCTTTCCTTTGGGGACAGGGCAAGTTCTTGTTTAGCTTTTGCTATCTGCTGCTGCAATTCTTTGATCTGCTTCTGGATTATGGCGCGGATGTCAGCAGGGGGTGTGTTTGTTTCTTTTTCGCCTATGGAAATAGTTTTTCCGGCAGCAACATTTTGTGTTTCGGATGCTGACGCCTGATTCTGGCGGGATTCCATGTATTGCCGCAGACGGCCTTCCTCGGAGAGGGTCGCGGTATCACCCCTTACCGCAACCTGAACCGGGCCGGAAGCATTCGCAATGGGCGCAACGGGCGACCCTGTTGTCGTGGCGAATTTTACCTCCAACGGCCCTTGCATCTTCTGAGTGATGGAGGAAGCAATATTCACGGAACACCTCCTGTATAATGTTGTTCGCTATATCGGCCAACTTTGCGCTATCTTTAGTGACTGTTTGTGGATATATTCTCGGAACATCAATGTGTTATTGTTTGTTCAGGAGGGCATATGCACATTGCATCCGATATGACCGCGTTAGTTGGGAATACCCCGCTGGTCAGGTTGAACCGGGTCGTCCCCCAAGACGGGGCTGAGGTTTTGGCCAAGTTGGAATTTTTCAATCCGACCTCGTCCGTCAAGGACAGGATTGCCATGAACATGGTGACAGCTGCAGAACAGGCCGGGATTCTGACCCCCGGACAATACCCGGCGCAGACGATTGTGGAACCCACCAGCGGCAACACCGGCATTGGTCTTGCCTTTGTTGCCGCTGTCCGGGGCTATGCGCTGATTTTGACCATGCCGGAAAGTATGAGCAGTGAGCGCAAGACAATGCTACGCGGTTTGGGGGCAACCCTTGTGCTGACTCCGGCATCCGGCGGGATGAGCGCGGCTGTGGCCGAAGCGGAAAAGATCGTGCGGGAAACTCCCGGAGCAGTCATGCTCGGCCAGTTTGACAACCCGGCTAACCCCGCGATCCATACTGCGACTACTGCCGAGGAAATATGGCGTGATACGGACGGCACTGTGGATGTTTTGGTCTCTGCCGCAGGAACTGGCGGCACAGTGATCGGGACCGGAAGACGCTTGAAGGAGCTGTGTTCCTCTATCACCGTGTACGCGGTGGAACCGGAGGAATCGCCCGTTCTATCCGGCGGAAAACCAGCGCCCCATGGCATTCAGGGAATCGGCGCGGGATTTGTTCCCCGGATTCTTGACCGAAGTGTACTTGACGGCATACTGACCGTGAGTACAAATGATGCGGTGGCCTTCGCCGGGCGCCTTATCCGCGAGGAAGGCATTCTGTGCGGTATGTCGTCTGGTGCGGCGGGGTGTGCTGCCGCGCGTCTTGGGGCGGAACCTGCCTTTAAAGGGAAACGCATCGTGTTTATTGCCTGCGATACCGCCGAACGGTATCTTTCCACCAGACTTTTTGCCGCCGAGTGAGTTATGAAGAATGAATTCCCAAACAGCCAGAATGGTGCCATAAAAAACCGGCTACCGGAAATTGAGGCCATTACCGAAGCATTGTGCGATCCGGCCTCCTACGAGTCCGTCATTCATGATTCGTTGCACGATATGCCTATGCCGTCACTCAAGGATTTTGACGAGTTGATGTCGCGGCTGAAAACCGCAATTTTCCCCGGTTTTTATGGAACGTCACGTGTGCGGTTTGATTCCATGCGCTACCATATGGCAGCCAATCTGGATTCCATTTACCGCATCCTGGCCGAGCAAATCCGGCGGGGAGCCTGTTTTGCGCGGGCGGAATACGCCCAGGATTACGGCCTGTGCGGGGAAGCCAGCGCCGCTTTGGCCATGAAGTTCATGCAGCGCATTCCGCGCATCCGGGAACTGTTATCCAGTGACGTGCGGGCCGCCTTTGAGGGTGACCCAGCCGCCAAATCTCCCGGTGAGACAGTGTTCTGCTATCCGTCCATAACCGCTCTGACGCACCAGCGAGTCGCCCACGAGCTGTATGTGCTCAATGTGCCGCTGATCCCGCGCATCATAACGGAAATGGCCCATTCGATCACGGGCATAGACATCCATCCCGGCGCGAGTATCGGCGAGGAATTTTTCATCGACCACGGCACAGGGGTGGTTATCGGCGAGACCTGCATCATAGGCAAAGGGTGCCGTCTGTATCAGGGGGTGACGCTCGGTGCGCTGTCCTTCCCCAAGGAGGCGGACGGAACTTTGATCAAAGGTGTTCCACGCCATCCGATTTTGGATGATTATGTCACGGTTTACGCTGGAGCGACAGTGCTCGGCAGGGTGACCATCGGCGAAGGGAGCACCATTGGCGGCAATCTCTGGATTACGCATGACGTGCCGCCTAAGTCGCGTCTGGTGCAGCAGCAGTATAAACATAACAGCACCGGGAATTAGGGAATCGCTGATCAATCCATTTTCAACTTTCAAAACCGGAAAAAATAATTTTAGCGAAAACCGTACCTGACAATGGCTACATTTTGCTGAACGTGTCCCTTTTTGCTCGTCTTGGCCTAGTGTATTTCTTTGTTACGGGGTTTCATTGCATTTTTATAGAATATTCAATGCCTTCACAGAAAGATTGGACTAGCATTGTAACAAATACATGTGCGGCATTTTCCCGGTGCCATCGGCGGGCGGCCTGGGAGAGGGTTTTCAGTATGCCAAGACGTTGGGTATAGCCATGTCCTCATCACCCACGAGTTCCTTGATTTGCGCCAGAATGGCATCCGTCGCAAAGTTTTCCCCCTCCGCTTCGTTTTGAGTGGTGGTCGCTTGCAATTTTTCAGTTGGCGGATCCGTTCCATATATTCGGCCTTCCTGTGGTCATCAAGCGTGGCCAGCGTTGTATCCATTTCCTCCTGGGTTGGTATGGGCTGTTTGAGCTGGACGGGAGCACTCTTGCCAATGGTGAGGGTAGACTTGTCTCCATGTCGATGCGTATCCCGCGTCACTCCCAAAGGGCGGTTTGTTTCTTTTTTGGTAAAAGGTGGGCAGGTAGCGTATATACGGTGATGGTATGGGAAGAGTAGGCGAAACGGATTTCACTGGCTTTTTCAAGAAAATGAAGACTCGTTGCCAGGTGAGTCCGAACATCCCCATTAAGCTGAATGTAATGGTTCCTTTTGCTTCTGCAAGGTCTTATCCAAATTCGGCAATAAACCTTTTTTGAGTTCTGCGCCAATGGATACGTTCATGTTGTCCGCAGTCACTATTCCGCTTGAGCGCATGAGTTTTGTCGGCAGTATGAAGACTAACAATCGAGTCGAAAGAAGCAAGCATTGCCTCTCAACCCATGTTGGTTCAGATATGGTTGAATTGGTGGCCTGAAACTCTTGAGTTGAGGTATTCCACAACCATGCGTCTTTTTACAGAAAAAGAGGTGCAGGAGCAGAAAACCCTTCAGTAAAAAGCAGACACCCCGGTAGGTTTAACTGCCGGGGTGTCTGCTATGCGGGTTTTTGGTAACGCCGCTTCGGCTATTCTTCGTCTTTTTCGCGCTGGTATTCAGCGGTGACTTTTTCCACCACCGGAGCGGGAGCTTCCTCATAATGGGAGAATTCCATAGTGAAGACGCCCTGGCCGCCTGTCATGGAGCGGAGGTCCGGCGCGTAGCGCAGAATTTCGTTCATGGGGGCGTTGGCCTTGACTTCCGTGATGCCTGACTGAGAATCAGACCCGAGCACTTTGCCTCGGCGGCTGGAAAGGTCGCCGATGACATCACCCATGAATTCGTCCGGGATGGAGATGGTCAGGGTCACGATGGGTTCAAGCAAGGTTGGACGGCAGGTTTCCATGGCTTTTTTGAAGGCCAAGGACCCGGCGACCTTGAAGGCCATTTCCGAAGAGTCAACAGTGTGGTAGCTACCGTCATAGAGTTTCGCTTTGAAGTCCACCAAGGGATACCCGGCGATGAATCCACGCGCGCAGGCTTCCTGAATGCCTTTGTCAACAGCCGGGATATACTGGCGTGGAACCACGCCGCCCACGATGGCATCTTCAAACTGATAGCCTTCGCCACGGCCAAGAGGGGAGAACTCCACCCAACAATCACCGAACTGTCCGCGGCCACCAGATTGTTTCTTATGGCGGCCCTGAACCTGCGCTGTACCCTTGAAGGTTTCGCGGTAAGGAACTTTGGGGGTTTTCAGGAGGATTTCCGTTTTATAACGGCGCTTGGCGCGTTCCACAGAGATTTCAATGTGCAACTGGCCCATGCCGGAAACCAGAATGTCGCCGGTTTCTTCGTCGCGGGAGAGCTTAAGGGAAATGTCTTCATCAAGCAGACGCTGCACTGCAGAGTAGACCTTGTCTTCGTCGCCCTTTTCTTTTGGCGCGAGGGCGTAGGAGATGAGCTGCGGGGGAAGGGTGGGTGCGGCGAGTTCAAAGGGAGATTTGTCGTCGCACAGGGCATCCCCGGTTTTGGTGCTTTTTAGTTTGGCAAGGGCTACAATGGAACCTGGTCCCAGGGCATCCTTTGTGGGCGTTTGGGTTTTTCCGGCTAACAGGATGGGCGTACCCAGGCGCTCCGTGTCACCGCTGGTCATGTTCTTGAGTGCGGATTCGCTGCTGATAGAGCCGGAAAGCACTCGAACCATGCTAAGCTGGCCCGCAAAGGGGTCGGCAATGGTTTTGAATACAAAACAGGCGGCTGGAACCGAGGCAGAACTGACGCGTTCGGTGTCGTTTTTGCCTTGCCAAGCAGCGTGATCAAGTGGAGAGGGGAAATAGCTCTGGATAAGATCTAGAAGCTGCGCGCCGCTTTTGTTTTCAAGCGCGGCACCCGCGATGACTGGGACGATTTCACCGTTTTTCACTCCAGTACGCAGGCCGAGCTGAATTTCTTCCTCGGTAAGTTCGCCGGTTTCAAGATATTTTTCCATCAGAGCTTCATCGCTTTCCGCAATGTTCTCAATGGCAGTTTCACGCAGAATGACCATATCATCGGCTATCTCCGTGGGGATGGCGGCTTCGGTAATGGCCCCGTCCGCGCCGAACATCAGGGCTTTCTGTCCCAGAACATCCACAATGCCCTTGAAGGATTCGGCCACGCCCACGGGCGCGTACAGCAGAACAGTCTTCAGTCCCAGGATGGACGAAAGGCCATGTAGAGCGGAATCAAAATCCGCGCGGTCACGGTCAACTTTGTTGATGAAACAGCAGGCCGGAATGCCCGCCCTTTTGACCGAGGACCAGTGTTTTTTTGTAAGAGGTCGTACGCCGTCAACAGCGTCTATAACAAACACGGCGGCGTCGGCGGCTGTGAGCAGATAGTCTACATCGCCGGTGAAGTTATTGTCGCCGGGAATATCAATGCAGTAATGACGATTTTTGTTCCAGAGATAGGTCGCAAAACCCGGCTGGATGCTGCCGCGCCGTTTGATTTCTTCGGGCTCAGTGTCAAGGGCTGTGGTGCCGTCTTCAACTTTACCGAGGCGGTTGACGACTCCGGACTGGAAGAGAAGCATCTCTGCCAGGGACGTCTTGCCACATCCTCCCGTACCGATAAGCGCATACGTTCTTTGGTTTTCAGTGTTGGCCATGGAACTCTCCCTTACCGTAACAGTGTCAATGAAAACCCCGGTCCGGCGGATCGGGATCTGGTTTTGTTGCTAACCCGTAACATATGCCTGTTTTGCCAAACGTTTTCCGGCACTGTTTAGGGGACCCGCTGCGGAACAGAAACCGCTCGCAGATACTCAGCGTGCTCGGGTACCGTAGAAAGAGTCGAGGGGGGTTGTCAAGTTGTAACTGGCGGGGGTGTTGGGCTCTTTTATCGCGATGTTGCGTTAGGGGAATTTTTTGCTTTGGGCAAATACCATAGAGTCCGCTCCCGGGGCAAAGAAATTTTCTTCCTTGCCTGATCGTTGTGCCGTATGTTGCGTCAGGCGTCATAAGTTAGTTCGTTGCCAGCTCCTTGTTTTCTTGAGCAAACACAGATAGTCTTGGAAAAATAGACGATGTGTCTTGTTGCGAAATTTAGCCGGAGTCTTTTTCCCCGACTTTCATAGAGGAATATGGGAGTGCTATGTATATTAATTTATTGCTCGGTATTGTTGTTCTGGTTGTTCTTTGGTTCTATCTGCGAAGGCTTCTGGTCAAGAATGAAACCGAAAACGGACAGGCCGAGGACTCGATCCTGCGGAAAAACCCGGTTGAATTGCTGGAAAAGGAAGTCGCCAGGCGCCGCGCTGCAGAAGATGAGACTGCCAAAGTTTTTGAGCGGTTGCGGGATACAGGTGTGGAACGGATGCGGGGCATTGTCCATGCGCTGCAAGAAATAAGCGAGGCGTTGCCCTCGGTTCTCGGTGATTCTCCCTGCGGTGAGCAGAAGGTTTTGCGCTGGGATGACGATGGTGACCGCGTGACCGTCAGTATTTTGCGGGATGTGGCAACGGAACCGGAGGCCAGCCTTGTTGTCGGCTGGCGGGTTCCGGATCTTGATCTGCGGGACGTAGCACGGCCCGAGGGAGAACTTGCGGGCGAGTATTTTTTCCGTCGTTCCGATACAGGGGCAGAGGAATGCATGGCAGACCCGGATGGATGCGTCAGAGCGGTTACAACGTTTATAGTTGATTTTATGGCGTAGAATGTGTACATAATGAGTATATTCCCTCTGCGTTCCAAGTGCGATAGTATTCGCCGTTGCGAAAACTAGCCGGATGTTTCTTATGCTTCACTCCGTTGTTATGTTGTACGTGCTCTTAACCTGTATCCATTGTTTGCATACTAGGGAATATCTTGAAAAAAGATCATTGCGTTTGAGAATATGCATGTGGACAAATTGATGGGTAAGGATGGGAGGCGGTTCTGGGCAAGGTGCGCGAAGTGAACCCGGCCCTGTCCTTTCCTGCCATGATCATCGGGGAAGCGCATACTGTGGTTGTGGGATCTAACATGGAAGCCATCCAGAAAGCTCTGACGATGAGCAAGTCTCTTGAAACCGCGTGAGATATATACGATGCCCTCGGCTCGGTTCAGCTCAAAAAAGCTTTGTTTCAACCATAACCCGTCAATGGAACGAAGAGAAGGCCGCGTTTAGGGCCATTCCCGTCGACGTCCTCAGAGAAATACTGTCAGCGGTACTGGCAGGTGGTTTTTCCCTTCCGGTAGCACCAGATATCACCTGTTGTCCTGTCAGACATCATATGGCACACGGCCTATAGTATGTTTGGCTTCCCTGTGGGAGAACAGTATAGTGTAGTTGCCAGCACTGCCTAGGTAATTGCCGGTGCGTCGAACGGCACGAATTCACCAAAGGAGTTTCCATGCCTGGAACTGAGCGGGATATATCCAGCAGACTGAAAGTCTACCGTTATGTGAAGGACGGCATTATCTCGCGAGAGCTTCCTCCCGGGGCCATGATTCACGAGCGGGATCTCGCGCAGATAATCGGGGTGAGCCGTTCGCCCGTGCGTGAAGCGTTACAGTCCCTGCAGGATGACGGGTGGTTGACCGTCATGCCCCGCAAAGGGTCGGTTGTGCGGCCACTGAGCAGGGTGGAAATAGAAGAAGTGTTGCAACTGCGCATTATTATCGGGGCTGCCGGGATACAACTTTCCGCTGGACGCGTGAGCGCTGGTGCGCTTGCCCATCTTAAAGGTATTATCGCCCGTCAGGAAATTGCGTCACAAGTCGCTGACTACACTAGGTTTATTGATGCGGATATGCAATTGCATATCGCTTTGGTGCAGCTTGCTGGCAACAGTCGCCTTTCGCGTATGGCGGAGGATCTTTTGGATAACTTTCGGCGAGTGGCCCTTGAGGCTGTGGCGGGACGAGGGGATCTTGCTTCCCCCCTTGCCGAGCACAGGGCGATTGTTGAAGCCCTTGAGCGAGACGACAGACTCACCGCCGAAAAGATTTTGATTGAGCATATTGAATCGGCCAGGCAGTCGCTAGTGGCATAGTCCAGTCATTGGCAAGCGAGAAGCGAAGGGGCCACCCTTCTCGCGTTCCCCCGGCTGGGGTGTTTCCGTGGAAAGAAGAGAGAAGAATAAGGGCTGTATTCTTCTCTCTTTTCTTTACCGTCCGTAACCGTCAGGATGGTTGAAGTGCCAGTTCCAGGCCGTGCGGAGGATGTTTTTCAGGCTGGACCTGGAAGGCTTCCAGTTAAGCACGGTTTCGGCTCTGGAAGCGGAAGCTACCAGCCGGGCTGGGTCTCCCGCGCGGCGACCTTCGATGATTGAGGCGATAGGGCGTCCTACAACTTTTTCCGCAACAGTAATAACTTCTTTGACGGAAAACCCTTCGCCGTTGCCCAAATTGAATGCATCGCTCCTGCCACCTTGTTCCATATACCGCAAAGCCAGCAGATGGGCATCAACTAGATCGTCCACATGAATATAGTCGCGGATGCAAGTTCCGTCTGGGGTGTTGTAGTCGTCGCCCAATATGGTGATATGCTCGCGCTGACCGAGGGGAACCTGTAGAATCAGGGGGATGAGATGGCTTTCCGGTGAATGGGCTTCGCCTAGTGAGCCGTCCGCAACGGCCCCGGCCACGTTGAAATATCGTAAAGATACCGAGGTCATACCATGCGCCGGGCCGACCCAACGCATCATTTCCTCCATCATCCGTTTGGTTTCTCCGTATGGGCTGGTGGGACGATGCGGCGCGTCTTCGGTAATGGGTACGGTATCGGGATCGCCGTACACTGCCGCGCTGGAGGAAAAAACCAGCTTGGTCACGTTGTGCGCGGCCATTGCCTCCAGAAGAGATTGCATACCCACGACATTGTTGTTGAAATATTTTAAGGGGTTTTGAACGGATTCCCCCACCTGGGTACTGGCTGCAAAATGGACGACCGAATCAATAGGATATTGAGAAAAAACAGCATCGAGAGTCGCGCGGTCGCGGATGTCTCCTTGAACGAGCGCAGCTTTCGGGTGAACAGCCGCCTTATATCCGGTCTGGAAATTGTCGATGACAACCGGCGTGTTGCCGCGCTCGACAAGCGTTTTAATCATATGTGAACCGATGTATCCGGCTCCACCGCAAACGAGAATCATGATAATTCCTTGGTCTGAAAGGTTGCGTTGTCCGGAATCCGTGTCAGATACGAACCGGGTAGAGCGGGGCTTCTCCGCGCAAGACGCGCAGTACGTCGTCCACAACGGTGGTTCCCATACGTTCAAGGCTTTCCTCCGTGCTTGCACCAACATGGGGCATGGCTACAAAGTTGGGTAGCGTAAGCAGGGGGCTTTTCGGGTCAAGGAGTTCCCTGGCGAACACGTCGGACGCAGCGGCCCGGATTTGTCCGTTTTGTAGGGCTACACACAGGGCATCTTCGTCAACCAGACCGCCCCTGGCGGTGTTGATTAGAATAGCGGTCTTTTTGCAGAGTTTCAGACGTTCGGCGTTGATCAGGTTGGCTGTTTCGGGCGTCAGGGGTACACTGATACTGATATAATCGGCTTGCGGGAGCAGTTCATCCACAGTGGCCGATTTTTTGATGCCCAACTTGGCGAACATTTCGCTAGGGAGAAACGGGTCAAACCCTATAAGGTTCATGGAGAACCCCTTGCCGCAGATTTCGCCGACGCGTTGTCCGATGCGGCCCAGACCGACCAGCCCGAGGGTTTTGTCTTTCAGTTCTACGCCTGTCAGCTCTTTGGGGGAGATTTTGGGTACGGCTCCGGCTTTCAGTTGCGCGTGACCGTGGGGAATGTTGCGGGAAACCGTAAGCATGAAGGCCACCGCCAGTTCCGCCACGCCTTCCATATTGGCCTGGGGCGTGAAGATAACTATTTTGCCGAACTCGCCGGCGGCGGCAACATCAATGGCATCGACCCCGACCCCGTGTTTGCCGATAACTTTCAGAGAAGGCGCGTTTTCCATCATTGTTCTGTCCACGGCGGCCGTCCGCACAATGACGCCGTCCGCTTGGGATAGGTCGCGCACATTGGGGTCTTCCCAGGTGACAACCTGAGCCTGTTCACGGAGAATGGTAAGGGCCGCTTCGTGGATGGGTTCTGTAACATGTATTCGCATTGCGTTCTCCCACAGTGATGTGATTGGCAGTGACCCGGATTACCGCGCTGTCGCGTTAGGCCACAGATCGGGGCAAGGAAGACCATGTATTTCCACCTTTACGGCAGTAGTCATAAGGGAATTGGTGGCTGACGTCCAGATGCATTGAAAACATGGTCTCTTTCGCGTATGTGCGGGGAACATTAACCTTTTGAATCATATCAGGAGAACGGATATGCCGAGCATTCAGGTTGCAATCCTCGAAGGACGATCAGTGGAGGCCAAACGTGCCTATTTCAAAGCGCTTACGGATGCTTCCGTGACATGTCTCGGGTGCAAACCGGAGAGCGTCAGTATTGTACTTACGGAACTGCCGTTTGAACACTACGCGCGCGGGGGAAAAATGAAAGCGGACGAACTAGCGGAAGCGGGGTTGTCTGTGGAGGAATATCACGCGCGGGAGGCCGGGGAAAAAAGCTGAGTGCGCACCCGTCTGTTTTCCCTTGTTCCCTAGTCCGTGCGGCGAATCACCGCTTGAAGTAATGCATTCCCGGTGCTGCCGTTTCTTGCGCGGCAATGCCGGGAATGGTCGCTACGTTGTGCAGTAGGTTTTCTGTCTGCACTATACCCTGTTCTGAACAGGTAGAGTGCCGTTCAGGTGTCAAAGAGTGTTCTTTAGGTTTCCACTTCAGGTGTTTGGCTATGTGGGCATTCATGCCTGTCACCACACTGGCTTCCTTATCCTCGGCCATGCCGTTCGCCGTCATGGTGACAATGGGAATGCTTGTCCGCCTTTGCTTTGCCGCTGCCCGCCATATTGACAGCCGCCTCCAGATCTTCAAGTACGACGGCAGCGGTTTCCTGGCCTATTTTGTTATTATCCGCCAGCAGGAATGTCTACCCTTATAGCAGGGCGTTTACTGGGGAAGATCCGCTTTGCCAGCGTTGACCGCCGAATTTTCGGTATATTCCACCCTCACGCAAAGGGCCAGCACGATGGAATTGTCCATAAGTTCAAGCAGGGCCTTGCCTATAAAGAGCCTAAGCCCGGTTCCATCGAATTTGCGCGGGTGGGGGTATCTGCTGAAAAGAGCGTCCATGCTTCACGCAAAGTATGGACGCTCTCCAGATGATGACAAATTTACCTTTGGCGGGTTGGCAACGGCGCGTCCGCGTCGGCTTTTTACGTGGAAAGAGGTCTCGCTTACGCCATGCGGCGGGCCGTTCGGCAAAAGGCAATCTATCCCTGGAAGGCCCTGGCCTGTTCATGGTTTCCGGTAACTGCCACGGTGTATTCTTCGGGCGTGGGGGCAGCGGGATGCGTATCCAGAATGGGTTTTACCATTTTAGAAAGCACCCCCTTGGGACCGCATTCCACGAAATTGCGCACGCCGTCCGTATACTGGGCGGTGATGGTGTCAATCCAACGGACGGAAGAGGTCATCTGCTCAAGAAGCAGGCTTTTCAGTTCACGCTGGTCAGTGGTGGCCTTGCCGGTCACGTTGGGGTACACGGCGAATCTGGCGGGGAACCAGGAAGCATTTTCCAGAGCCTTGGCCATTTCCTTTGCTGCATCGCTCATTAGTGGGCTATGGAATGCGCCGGAAACTGGCAGGGGAAGCGCACGGCCTTTGCGGGATTTTACTGCGTCCTGCAAAGCGGCAATAGCGGCTTTGGTCCCGCTGGCCACATACTGACCGGGGGTGTTGTAATTGGCGATGCCGATCATTTCTCCGGTGGAGGACGCCACTTCCCTCACGGCGGATTCCGCGTCTTCCAAGGACAGTTTGAGTATGGCTGCCATGGTCCCCTTTCCTTCGGGGTCGACTTCCGCCATCAGGCGACCGCGCAGGGCCACCAGTTCCAAGGCTGAGCCAAAGGGCAGAACACCCGCC
>JGI994J12354_10004683_pt1 | contig 12166 bp, 11 predicted proteins | sample IntmicLarv3ML3BL_FD_12354 | JGI IMG/M metagenome (IMG submission 12354) | reverse complement strand
ACGCGCTTTTACTTTGTGAAAAAATTGGTGCGGATGTGCCTTTTTGCTATCAGCAGGGAATCGGAAGATGTACGGGTATCGGAGAAAACATTCAACCCTTGCCACCGCTTTCCCCTTTATCAGTTCTTCTTATAAAGCCGCCGGTAGGGGTCTCCACGCCCTTGGCATTTTCCCGCTTCGATCAAAAATATCCAGATATGTATAAAAGAGAATCGGAAGAAGAGAGCATGGCGATGTTCGATGGGTCAGAAAAATCTTTTTGGAAGGCGACCGGTTTTTTAACAAATGATTTGGAGGCGATTGCCCAAACAGAGCATCCGGTTTTATGTGAGATTCGCACTTTTTTACAAAAGGAAGGTGCTGGTTATACCGCCATGAGCGGATCGGGCAGTTGTATGTTTGGCATTTTTTCTGAAAAGAAAGCCTGTATTTCGGCAAAAGAAAAAGCCGAAGCAGCGTTCCCTTCGACTTTTTTTATTTATAATTGTGTATTGGGAGAAGAACGCCCTTTGTAGTACAGCGCTACGCGCCGAGATAGGCTTTTTTCACCTTGTCGTCATGAAGAAGATCCTTTGCGTCCCCACTCATGACAATTTTTCCGGTTTCCAGAACATAGGCTCTATCCGATACGGAAAGCGCCATTTTCGCATTTTGTTCCACCAGTAAAATGGTAACGCCGTCTTGATTGATTTCCCGAATGATTTGAAAAATCTCCTTTACCAAAAGGGGGGAAAGTCCCATGGACGGTTCGTCCAATAGAAGCATTTTCGGGCGGGACATCAAGGCACGTCCAATCGCAAGCATCTGCTGCTCCCCACCGGAAAGCGTGCCGCCCAGTTGCTTTTTTCTTTCCCACAACCGAGGGAAGTGCTTGTAGACGAGGCCTCGGCTTTTTTCAAAGTTTTCAGACGAATCCTTAACGGAAAACGCGCCCATTTGCAGGTTTTCTTTTACGGTAAGTCCTGAAAAAATACGGCGTCCCTCCGGAACCTGCGCAAGTCCTTGCTTTACAATATTGTGCGCTTTGGTAGATAGCAGGTCCTGACCCAAAAATTGAATAGAGCCGCTTCTCGGACGCAGAAGACCTGAAATGGTTTGGAGTGTGGTTGTTTTACCGGCACCGTTTGCACCGATAAGAGATACAACCTCACCCTCTCTGACCTCAAGGGAAATATCCTTGATTGCGTGTATTCCGCCATAAAAAACATTCAAATCAGACACTTGCAGCATACGTCTACTCCTCTTCGCCTAAATATGCGGTGATAACACGTGGGTTGTTGACAATCTCCTCCGGAAGTCCGGACGCTATGATTTGTCCGTAATCCAGAACGATAATCCGGTGGCAAATATTCAAAACCAAACCCATATCATGCTCAATAAGAAGAATGGTGGTTCCGAATCTTTCTCTGATGAGATTAATTGTCTGCATAAGCTCATTAGTTTCGGTCGGATTCATGCCTGCCGCCGGCTCGTCCAAAAGAAGAACCTTCGGGTCGGCTGCTAGCGCGCGGGCGATTTCAAGCTTTCTTTGCTGTCCGTATGGAAGGTTATCCGCCTTTACATCCCACAGCTCCTGCATCCCGAAAACTTCTAAGATGCTCAATGCCTTTTCCCGAATGGCCTTCTCCTCACGCCAATAGCCCGGCAAACGGAAAATAGCGGAGAAGATATTGTACTTCATCTGAAAATTACAGGCGATTCGTACATTATCCAATACGGTAAGCTCCTTGAAAAGCCGAATATTTTGAAAAGTTCTCGCGATTCCGAGCTTCACAAGCTGGTCGGGCCTTTTTCCTATAACAGAGGATTCTAAAAGAGAGATATCTCCCTCTGTGGGCGTATATACACCCGTGAGCATATTGAATACAGTGGTTTTTCCGGCACCATTCGGTCCGATAAGACCAACCAACTCACCCTCCTTCAAATCCAAATCGAAGCGGGAAACCGCTTTCAATCCACCAAATGAGATACCCAAATTCTTAGCCTTTAAGATACTGGAGGTCATTTTTCCACCTCCTTATTGCTGCCTTTTTTAGAAATAAATTTGTTGCGTATGCTTTTGCATTTTTCCCGCAGTCCGACAAAGGGGATTCTTTTTCCTTTTACGACCTCTACCCAATAATCAATAGAACGGGTCACGGAGAATTCGTATTTTCCAAAAACACCGGAGGGCTTGAAAATCATGATGAGAATGAGCGCAATAGAGTAAATGAGCATACGGTAATCCTGAAAGCTTCTTAAAATTTCAGGAAGGAAGGTAAGAAAAATCGCGGCAACAATAGAGCCGGTAAAGCTCCCCAATCCACCGAGTACAACGATAATCAATATTTCAATGGATTTGTTGAAGTTGAAAGTAGTAGCACCGAGAATGGTATAAAAATGCGCGTATATACCACCGGCAATCCCCGCAAAAACAGCCGCCAGAGAAAAAGCGAGGGTCTTATAAAAGGTATTGTGGACGCCGGAGGCTTCCGAAGCGATATCATCTTCCCGAACTGCCAATATAGCGCGTCCGTGCCTTGACCACATAAAGGTAAAAAGCACCAGAACGCTGATGATGCAGACGCCGAGGGCAATAGGCAAGGTGGAAAGGCGCGGAATACTGGTAAGACCTTGGGCACCGCCTGTGATAGAAAGATTTTCTATAATAACACGGATGATTTCACCGAACCCTAAGGTGATGATTGCCAAATAATCACCCTTTAAGCGAAGGGCAGGAAGCCCGATGAGTAGTCCCGAAATTCCGGCGGCAAGACCGCCCAAAAGAAGTCCCAATCCAAAACCGAGATATTCAGGACCGATACCGTTATTGATCCAATTTTTCGTGAAAATGGCACAGGTATAAGCGCCAATGGACATGAAGCCGGCGTGCCCCAAAGCAATTTGTCCTAAACAACCGGTGGTAAGATTGAGACTGACAGCCAAAATAATATTAATACACACTAGAATCAAAATACCATAATAGTAATTTCCGAAAGAGCCGGAAATACTAAGTCCGGAGACGGTACCGAATAGAAAAAGGATGGAAATTAAATTGATGAGGTGATTTTTTGACTTTTTATTCATATTTACCTCCATTATACTTTCTCTTTAATATTTTTTCCGAGAATACCGGAGGGCTTAAAAAGAAGAACCAGAATCAAAATGCCAAATACAATAGCCTCTGCCCATTGGGAAATCTGACCCTTGGCGAGTGTTTCGACAACGCCCATAATAAGACCGCCGATAATAGCCCCCGGAATACTTCCAATTCCACCCAATACAGCGGCAATAAATGCCTTCAATCCAAGCATGGAACCCATCATCGGCTCTACAATTGGATATGTGTTGGAATAAAAAACAGACCCGACAGCGGCTAATGCCGAGCCGATGGCAAAGGTTACGGTAATGGTTAGATTCACGTTGATGCCCATCAATCTCGCGGCACCCATGTCCTCTGAAACACAGCGCATAGCACGCCCCATTTTAGATTTTTGGACAAAGGCTTGCATAAATGCCATCAGTCCTAAAGATACACCAATCGTCAAAAGCGTATTAAAACTGGTCTGAATACCGCCGATAGAAAAAGAATCCGTCGGGAAAATCTTAACAAAAGGGCTTCGGGTTAGCACCCTGAAGAAGAAGTGCCAAATTTTGCAAAAGCAAGCTCATACCAATAGCGGTAATAATGGAGCATAGCTTCGGGGCATTTCTTAATGGCTTATATGCAATAAATTCAATTGCCATTCCTAGTATGGCGCAAAAGAAAATACTGACAATAACACATAACCATAAGGGTAATCCGGTTTGGCGTAAAAAGGAATGAATAGACATCAAGGCAACATATGCGCCAACCATGATAATATCACCATGCGCAAAATTGATGAGCTTTACAATACCATAAACCATGGTATATCCGAGTGCGACCAGAGCGTAAATACTTCCCAGTTGCAGACCGTTTATCAGATTTTGAATAAAATCAGTCATGAGGGTCTCCTCTCAAATCTCAAAAATAAGAAAACACCCGAATCAAGCAGCCGGTAAAGGTCTGTTCGATTCGGATGGATCTGTTTTGTTATCAGATCAAGTAGAAGGATTATCCCTCAATTTTTTCATAGGCTGTGTATTCGCCGTCAACAACACGGACAATGGTTACTGTTTTCACAGGATCGCCGCTTCCTTCGTAGTGAAGGTCACCGGCAACGCCGGAATAGTTGATTTCAGAAAGAGCCTTTACAACGGCAGCTCTATCTGTTGTTCCCGCTGCTTCGATGGCTTCGACCAAAATATAAACAGAGTCATACCCCAGAGCAGCAAAGGAAGTAGGCATATCGTTATACTTTTCGGAGAAAGCATTTACAAAGTTAGCTACCTTTGGATCGGTATCGTGAACAGAATAGTGATTGGAGAAATAAACATCATTTAGAGCAGCATAATTGCTCTCATCTGTTACTTCCATAACGCCGTCCCATCCGTCAGCACCGAGGATTGGATTGGTGTATCCGATTTCTCTTGCTTGGGTTGCAATCAAGGTATCAACCATGTAATAGTCAGGAACCAAAATCACATCAGGATTCTTCGCGTTAATATTATTGAGCTGTGCCTTAAAGTCCTTGTCGCTTGCACCGTAAGCTTCCTCTGCAACTATTTCAATACCGAAATCTGCCGCCGCAGCCTTGAAAGCCTGTGCGATACCGGTTGAATATTCATCAGAAGAGTTCACCAGCATGGCGGCTGTCGTTGCGCCGAGAGAATCCGCAGCAAACTTCGCCATCGTTTTTCCCTGAACCGGGTCAATAAAGCAGGTACGGAAAATATTGTCGCCGTAAGTGGTGATGGCTTCTGCGGTAGCAGTAGCACTTAGCATAGGAATACCTTCCTTTGCGGCTAACTCAGCAACAGCAGCCGTCGGCTTAGATGTAACGTCACCCAAAATCGCAACAACATTCTCGGAAATGAGCTTGTTGTAAGCATTAACAGCTTCTACAGGATCGCCCTTTTCATCCAGAAAATTGATAGCAAGTGTCTTTCCAAGAACGCCGCCGTTCTCATTGATTTCCTCAAGAGCAAGCATGGCGCCATTTTGGACACTGATGCCGTAAACAGCAACGTTTCCTGTAAGAGGAGCCAGTCCTCCGATGGTAATGGTATCGCTGGACTCTGCCGGTTTATCGCAGCCCGCCAGCGAAAACATAATTGCGATAGCCGAAAGTATGGCAATAATTGTTCTTTTCTTCATAAAAATATACCTCTTTCCTTATTTCCTTACATTTTCCTCACATAATACAGAAGCCTTTATAATATACATCATAATAAAAACTCTGCCCCTCGAAATAGATTGCCTTTACAACCATAAAACTGCTTGCATTATACCAGTATCCTTTCTTCAAAACAAATTGTTTTTACGAACACGGATTTTACTTTTTGTCTGAACTGTTGTTACTTTGTAAACATTCCATTAACTTGGCTGTTTTTAGCACATATGGACCTGTTTTTTTCGTTTTGAAGCTTGACGGTATAGAAAAGGTATTCTATGCTACATATATAAATTGAGTTGTATATTTGTAGTTGGTTCCATCTTATTCATTTTGCTGCGCTGACCGATGAATAGTAAAAGACTAAAAAAGTAACTACTAAGCAAAATACAAAATATTGTAGTAAAGGATTGTAGAGGAAATGTTTGTGATGTGCAGTTCGTTATTTTTTCATTTTATTTGAGAATTGTCTTGAGAAGGACAAATTTTTTTACGGATTGCATTGTAATTGTTTTAATCTTGTAAAATTTACCGAAAAGAATATTCAACAAGGTGAATATTTCACAAAAAGAGATTAGATTACAAAACAAAAAACGCGTGAGCGTTTTGAGATTTTTTGTGAAATTTCGAAAAAAATGCGTAAAAAGAAAGGAAGGTTCTAATTCATATCTGAAATGGGTAAGCGCGGCGTATGGATTTGAGGAAAACACATATAAATTACAACGAAGTAAAGGGAGATATCTATATGGAAATCATAAGAAAATTTTGGAAACGGTTTGTTTGTACACTTTTAGTTTTTGGAATGCTTTTGCCAATAGGCATATTTTCGACAACCGTTCAAGCGGACAGTCATACAACGGACGCAATCATCCTATGCAAAAAAGAAATAGAAGGCACGGGTGCGCCGGCGGAGACTTTTCGGTTTCGCCTTACACAGGTTGAAAATGAAAAGGGCGATGTGTACACATCGGGAACGCCTATTGTAAGCATTACAAGTATTCAAGGAGCCGGAAATTTCAATTTTGAGATAAAAGACCTTTCTGTTGGAAAGTATTACTTCAAAATAGAAGAAATAAACGATAGTGTGAATGGGTGGACATATGATACAACATCCTACATAGTTTTGGTGGAAGTCAGTGGATATCCGCCATCGGCATCGGTGACGTACCCGACTGCTTTGCCTGCAGACATTCAACTCGGTGACAATGAAACAGTTCCCATGCCCGCACCATCTTATACTTTTGATGAGTCGCAGTCCTATACACAAAATTCAGACACAACCCACGGACCATACCGCTTTGTTATAGAAGGGGCGGACGGAAAAATATATGAAGCGGCTTGCGCGGATTTAGGTTTTGCTGCACCTCCGCAGGGAAGTATTCTTAATAAATCTGAAAAACGCGATCATACCGAATCCGCATTAGCTTTTGCACTTTCAGAACCATATATTAGCGGCCTTACCAATGAAAATTGGGGGAAATTCTTAGCACTTGAAACACCAAGGGCTTCCGATAGACGGTTGGGTTTTATGCAAATTATGTTGTGGCTCTATGAATTTAGCTATGAATATCCGGCTTTTGACCTTTTTACACCAGGTGTTGAATCTGACCAGGCGTGGATTCATCCGGGCGGGGTAATGGAAGGATTTTACGGATTCAATATTGGATGGAGACTTTCGGGAACGGATGTAGGGGCGCAGCCTCTTTCCCGTCATGCAAATTGGAATGAATATTATCATGTGGCGACCCTGTTACAAGAAATGATGACGCAATACAATCTCCAAAAGACAACAAGTGTTCGATTGTCGTATACGCCGATAAATGCGTCAAGCGGTAAACTGGGTTTTGACCATGACGGCTTTGTACCACATGGAACTTCATGGCAAAATACCGGCGCGGGTGAAATATATGACACATATTTATCCTGGACAGATGTGCCGGGATTGACAGTGATTATCAATAATGTGCCCTATACAAGCGCAGGCGCAGGCGGTATAGCAGTGAAAAAAACGGATGATGTGATGGTACAATACGGCGGTATAGTACCAACTACTGTGGATTTTACGCTTGTAGATAAGCAACATTACTTATCTGCAAACAGTATAAAAGGAGATATGCTCTCCAGCGGAAATATAAATTATCAAAGATTGGTTCTTGGACACGCAAGCTTTGTGACTTTGAAAAGTTCTCTTTCTTTTCAAGCAAATCCGACAATATTTTCCTTCAAAAATGAATATAAAGAAACAGTTACAACCCCGACAACGACGACGCCTTCTACAACAACACCTTCTGCCACGACCACTTCAGCGACCACGACAACTTCCGCAGTTACGACAACTGAGGAGACAGAAACGACTATGAAAGAAGGAACAATGGGGTTAGCAAGTGACGCGACGAGTGATAGCGACCCGAGCGCAAGCATCACCACTTCCTTCGAAACTACCGTGAAAAATTCGGTGACGACAACGACTGCTTCAAAAAATAATCCAAAAACAGGCGATCAAGGATATCTTGTGTGGTGCTTTCTCATGCTTGCCGCAGGACTTTCCGGAGGTGTGATTGTGGTATCAAAAAAGGTAAGAAAAAAACATAATAAATAAGAAAATAAAAAAAGTTGATTTTAATTTTGTGAAAAGACGTACCGCATGAAAAAGTTTTTTTGTGCAGTACGTTTTCTTTCGTATTCGAGAGGGCTTTGAAAAAAACAAAGAAATATCCAATTTGGCTTGACAGTCAAGGCGAAAGGCTTGTATAATTCTAAAGCTATTTGCTTTTTATTTTGGTCGAGATAGAAGAAGACCAACGATTGAATGAAAATGAAATTACAAAAGCATACAATGCTTGATGGAGGTAATTAAGATGAAAATGACATATCAGCCTAAAAAACGTCATAGAGCGAAGGAGCATGGATTCAGAAAGAGAATGAGTACGTCCTCTGGTCGCGATGTTCTTAAGAGAAGACGGTTAAAAGGAAGAAAAAGCCTGACTGCTTAAGGATCACATACAGTGGTCCTTTTTCCATTTTTTGATTTGTGGTTTTACGCAAAGTGGGAGCAATGTTTTGATGAAATCAGAACCTCTTCAATTGAATTATGAATTTTCCCGTGTATATAAAAGAGGACAGCGATTCTATGGGAAATATGTACTTTTGCATATTTTCAAAAGAGATTCTCGCGTGTACAAGGGTCGCGTCAGGATTCCGGATGATATCAACAGAATCGGCGTCACAGCCAGTAAAAAAGTGAGAACGGCGGTGCTTAGAAATCGAATGCGCCGTCTTCTTCGGGAAAGCTACCGGACGCATGAGCCGTTTATAAAAACGGGCTACGATATGATTTTGATGATACGGGATCCGGAAGCAGTGCCGACTTTTTCGCTTCTCCATGAGGATATAAAGCACCTTTTGAGAAAAGCAGGTGTAATGGAAAGGGATGCTCTGTGATGGTTCGTTGTATCGTTCGTGTGATTCAATTTTATCAGCGCAATATATCGGTGAATATGATTCCCCGTTGCAAATATCATCCGTCCTGCTCACAATATACAATCGATGCGTTGGAAAAGTATGGTGTTGTTCGTGGTGTTTTGATGGGGATTTGGCGCATTCTTCGTTGCAATCCTTTCAGTAAAGGCGGGTACGATCCGGTAAAGTAAAAACGTAGAAATTATTCGTCTTTCTGCATAAAAAATATGTTATACTACTATGGATTCTTTTATTTTGTATCTTTTTGACGTATAAGGAGAAATATATGCATTTGTTCTCGGTTATTCTTTTTGGAACTTCCACAAGCAATCCTCTAAATGCCGCTTTTGGGTGGCTCACGAAGATTTTATATGATTTTTTCGGAAGCTATGGTTGGGCAATTATTTTTGTGACCGTTATCATAAGAGGTCTGATGATTCCCTTGAATGTTCGTTCTCAAAAGTCGATGTCAAAGCAACAGGCGCTGGGTGCACAGCAGGCGGAGATAAAGAGAAAATATCCGGACGATAAGCAAAAACAGCAAGAAGAAATCAGTAAGCTGTACGCGGCAAACGGCGCGAAATCCTTTGGCGGATGCGTGCTTCCTATTCTTTCTATGGTTTTCATTTTACCTATCTACAGTATCGTTAGAGCACCGTATGCGTTTTTGACGGGGCTTTCCGAAGTGAATCTGGGAAACATTGGTCAGCTCCTTTTGGGAAAAGGACTGATTGCAGAAGGGGTTGCAAATGCTGCTGCGAACAATCCGATTCCGGTTATGGATGCACTGCAAAATAATGCGTCTGCACTACAGGAGGCTGTTAGTGAAGGCTTTTTGAATTTGGGACAGCTCATAGATATGAATTTTCTCGGGTTTGATTTGTCTCTTGTTCCGTCATGGGATCCATCGGTTCTTTTCGGTGCGGAGAGTCATATTTATCTTCCGCTTCTGATTATTCCTTTTCTTGTGGTAGCAACGAATATTATTCAGATTCGTCTTACGACGATTATGCGCCCGAATTACAAAGCAGATAAGGAAGCCCGTGCCCGCGCCAAGCAAAATCCGGCGAGAGCCGAACAGGTTCCACCGGCAGGTACAGAGGGTATGATGAAGATGATGAACTGGCTGATGCCGGTTATGTCTTTGGTGTTTACCTTTACTATGCCATCAGCGATGGGATTCTACTGGATTGTGGGTGGGATTTTAACCATTGCACAGCAAGTGATTACGTATTACCTTTATACAAAACCCCTGGAAGAAAGAAAAAAAGAGATGCGGGAAGTGAAGCAGCTCGCTTTTACAAAGGGTATAAATACAGCAGAGCAAATCGCCGAAGAACGATTTGGAAAAAAGAAGAAAAAAACCGCTCAAGCTCCTGTTGTTGAAGAGGAGACGAAAAAAAGCGGCGGATATGAGAGACAAAAGAGAAAAAAATAACATTTGACTGGAGGTTTTGATATGGGACAGGCAGTAGAAAAATCAGCGAAAACAGTGGATGAAGCCATTGCGTTAGCTTTAGAAGAATTAGAAATTTCTGAAGATCAAGCTGTGATTGAAATTATTGAGGATGGCTCATCAAAAGGTTTTCTTGGTTTAGGGAAAAAGGACGCAGTTGTCCGTGTCAGTGTTAAGGAAGAGGAAGAATTTGTCTACTATGGCGATGATGAAGAGGAAGAAGATTCTTCTGTGATGGATGCGGAGGATAAGGCAGTTGATTTTGTCGCTGAGATTCTTTCAGGAATCGGTATTCATGGTAAATTGGATTCCTATCACCAGGGGAATGCCATTCATATTGATGTTACAGGTCAGGATTGTGGTCATGCAATCGGAAGAGGCGGAGACACACTGGATGCGATTTCTTATCTTACCGCGCTGGTTGCGAACAAGGGCAGAGAGGAACGTGTACACGTTCACTTAGATATTGGCGGATACAAGAAAAGACGCGAGGATGTGATTGTTGAGCGTGCAAAGAAGGTGGCTTCCCGCGTTATGCGTTATGGGCGTGCTCTTTCTTTGGAGCCTATGAATCCGGCGGAAAGACGTGTGGTACACTTCGCGTTACAGGATTTTGGCGGCATCAGTACCCATAGTGAGGGTGAAGAACCGAATCGGAAAATTGTGATTTCTCCTTCTCGTGAAAAGGAGGCTGACCCTTTCAGTGAAGAATAATGCTCCATATTGCGCTTGCTCTACGCCTCCGGGAAGCAGCGGCATCGCTGTGATTCGAGTGGGAGGTGAAGGCGCAGGTGTCCTTTTGGATCAGATGTTTACTTTGGTGCGCTCTTCGGACCGGGTAAAGAAGATTTCGGAGATGAAGGGATATACGGCAGCATTTGGGTATTTTTATGACCCAAAGACAAATGTACGAATTGATGATGTTGTTTGTACACGTTTTTGCACACCTCATTCGTATACAGGTGAAGAAATTATTGAAATCTCTTGTCATGGCGGATATACCGTTATACAAGAGATTCTTCGTGTTTTATTAGAAAATGGCGGACGTCCCGCAGAGCCGGGCGAATTCACCAAAAGGGCTTTTCTTTCGGGCAAATTAGATTTGTCGCAGGCGGAAGCGGTCATGGATGTTATTTCGGCTAAATCAGAGCTTTCTCTGGCAGCGGCGGGTAGACAGCTTGCAGGCGGAATCAAGAATACACTTTTTGAAATCACACAGGACATATATAAGGAATTTTCTTCTTTAGAGATGTTGGTGGAATTTCCTGAGCATGAAGAATCTCCGGAGCAAGGGCAATCTATTATAAATGGAATTGTTGCTTGTGAGAAGAAGCTCTTATCCTTGCTTTCTACATTTTCCAGAGGGCGAATTTTGCGGGATGGAATGACGGTTGTATTGGCAGGGATCCCAAATAGCGGGAAATCTTCTCTTTTGAATCGGTTGGCAGGATATGAAAGAGCGATTGTTACTTCCTTGGAGGGAACCACAAGAGATACACTTGAGGTATTCGTGTCGTTGGGCGGCGTGCCGGTTAGAGTCGTTGATACCGCGGGGATTCGTCAGACTTCTGATGAGGTGGAAAAAATTGGTGTGGCGCGCACGATGGACGCTTTAGAGGAAAGTGATATTCTTTTGTGGCTCATAGATGAAAATAAAAGAGATTTACTCCCCGACAGTCGTTTTTCCGAAATGCTTACCCATCATGCGGGGAAAAGAGAAGTCGGACTTGTTTTTAGTAAGTCGGATATTTTATCGGAAAAGACAATTCGGGAGCTTGAAGAAAGTGTCAGAGATTTTTTAGAAAAGAAGGGCTGTGCGGAAATGGTTTTTCTATTGACGCCGTTTTCATCTGTTACCGGAGAAGGTATCGAGCTTTTGGAAAAAAGAGTCGTTTCCTTGTACGAAAAGCATGGCCAAGGCAGCGCGTCTGAAGTGGTTTTGACGAACGCCCGCCATGAAAAAGCAATCAAAACAGCGATGGAATATCTTTCTGAAACACAAATGATTCTTACCACC
>JGI994J12354_10004682_pt1 | contig 12168 bp, 12 predicted proteins | sample IntmicLarv3ML3BL_FD_12354 | JGI IMG/M metagenome (IMG submission 12354) | reverse complement strand
CCACAATCTCATACGCCGTTTTTGGCGGCAGGCTCGCTGTTGGCTCGTCGGCAATCAGCACCGGCGGGTTGTTTGCGAGCGCTCTTGCAAGCGACACTCTCTGGGCTTCGCCTCGCGAGAGCTGCGGAGGGAACAGCTTTGATTTGTGCGACAAGCCCACCATGCTCAAAAGAGTCGGCACCTGGCGCCGTATCTGCTTGCGCGACGCACCAACAACCTGCATCGCAAACGCCACATTGTCGTATACATTGCGGTTGTCGAGCAGGCGGAAATCTTGAAACACAACGCCCGCACTGCGGCGGAGGTATGGTATATCCCCGCGCGAAAGCGTCTCAACAGCGATGCCGTCGAGCAAGATAGAGCCGCTTGTGGCAAGCTCTTCGTGCAGCAACAGCCGTGTAAGAGTAGACTTACCCGCGCCGCTCGGACCTATCACAAACACAAACTCGCCGCGCTTAATATGGAAGCTCACGTTGTCTAGCGCGACCGTGCCGTCCGGGTATGTTTTGGTAACATTTTCGAATTTTATCATAATTATGTCCATGCGCCAAATTTGCACAAAACGTAATGAAAGTTACGCATGGACTCGTCACCTACTTTCTGATTTTTCCGATTCTTTCAGACTTTAATCTCCGTTATATCTTCATCGGGTTCGCTGTCAGATACTGCTCAACCATCATCGCAACCTTAAACACAACCGCGTCGTCGAACTTGCGCAGGTCTAAGCCGATGGTTTTCTGCACTTTGTCGAGCCGATACACCAGCGTGTTGCGGTGGATATACAGCTGTCTTGCCGTTTCGCTCACGTTTAGGTCGTTTTTGAAAAACTCGTATATCGTATCTATAATCTCTTCGTCGAGCGCATCAAGCCCGCGTTTTGTAAGCACTTCTTGCAAAAACAGCTGGCACAGACGTGTCGGCAGGTGGTATATAAGCCGCCCAACGCCCAGGCTCTTGTAGCTTATAATATATTTATCCTTCTCAAACACTCTGCCTATCTCCAACGCAACCTGCGCCTCTTTATACGCCGCCGCAAGCTGGCTGATATTGTCTGCCACAGTGCTGATACCGACAAGTGCGCCCGCAAGCGCCTCGGCGTTGAGGTTCTCCATAATATTTTGGGCGATATTTTCAAGGTCTGCCTCTTTAGACGCCGCCGCAACCTCTTTTATAAGTACAACTGTGTTTTCGTCCATACTAAACACAAAGTCTTTATCGCTTTCCGGATACAGCCCCATTATGATATCGAGGGTAGACACATCGCCCGACTGCACAACGCGTATTACAAAAACCGCTCTGTGCTGGTCGTATTCCAGATGCAGCTCCTTCGAACGCTGATGCATATCCAGCGGCAGGGTGTTGTCTGAAATAATGTTTTTCATATACGTTGTTTTGTCATACTTGTCGTTGTAAAACTGCTGGATATTCGCCATAGACACCGCAAGCATCATACATGTGCGCTGGGCGTCTGTGTCTATCCCCTTCACATATACAACATATTCCACACGGTTCACCTTGCCGATACCGCAGATAGAATACCCTCTGCATTGGTATTGTGTCATAGATACTGCGCATGTTTCTATAAAATCGGATGCGTATTCCGCCATAGACCCGGACGAGTTTGTTGCAAGCGTAATCCCTTCGGTGTCTATAACGCCCACAGGCGAAACTAAGAACATGTCGATCTGGTTTATCACGCTTTGAAATGTTTTTTTAAGCATAACTATCCTCCTGTTTTTTACAAAATTACGATATATACTCAAATCGCAGGTGCGATAAAATAAATAGATAAAGCTATCCGTACCTATTATATATCTTTACATGTAAATTTGCAAGAATTTTTATACTTTTTTTTGTGCATTTTTTCGTATTTTGTTTTGTGAGGACGTTTTTGTATTGTCGTAAGTAGGGCGCGGCTTCCCGGATGCGCCGTTTGCGAGAACGCGACGGTGCGTCAAGGATGCCGCACCCTACAAATAATTCAAACACCTGCCCACAATTGCCGCAAACTCGCGGCGGTAGCGCGTATATGTCTTGTCGCACGGCGCTATCTCCTTTTTCGGGTCGCTGCGATATCCGCAAAACACCGCCTTGTTCAAAAACGCGGCGTATGCGTCGAACGCGCTGTGTTTGCCGTATTTCGCGTTCATCTTCTTTATCGCCAACTCAACAGCGTCGACCCTTTCAGACAACGCCGCAAGACGTATCGCGCCGTCCAGCGTTGGGTTCGCCGTATTGCTCCTGCGCGGCAATCCGTCTATACGCGACGATTTGAGCATAATCTCGTCTTTCATCTGCTGTTTTGTGTCTTCATGTCCTCGTATCAGGTAGTACAGCATCATAAATTCATCGTGGCTCATTTCTCTTTTCTTCATATTAATATCATTCCTTTCGGTTTTGTATTTTTTGATCACCAATAACATTGCGCATGCGGGCGGGCGCACACTGTGCGCCCCTACGCCTCTACCCAATCTCCGCTGAACGCCCATTCCACCACCATCTCCGCAAACTCCGGATGCATCGGCTTGTCCGCCCTCGGCTCAACGCCGCAGTATTCAAGCGCGACCGTGAGCGTCTCCTCCGAATCCACCGTCATTCCACGGTTTCCCGCTATGCCTTTAAAATTCGGCGCTTTTTGATGTTTTCTCATGATTATCTCCTCCTCTTTTTTCGAAATATATCCAAACATTCGTTCTGGGTATATTGTAATACATGCATTCCAAAAAGTCAACCCGAAATAGAAAATTTGTTCGAAAAAAGATTGACAAAATCCTGCGTGTGTATTACAATATTTTTGGAGAGATGTCGCCGTTTTTCGCTCATTTTATCTCTACCACATTGGAAGGAGGTGCAACACATGTTAAAAGACCTCTTAATAACACGCCGCGAAGAGCTTGGGCTGAGCCTACGCCAAGCGTCGGCAAAAATCGGCATTAGCCACACGTATCTGGCGGCGCTCGAACGCGGCACAGACACGCGCGGACTGCCCGCCAACACACCCAAACCGGACGTACTGCGCCTGATATCCGCCGGCTATGATATACCATACCATCAGCTTATGGAAAGCTGTTCCTACCTAACGCAATCGGAGGCGGCAACAGGTTCGGCGGCAAACGCCGACGAAACGCCGGATTCTATGGATTTGCGCATTATCGCAAGAGCGTGCCGCCGTATGAGCGCAACGCAGGTGTCGGAGATGAAGCGTTATGCGCGCGCAATGTTCCCCGAGGCGTTTGAGGACGAATCGCAGGAATCATAGGTAATGACAATTTGACATAATCATAGAAAGGGCATCCGCCGTGATATCAAAATATGTTAGAGAGAATATATTCCATACTATTACAGCGTTTTTGCGAGAGTATGGTTTTCATACCGCGCCCACACCGCTTGGCAGGGTTTGCGAGGTATTGGGTATAGAACTTGTACCGCTTACAAAAAGCATGTTGCAAGGGTTTGGCAAAGGCTTTGTATTTCGGCTCTGGGGCAACAGCGACGGCGCACTGCAGATTGTTCTAAAAGACGGCAATGTTTACGCGAAAATCGGATACAACGACCTTATGCGTCCGGAGCGTGTGCGCTTTACCATAGCGGAAGAGATATGCCATTTTTTACTTGGACATTATACAGACAGACGATGCGACAAAAACGCAGCGGTGTTTGACGCCGACTATTATATGAACTGCGAACAGCAAGCACGGCTCGCCGCGGGGCTTCTGCTTTGCCCTCCGGATATCTACAACGCCGTCGCGCCGAAATCCATTAAAGAGATAGGCGCTGTTTTCGCGATTTCCGACTCCTGCGCAATGATGTGCAAAAACGAGCTGGACGCATACCACAGATAATCCCGCACATCATTCGCATGTGCAAAAACGAGCTGGACGCATACCACAGACAACCGTACTACTGCCAACTGTAAATGCAAAACTGACGATTCCGCAGTTGCATAATTTACGATGCATATAGAAAGAATTGCAATTGTGCAGCGAAAAAAATTAAACACAATAAAAATAAATGTCAGTTTACTTGCCATGGCGGTTATGCTATATTTAATAGTGTCATGTAGTGAGTTCGAAAATGGTATTTTTGCTGTTTTCGGCACTTATGTTATATAACCTCAAAAATATAACTGTAAAAATCCCGCGTAACTGTCTCGCTGTGCAAACCTGCCCGGTTTGTGCGGCGCATATGCGAGTTTTACAAAGAAGGGGGATCCACAATGCAGGATAACGGAATTGAGCAAAAAGCGGGGATTTTTGAGCCGCCTGTCAAACCGAAGCTGACCAAAACGATAAAAATGTCGTGGAAAAAGGCGCAAAAAATGTTGACAAACTCAAAAAGTGTCAATTGGAAAAACCAAAGCGACATCATGAAAGAGCAGTACAAAAACGAGAAAAGTGCTATCAACGAGCAATATCAAGCAGATTTGGCGCTTTCAAAAGAAGAGTCGGCTGACCAACAAGCTCAAAACGATTTGAAAACCGCAAAAAATACCGCTTTGTCGGAGGCGAAACTCAAACACAAGGAGCAGTATAAAAGCGAGAGGGATGCCATTTTCAGCCAATACCATGCCGATATGGCGGCTTTGAAAGAAGAGCAAAAAACGTCTTGGGAAGCTGAAAAAACGCTCAAAGAAGAGCAATTTACGGCCGACAAAGTGCTGTGGCGCGTTGAACCGGAGCTCACCTCGGAGGAGGTTGCGCAAAAGAAATCGGAGTTAGCGGATAAAAAAGCTGCTGCAAAAATGCGCAGAGCAGAGATTAAGGCTGATTCGACGAAAGAATGCGCAGCAATCGAGGAAGCGTATGCCCAAAGCGAAAAGACATCCGACGACCGCTTGACACGCGCTTTGGCAATACGCCGCGCGAAAGATACGAAGCATAACGCGATGCTCGATGTGAAAGAAGACATTCGTTTTAGCAAAGACCAGATGGAACGAGCAATCTATTCGCCGGCGAAGCGCTACAAACTCAAAAAGCGCCGCGCGCTCTACTCGGCTATATGGCGCGACAGATGGCTCTATTTAATGGTATTGCCGTTCCTGCTGTATTTCATACTCTTCTACTACCTCCCAATGCCCGGTATTGTGTTGGCGTTCAAGGAGTATAGAATACGCAAAGGTATTTGGGGAAGCCCCTGGGCAGACAACAACGGTTTGGCAAACTTCATAGAGTTCTTCCAATATCCGCACGCATGGCGGCTTGTTAAAAACACGCTGGTTATGAACGCTTACCTCATACTATTCGGATTCCCTATTCCGATTATACTGGCACTTCTGCTTAACGAAGTGCGCAACAAGATGTTTAAAACCACGATTCAAACGTTGTCATATTTGCCATACTTCGTTTCTACTGTGGTTGTAACCAGTTTGATCATACAGTTTGTGGCGCCGTCCGGTTTGGTAAACGTAATATATAAGTTCTTCACCGGGTCGGACAAAGGAATCTACTTCCTGATATACCCGCAATATTTCCGAACGATATACGTAATAATGGATATTTGGAAAGGCGCGGGATTCGGCTCCATCATCTACGTTTCGGCGTTGGTTAGTGTGGACGCGGAGCTGTATGAAGCGGCAAGGATCGACGGCGCAGGGCGTTGGCGTCAGCTTCTAAGCATAACGCTCCCAAGCATAATGCCGACGATCGCAATCATGCTTATTATGCGATTAGGTAATATATTGAACCTCGGTTATGAAGCGATACTCCTCTTATACCAACCAACAACATATGCAGTTGCGGATGTTATCAGCACATATGTATATAGAAGAGGTATGCGAGAAGGAGCTTATGGGCTTTCTACTGCTGTAGGTTTGCTTAACTCAGTAGTGGCGTTTATTATGGTATATATAACAAATACAGTTTCACGCAAAACCACCGAAGTTGGTTTGTGGTAAGAAAGGAGAAGCATGAGTCATGATTAAAAGATCTACTGGAGAAAAAGTATTTGATGTAATTAATGTTTTGTTGCTCTGCTTTATAGGATTTATCACATTATTCCCGCTTTGGTATGTATTGGTGAATTCACTGAGCGACCCCGCCGCTGTTGTTGGCGGAAAGGTGTTTTTCTGGCCCGTTGGCTTTGAGCTGGCTTCATACAAAAAAATATTAGACCAGCCGGAAATATGGACCTCGTATGGCAATACCATATTTATCACGCTTATCGGAACCGCTGTAAGTTTGGTTTTGTCTATACTCGGCGCGTATCCGCTGTCGAAGCGCAGGCTGCACGGCAGAAAGTTCTTTAATATGATAATGATTATCACAATGTGGTTTGGCGCAGGTATGATGCCTACATACTTAAACTTGCAAGCCTTGGGTATGACCACCGATGGAGCCACAATGCTATTTGGTTTTCTGCCTGTGGTTTACGATGTCCGATGGACACTGATTATCGCATTCTCGGCATCGGCGTTTAACACCATACTTATTCGAACATACTTCGAAAGTGTGTCGGAGTCGCTTGAAGAATCGGCAAAGATGGACGGTGCAGGCGACTGGAAGGTTCTGTTACAGATATTCATACCGCTTTCTGTGCCGGCGCTGATGACTGTCGGTCTATACTACTTTGTAGAACGCTGGAACTCGTTTTTCTGGGCAATGATTGTTATACGAGACGCAAACAAGATGCCGCTTCAGGTTATGCTGCGCAGAATTATTGAGCTTACAACCTTCACAAGCGGAGATTCCGCAGGCGGCGGCAATGTAGATATGACAGCATCTAACACCGAAACCACTATATACGCTACAATTATGGCGGCGGTTATACCAATGCTTGTGCTGTATCCGTTCATACAGAAGTTCTTTGTTAAGGGCATAATGGTTGGCGCTGTTAAAGGATAATTTAAGATTATACACAAAAAATGCATTGGCACATTCGTGCCAATGCATTTTTTTTGCAGATGCTTGATTCACTTTTCAGAGAAATGCGCTACTCCGTGCTGCCAAAGCCGCCCACACGCCGCGCGTCTGCATCATCGTCGTCCGCCTTCAAATACTTCTGGAACACTCCCTGCCCTATACGCATCCCCTTTTCAAGAACAACCTCCCGGTTCGAAAAATTGTAAAACGCAAGCATAATATGCCCATCGTTGTCCGGGTTTGAGTAGTAGTCGCTGTCTACCACGCCAACCGAATTAGCAAGCACCAAGCCCATCTTTATAGGGTTGCTCGAACGGTTGTATATAAACAGCGCCTCGTCGCTCGCCATATATGCCTTAATCCCTGTTTTTACAAGTACCGGCCTTGCAACATCGGCCAGCATCGCCGGAATCTTCACCTTTTCAGCGCATTCGAAGTCGTAGCCCGCGCTGTGTGCCGTACTGCGCCGCGGCAAATTCACTCCGCAATCTTCAAAACCCTTGCATACCTCAAAACCTCTGATTTTCATAGTTATGTTTCCTTTCGTGATACATTCTATCTTCTAAACAGCCCGACCACATAGAATACCGCAAATGCCGCGATATTTACCACTACAACGCTCGCACCCGCAGGTGTGCTGTAAAACAGTGTTATCATCATACCCACAGCAAAGCAGATAACCGAGATTATAGCCGAGCTGATAACCACACCGCGGAAGCTTTTAAACAGCCGCATAGACGTTAGCGCCGGGAATATGACCAGTGCGGAGATTAGCAGCGCGCCCATCAGCCGCATACCCAAAACGATGGTGATCGCCGTAAGCAATGCCAGCAGTGTGTTGTATGCGCCCACCCTTATGCCGCTCGCTTTGGCGAAACTTTCGTCAAACGTTACAGCGAATATGCGGGAATACAACAGTATGTATGTTACAAGCACCACCGCCGAGACCACCGCGCATAACAGCAAATCGTCCTTCGATATCGACAGGATGGAGCCAAACATATAGCTGCCGACATCCACATTCACACCCGCCACAGATATAATCATCACACCCACCGCCAGCGCGCCTGTGGAGATAAGTGCAATCGCAGCGTCGCCTTTTATACCGCCGTTTTCGCTTATACGCAACAGCAAAAACGCCGCCGCAACCACAACGGGGATACAAACTGCAAGCGGCGCGGCATGCATAACCGACGCAAGCGCCAACGCGCCAAACCCGACATGCGAAAGACCGTCGCCTATCATAGAATACCGCTTTAGCGTGAGGCTCACTCCGAGCAGCGATGCGCAGAGCGAGATAAGCGCACCCGCCGCCAGCGCACGCGTAAAGAATGGGTATGCTGTTATATATTGAAGGAATGCTGTCATGATTATGTCCTTTCGCTTGCTATTTACTGTATAGCTTACACGCCAAACCGCCGCCCGGCATCGCTTTTCAGATAGTCTGCCGCTGTGCCGAAAAACAGCGGCTTATTTTGCAGATGCAGGATATGCGACGCGTTTTTTACCGCGTTTTTGATATCATGGGTAACCATTATAACTGTGATACCCTCTCCATTGAGCGCCGCCACTATACGATATAGCTCCGCCGAAGCGACAGGGTCCAGCCCGGTTGACGGTTCATCGAGCAATACGAGTTTGTCGCCCGCGCAGAGCATTCTTGCGAGCAACACCCGCTGCTGCTGTCCGCCCGAAAGCTCTCGATAGCTCCTACGCTTAAGGTCAACGATGTTCAGCTTGCGCATATTTTGCATAGCCCGCTCTTTGTCGATTTTGTTGTAAAACAGATGCGGACGATGCCCGTCCCATCCGCCTGCACAGCCGGACAACACAACCTCCCACACACTTGCGGGGAAATCGCGCTGTGCATCGGACTGCTGTGGCAAGTAGCCAATACCGCGCCGCATCTCCCTGCCGCCGGATATATGTATTTCGCCTTTGTCAACCGCTTTGAGCGCAAGTATCGCCTTTATAAGCGTGCTTTTGCCGGAGCCGTTTTCGCCCACAACACACAAATAATCGCCCGCATTCACCGCAAAGCTAAGGTCGGACAGTACCGTTTTGTTTTCATATGAAAGATTTACGTTCTTACAAGATATTAATTCCATTTTCGTTGCCTTTCTGTGTTGCAGGATGCTCTTTCTTTGGGGAAGCAACTGAATCTCCCTACCGCATCGTCGCCTTCAAAGTCTCAAGATTGCGCCGCATTAGCGACACATACGTTGCGCCGTTTTCCAGCTCCAGCGCGGTCACATTATGGCACGAATGCAGAAGCGCTGTGTCTGCGCCTGTCGCCTCGGCAATGCTGTCAGCTATCACGTGGTTGGAAAATTCTATATAATACACGGTCGGTATCTGCTCTGTTCTAACTGTGTCTATCAAAAATTTAATCGTAGATGCCGCGGGTTCGCTTTCCGCCGCACAGCCGGGATACGCCGCATGGCAGGTCAGCCCGTATTCGCCTGCAAAATGCTTAAACGGAAATCTGTCGCCAAATATCAGCGTTTTGTTTTGCACAGTTTCGAAAAACGCGCGGAACTCGCTGTCTAAATCCATGATATCGTTTGCATACTCCGCCGCACCCGTGCTGTATATCGCGGCATTTTCCGGGTCGATGCTGCAAAGCTCGCCGCCTACCGCCTGCACGATCACAGCGGCATTTTTCGGCGATGTCCAAACATGCTCGTCGTAGTCATCGTCGTGGTTATGCCCTTCGTGGCTGTGTTCGTAAAACTCCTCGGATTCGCCGCCAACGCAGTCGATTATGCTGAGCACCCGCACTGGGGAGTCGAGCGACGCGAGTATGGTGTCTAGCCATACCTCCGATTCGCCGCCGACGCGTATAAGCAAATCGCAGTTTTGCACCGCCATGATATCGCGCGTGGTCGGCTCGTAGGTGTGGCTCTCGCTGCCCGGCGGCAGCAGCATTGTAACATCGGCAAATTCGGCATCGGCGCAAATATTGCGCGCGAAGTCATACGCCGGAAATGCGCTGGTCACTATAGAAATATGCCCCTCCTGCTTCTGCGGCAGCGGCGGCACACAACCAACCAGCCCCAAAACAAGGGCAATTCCTACTATATATATAATACTTCGTTTTAACAACATATCCGCTACCTCCTAATTGATTACCAACTGCCGCACCGTTCACATATGCCGTATAACACGCTTCGTGTGTTGTCGATTGCAAACGCGTGTTTCTGCTTGATATGCCGCTCCATATCTGCCATCACGCCGCAATCTACACACATAGTCTCGCCGCAGTTTAGGCATGTCATATGGAAGTGCGCGTCGTGGTTTGCGGTGGTGCTATATTGGTATGTGGCGCCTTTTTCGCCTGTGAAACGCTTTAGTTCGCCGTCGGCGGCAAGTTTGGAAAGCAGACGGTATACCGTTGCTTCGCCCATATCAAATACGCCGCTTTTTATAATTTGCGCAGCCGAAAAACACTCACTCGGGCGCGATTTAAAAAACGCATACAGCGATTCGCGCTGTGCTGTGCGGTATTTGGTTTTATTATTTGTGTTTTTCATATTTGACTCTCCAATATGATAGTGATTATCATATTGGAGTATATCACATGTGAACGCGGAATGCAAGTGTTTTTATTTGAAGTTCAATCGCAATTTTCGTAATATCCCCTATTGCCATACGCGTCTGTATTGTGGTATAGTTATGCTGATTTACGTTTCAAAAACGATTCTAAAACACCGAAAGGGCTGATACATATGTTTAAAGACACCTCAAACACTACATTTCTTGCAGACAGGGCAAAGGTTATTTGCCACAGGCTCAAAATGCTTATGGTTAAGGAAACCTTGCCGCTTAGCGGGTTTAAATACAAACCCTGCGGCTATGAGCGCACAGACGCATTGCCGGCTGTAACCCCCGAATGGCACGATTTCGAGCCGGGCATGCGCTGGGGCGGCGAAGCGGACACACACGCCTGGTTTCGCGGCAGTATGAGCGTACCTGCGCATTTTTGCGGCGATGGACTGCGCCCGGAGCTGTTTGTTTCCACAGGACCGGACGGCTGGGACGCTACAAACCCGCAGTTGGTGTGCTATATTGACGGCAAGCTGACGCAGGGGATGGATGTGAACCACAAAACCGTTGCCGGATTCGGCTCCGGCACCCACGACCTGTGCTTCTACGCCTACAGCGGTATGGTCAGCAGCCTGGCGGAGTTTTTGCCGCAGCTGCAGCTGATAGATACGCAGACAGAAACGCTTCACTATCATATCCGCGTTGCGCTGGATGTGCTGAATTATACCGACGAGTTCAGCAAGCCGTATATCGACCTGATGGGGCATGTAAACGCCGCGATAAACCTGCTCGATTTGCGCGCAGAATATACGAGCGAATACTACGCGTCGGTTGCGAAGGCGATTGCGTATCTTGAAGAAAATGTTTACAACAAAACGCAAGACGGCGATACAGCTGTAATTTGCATCGGTCACACACATATCGACGTAGCTTGGATGTGGACGCTGGCGCAGACGCGCGAGAAGACCGTGCGATCGTTTGCAACGGTTGTGAATTTGATGAAACAATACCCCGATTATAAATTTATGTCGTCGCAGGCGGCATTATACGACTTTTTAAAGGAAGAGAATCCTGAGCTGTTTGAGGAGGTCAAGGCGCTTGTACGCGAAGGCAGATGGGAAGTCGAAGGCGCGATGTGGGTTGAGGCGGACTGCAACCTGATAAGCGGCGAAAGCATGGTACGCCAGCTGCTATACGGCAAGCGCTTCTTCCAAAACGAGCTGGGCGCGGACTGCAAGGTACTGTGGCTGCCCGACGTATTCGGCTACAGCGCGGCGATGCCTCAAATACTGCGCCAAGCGGGGGTAGACAAATTCCTCACCTCCAAAATCAGCTGGAGCGAAACAAACGCGATGCCAAACGATGTATTTATGTGGCAAGGGATAGACGGCACAGAGATATTCTCGTGTTTCCTCACAGCGCAAGAAAAGCGCAGAAACGCACCGCCGTGGCGCTGGGCAACATACAACGCAGTGCTCAACGCTCCATATATCGCCGGCACATGGGACAGGATGCAGAATAAAGACCTTATCAACGAGGGTATCATCACCTTCGGCTACGGCGACGGCGGCGGCGGACCAACACCCGAGATGCTGGAGCATCAAGCGCGCCTCGGCACAGGTATCAGCGGATGCCCGACGGCAAAGATCGAGTTTGCGGGCGCATTTTTGGAGCGCGCGAAGGAGAAGGTCGAAGCCAACGAACGCGCGCCGAAATGGGTGGGCGAGCTGTATCTTGAATACCACCGCGGCACGTATACCTCCAT
>JGI994J12354_10004681_pt1 | contig 12169 bp, 11 predicted proteins | sample IntmicLarv3ML3BL_FD_12354 | JGI IMG/M metagenome (IMG submission 12354) | reverse complement strand
CGCAATGCGTTCGGGCGTGGGGGGTGCAGACAAAGACCGCATATCAATGTATGCAATATTTTCAATATAATCGAGCATTGCCTCTTGTGCAATTTCGGGTGTTTCGCTTACCAACGCAGGCATTCCACCACGAACAATTAGATTTGCATAATCAATTAATTCAGCGCGGCCAAATCCGCCAATCTCAGTGTCTTTTGAAAATAGTTCATTGAATTTCACCGCTTTAATGCTATTATTGCTTTCGGAAAGCGACATGGTGCGAAGCGTTAGGCGGGCAATCCGTCCTGCACCTGTGTGAGTTGAAAGGTCGTCGCTCGGATTTGCAGAACCTGTGAGAATAAATTGTCCTTTGGCGGCTCGCTCGTCAATTTCTGCTCGCACAGCGTTCCAAATGCTTGGTACAAGCTGCCACTCATCGAGTACTCGCGGTGTTTCGCCTTGCAACACAATTTGCGGTGCAAGTGTAGCTTGTTCGCGGAGCATTTCCGACTTATCAAATCTTATGGAACTTGCTGCGTGGTGCAATGCAGTGGTTGTTTTTCCGCAAAAACGAACTCCTTTTAGCAAAATTCCACCTGTCGATTTAAGTTTTTTCTCTATTTTCCCGTCTAAAAGACGCTTGTTGTAACTTTCCATATATCAATCATTTATTCCTTCATGTTTGATTTTGTAGCATTTTCACATGCGATATTGTATGATTTTCACATACGATTTTGCAAAAATACAACTTTTTTTGAAAACACATCTCAATCAGGCAAAATTTTTAGTTTTAGCGGCTCTTAAATTTCCATTTTAACACACAAAATGAGGATTTCTGGCGTTTTTTATTTTTCTGTTGTATAGGCCTACAGAACTATGCTAATAGCTGTGCATCCCGCCGAAAAATATGGTTACTCCGAAATAGGTCATAATGATAGAAAGGAATGCCACTATGGTGAATACGTGGAAAAATAACGAATTGCGGAATATTTTTAATGTTTGGGAATGTATAGCAAGGCTATATATTAACATTGTTATGAGAGCCCAGACTTCTTTCGGGTCCCATCCCCAATAGCGTCCCCAGGACACGTTTGCCCAAACTGCGCCGATAAAAATACCGGCGGTGAGGGTGAATAATGCTGGGTATAGAATGATTTGGCTAATTTTTTGAAGCTTTATAACATAATCTTCGCTTTTTGAGTAGGCATTGCTTTTCTTTGATTTTTCGTTCTCCACTAATCCCTCGATTATCCCGGAACTTTCTTTTTCGGAAGACATGAATTTTAGAATTAGCGCTGTTATGCCGTTGAACATCATAAAACCGAACAGGGAGTACGATACCATTATCAATGACACATGTATGCTTAACCATGGCGATTGAAGTACAGGGACAAGTTGCGTTATTCCCGGGTTCATAGCACCAAGCGATGCGACTAAAAGTGCGAACCCCGATAATAACAATCCCGTTGATGGGATTACTTCTGATTTACGACCGAATATTATTGTAATAACCATTATACACCATGAAACGAAAACCATTGTTTCATATCCGTTTGATATAGGTATGTGCGATGAAATATACCAGCGCAGCCCTACCGACAGGCTTAGAAATGCCATTGAGTGGATAATCTGTATATATGCCAAAGACCTGAAGATACGTTTCTTTTTGCCGGTCAGAAAACTCCAGATAAACGCGACAAAAGTGAGAATTCCCATTCCGATGTTTACTTTGAAAAGGATATCGGCAGCATCGAACTTATTATAGAATATTTCAAGTTTTATTTTTGTCGGTGAAATCGCGCCGTCTTCCGCACGTTTATGCTGGTAAACAGATATTTTCTCAAACAAATTCATTGTCATTTCGTGGTCTTTCCCTTCAATTGTTTCTCGAATCATCAGGAGAACTTTGGAAATAAACAAAGTGTCATCGCTTCGAACATCTGTCAGGTCATCAGTACATGCATACCAGTGGTTACCTTGTGGAAAGACGGCAAAAGAACTGCCATCGCTTTGAGACATAAGCAAGCTTATTTTCTCATCTACTTCGCGAGCTCCTTTATGTTGTTCAGGGAAGTTCGCATAGGCTAATTTGTAAATACCGGAATTGAAGAAGTCGCTAAACCGTATTTTGTTCTGGCTTTTAGCGCCATCGAGTATAAACAGAAAGACCTCTTTGTCATTAACTTTTATCATTTGCTCTTCTTGCCAGTCTTCGGGGAAAAACATCCAACCGGCAAGTACTTGTGAGGCGTTGAAGTTCTTGTATGTAGATGAGCCGGTTATTTTTCTGGTGAAATCGCGCGCATAGGTGTCGACAGGTACGATTCTTCCGTTATATGACATTGATATTTTCCCAAAGGCTTTTGCTTCATCTTTTGTTAATGTCCGTTGTGCCGATACCACATTTGGAATAATTAACAGGGCAATAATACTTAATGATTTTATCAATTTGCGAAAATTGCCGTTTTTAGCGACGAGCAGCCAAAGCATAGAAAGTAGCAAAAGCAGATAACCTGAATAAGTAACAAAAATGCCAAAAGGGTCATAACTTATCGATAAAATCGTCCCTTTATGGTCGGAGTCGTAGGAAGCCTGATAAAATCTGAACCCACGATATTTGAAAATATTATTCATTGAAACGACAGCATCGAAAGTATTACCTCTATCTGTTATTGATAAATGGCTGATATAGTCTGCCGGTGTTTTTGTCCCTTTATAATAATCCATCTCAAACTTATTCAGTTTTATGTCGAACGGAATATTGATTGTTGAAGATGCCCTTCCGTCTTCGCGAAGATGTATTTGTCCACGTACGGAGGTTAAAAAGGTGATTAGCGCGCCTGTAAGAATAAGCCCTAATGCACAATGAAACAAAAAGGCNGGTTTTCTTTTTTTNAATAATGTATATATGCTAACAAAAAACGCTGTTAANAGTATTGATGCCCAGAGAGTAATCATCCACCATGAACTATAAAAGTGACTTGTAACAAAAGGTGTTCCGTATTGCTTTTCNGCAAAAGTAGCGATAGCTAATACCACAATCTGGATTATAAGTAATATGAACGGAAGTTTTTTCATTTAAGAATCTTATTAAAGAGGCTCAAACCGATTGTCTTTATCTTCTTTTATCGCGATACATTCCATCTCAATAAGCCATCCGGGACGGCATACCGGAGCCAGTATAATTACCTTTGGAGTTAGAGGAAACCACTCTTCAATAATGTTTTTTGTTATTTGATAATCTGCAATATCCCTTAGATAAATAATCATTTGCACCATGTCGGCAAACTCACAATCCGCTTCGTGTAATAAAGCCCCTACATTCTCAAAAATACGTTCCGCCTGCTTTGCTATATTGCCTTCATGCAATATTTCTCCTTCGTTATTTATACTGGCAGTGCCTGAGATGAAAACATGCCTGCGATCGCCGTAAAGAACACATGTTCCGCGTTCAAAAGTAACGCCGTATTTGTATGTGGAGCTTAGGTGCGTTTTTGCATAGAGGTATTGTATTTGTTCATTTTGAATACCTTCAACCGCGTATGAATCAAAGATAACAATGGCATCTTTCTCGATGTGTCGTCCGTTAATGCCTGTACTTGCGATATAGTGTGTTTTTTCCGTAAGCTCGTTTTCCGCAAATATTTCCTTCCTTGCCTTAACTATTCCGGCATAGTTCGCGTCAATATTCTGTACGAATATCCAGGTACGTATACAATTTTCTGAAATAGTGCAATTATTTTCTTTCAATAGGTCTATATACTCATTAAGAAGGACGCGCATCTGACTTTCAGAATCACCATTTTTGTTAATAGCATAACACCTCCATAGATGATTATATTTTCCATGACTGAATCCTTTCAATCCTGAATAGCATAATTCTTTTACCGGGTTCATCGAATCGGAGCTTTTCAACAAATATGCCCATAAAGCAATTTTTGAGCCGTTTAACGGTGGTTGCTCTATTATTGAAATGTTTTTGTTGTTTTCGGGAAGATATTTTAGTATATGTTCAGCCTGATTCGCAGCGTCGCTTAAAAAGAATCGCTGAAAGGCAATGGTTGTATTGGATAGTTCACTATTACACAGCTTGTTGAATGCAGAGCAAATGGAATATAATTGTTCCTGAAAAGAAAGGGTAGTTTCTGTAATCTGTATCATTACATGAAATTCGGATACTCCATCTTTCACCCTGAATTCAGAGATATCGGCTGTTGTTTCTTTATTTTTAATTGTAGAAAATAACATTTCTTTCTCTATAGATTAACGTTCATTTCTAATAACTCATTTATAATGTCGCGGTTATTCGAAAGGCTTGGAATTTTATGTTGTCCGCCAAGTTTGTTGTGCGATTTCATCCAGTCAAAAAACAAGTTTTTACGTGCAAGAATAATTTCGGGTAATTGAAGAGAGATTTCTTTATATCTTTTTGCTTCATAATCTGAATTTAATTGTTGCAGTTTTTCGTCTAAGCATTTAGCAAAACTTTCTGTTGATACAGGTGGTTTTTCAAACTCTATCAGCCATTGATGGCGTCCTTTGCCTTTTTCAAGGTCAAGCAAAAACAATGGCGCGGCTGTATATGCTTTTATTGCAGCATTTGTTTCTTCGCATGCTATACGAAGCGCTTTTTCCGCGTTATCGACCATTAGTTCTTCACCAAAAGCGTTAATGAAAAACTTAGTTCTTCCGGTAATTATGAATTTATGAGGGAATAACGATGTGAAACGTATGGTATCTCCTATACTGTAACGCCATAATCCTCCTGAAGTTGATATGATCATCGCATAATTTTCGCCTGTTTTTACCTCTTCGAGGGGTATTGCAGCAGAATTTCCGGAAACTGCTAATTCGGTCGCAGGTATGAATTCGTAAAAAATTCCATAATCAAGCATGAGAAGCATACTTTTGTCAATAGGGTCATTCTGAATGCCGAAAAAACCTTCGGACGCGTTATATGTTTCCATATAATGCATTTTTTCTGATGGTATAAGCTTTTCATATTGCATGCGATATGGCTCGAAGCCTACGCCGCCATGGAAAAAAACTTCGAGATTAGGCCATATTTCGCTAAGTGTTTCTTTATCAGCTTTTTTTATAACTTCTTTTATCAGAACAAGCATCCATGAAGGTATACCTGATAAGCTGACAACATCCTTGTTCCATGTATTTGCTACTATGGCCTTTATCTTTGCCTCCCATTCGTCCATTAGAATAATCTCCTTACGGGGAACGCGAACAAGATTTACTAAAGGATTAAGATTTTGCAACAGTACGGCGGAAAGATCTCCGCAATGTGTCTTTGAGTTGAGGGGAGACGGACTATGGCTTCCTCCTAAAATCAGTCCTTTTTTAGAAAAAAAGCGTGTTTGAGGGTTGTTATAAAGATATAATGCTACAGTATCAAAACCACCTTTATAATGGCAATTATTCAGTATTTCTTGAGTTACGGGAATAAACTTGCTACGTGCATTTGTTGTGCCGCTACTTTTTGCGAACCAACGTACGGTAGAAGGCCACAGAATGTTTTTTTCTCCGTTGATCATCCGTTCAATATGCGGGTGTAAATCTTCGTACTCGGAAACAGGTACTCTTTCACGGAAATCATTATAGCCGGAAATATCACTATATCCGTGTTTTTTCCCCCATTCGGTATCTTTAGCTTTTTTCAGCAAGCGTCTTAATTGTTTTCCTTGCGTGTCTGCTAAATTTCTGCCAAACAACTCTATTTCTCGTTGCCTCGCTGAAAATATGGGAGATACAGCTTTTGTTAAAATATCCATTCAGAATTACTAAATAATGAAAAGTTATATCTTTGAGCCTGTACCAAAAAGGTTTTTTTCTAAAAAATCATTCTCATAAGGCATGTGAGCATGAGCAAGATAGCCATATTGGTACTGACTTGTCGTTAAAAACTATGCAAATGTAGGCATTTTTTTTGTTTTTATGAGAGTTTTATGAATTAGAGTTTCTTTGTCGGTAATTAGTTGTTGATATACAGCCGTTTATCTGTTTATGCGTTTATCTTAAAGTTTTTTTTGTCAAAATAGCCGAAAATATATTCATATTTTCTTTGATTTTATATAATTGGTATGTATCTTTGTCGATGAAAACAAAATAATTTCATTATGAATAAAGTAAAAGGTGTTTTAGTTGTTGCTTTAATACTTGTAATTTCAGTTCCTTGCTTTAGTAGTAGTATTACTATTAAAAGAAAGAAGAATAAATGGCAACATTCTATTGAACAAAAAACATCAGATGATATGAATGTAAAGTCTGAGTGTGAAGCAACATTTTAATTATTGTAGCATATTTGGGAGATAATAATGTTTCCCGAAATTTTTTGTAATAGAACAATTTTAGCTGATGTGGTGTATTTAAACAAGTAGAATAGTGATTCTACTGTTTATTTATTTGTTCTTGTTTGTAAATGACTATGTTCGTTTGCAGATAAGATATTTTTTTTTATAATAACTTAAAAAATAACCAAGTACATGAAAATTGGAATACTTTCATCAGGAGGCGACTGTCCGGGGATAAATGCCACAATTCGTGGTGTTGGTAAATCTGCCATCTCTCATTACGGAATGGAGGTGGTCGGCATTCATAACGGCTTTACAGGTTTGCTAAACAAGGATTTTGAAGTTTTTGATGAAAGGAAACTTTCCGGGATATTGAATATGGGTGGAACTATACTTGGAACATCGAGAGAGAAACCATTTAAAAAAGTTCTTGAATCGGGCGATAATAACAAACCACAGGTAATCCGTCAGAATTACCTCGACCTTGGCCTTGACTGTATCGTTTGCATCGGAGGCAACGGCACACAAAAAACAGCATATAAATTATCACAATTGGGGCTTAATATTATTGGTGTACCTAAAACCATTGACAACGATGTGTACGGTACTGATGTTACATTTGGCTTTGATTCAGCGGTGAATATTGCGACAGAAGCGATAGACCGCCTACATTCTACCGCAAGTTCGCATAAACGGGTAATGGTTGTTGAAGTGATGGGGCATAAGGCGGGCTGGATAGCTTTATATGCGGGAATGGCAGGCGGCGCTGATGTAATTCTTATCCCCGAACTGGGTTTTAATATAGATAAGATAAGCGAAAAGATCCTTCAGCGCTCTTCGGCAGGGAAACCTTACTCTATTGTTGTTATTGCCGAAGGGCTGAACGCCGGAAAAGATAGTTTGGCAGGTTATATATCGTCGGAGATTGAAAAGTTGACAGAAATAGAGGTTCGTACAACCGTTTTAGGATATATACAACGTGGCGGAAATCCTTCGCCTTTTGATCGTAATCTTGCTACGCGCCTGGGAGGGCACGCTACCGAACTTATTGCAACAGGAGCTTTTGGCCGGATGGTATGTATTCAGGGTAGTGATGTTAGTTCTGTGAATCTATCGGAAGTAGCGGGAAAGATAAAACTGGTACCTGTCGGACACGATCTTATAAAACAGGGATTAAATATGGGTATTTCTTTTGGAGTATAACTACCTGTTATTCTGTAAAATCGTCTTGTGGCGCATCTATTTGTTCCCAATTTATATTATCGATGGTATCGAGTTGCTGCTGCTTAAGGTTCTCTATAAGTTGCTGTACATCCTTGTCTTTGTGGATTTTGCGGATAACAGATTTTGCTGCGTGTTGTTGAGATTCTTTTTTTGTGCCTCCTATGCCAATACCGAGGGGCGTTCCTTCGAGAGAAACGCTTGTCTGGAAAACAGGATTGCCTTCTTCGTCAGTGAAGGTTTCAATAAGTTCGAATTCAATATGAAGTTTTGTTTTCTGGCTCCATTCCAAAAGGCGTGACTTGAAATTCACCTCCCTGCTTGCCAGCCGGTCTAATGAAATATGCTTATTTATTATACGTTCTTCAACAAAATTACAGCAACGCCTGTATCCCTGATCGAGGTAAATAGCTCCAATTAGCGCTTCAAGTGCGTTTCCGTACATATATTTATGATGGGTTGTCGCGTATTGCAATGATGATACTTTTTTATCAATTCCAAGAGCAAGAGCTATATTATTCAGGCTTTCGCGTTGTACAATTTTTGATCGTGTATTTGTGAGAAAGCCTTCACGTTTATTCGGGAAGTGTTTAAATACGATGTCCGCTATTATGGCGTCAAGAACGGCATCGCCTAAAAACTCAAGACGTTCGTTGTTAAAGCGCTTTTCGTTTTGTGATGAGGCAATTGAGCGGTGAATAAAAGCCTGTTCGTATAATTGCAAATCGTTTGGGTAAAAACCCATAATGTTATACAAAGATTGATAAGGTTCTTTGTTTTTTAGCCAAAAGAGCCTTATTCGTCTATATATGCTTTTGAAAATCACTTATTTGTGGAATTTTTTTACAATAACACTTGCATTATGGCCACCAAAGCCGAATGTGTTAGAAATAGCAGCGTTAACAGTTCTTGTTTGTGCCTTATTAAATGTAAAATTCAGATTATAATCAATTTCAGGGTCATTGTCGCCATCCTCATGATTAATTGTCGGAGGAACAATGCTATCTTGTATTGCCAAAATGCAAGCCATAGTTTCCATCGCGCCTGCCGCGCCAAGCATATGGCCTGTCATTGATTTTGTTGAGCTTATATTTAGTTTGTAAGCGTGGTCGCCGAAAACTTCTTTTATTGCTTTCGCTTCAGAGATATCTCCAACAGGGGTAGAAGTTCCATGTACATTAATATAATCAATTTCTCCCGGTTTCATATCAGCGTCTTCAAGAGCGTTTTTCATAACTAAAATAGCACCTATACCATCGGGATGCGATGCTGTCAGATGATACGCGTCGGCCGACATTCCTGAACCAACAACTTCGGCATAAATTTTTGCTCCGCGTGCAATCGCGTGTTCCATTTCCTCAAGGATAAGGCAAACGCTTCCTTCTCCCATTACAAATCCGTCGCGACTCTGGCTAAAAGGACGTGAAGCAGTTTGTGGCGAGTCATTGCGCGTTGATAACGCGTTCATGGCGTTGAATCCTCCTGCTCCGACTATACAGATTGGAGCTTCAGCACCACCTGTAACAATAACATTAGCTTTTCCGAGGCGGATGTAATTGAATGCGTCTCCAATAGCATTTGAAGATGAAGCGCATGCCGAAACAGTTGCGAAATTAGGTCCGCGGAAACCATACTTGATTGAAATTTGTCCGGCAGAAATATCAGCGATTATTTTAGGAATAAAGAACGGGTTAAAGCGTGGGCCTCGCTCCTCGTCGTATGCCCTAACTTCCTCCTGAAATGAATAAATTCCACCTATACCGGAAGAAAAAATCACTCCGATACGGTCTTTATTCTCTTTTTCCAAATCAAGTGTTGAATCAATAAGGGCTTCTTCTGCTGCTGCAATGGCGTACTGTGAGTATAAGTCGCACTTACGAATCTCTTTCTTATCTGCAAAATAAGGCTGAGGGTCGAAATCTTTTACTTCGCAGGCAAATTGTGTCTTAAACTTTGATGTGTCAAAGCGAGTAATAGGCCAGGCTCCGCTTACTCCATTAATTAATGACTGCCACGTATCCGTAACGTTATTACCTAATGGCGTAATGGCTCCAAGACCTGTTACTACAACTCTTTTTAATTCCATACTTTCTTAAAGGATTAAATTACTTCGCGTTAGCTTCTATATAAGCGATAGCGTCTCCTACAGTGGAAATTTTTTCAGCTTGATCGTCCGGAATTGAAAGATCAAATTCTTTTTCAAATTCCATGATTAATTCAACTGTGTCAAGAGAGTCAGCTCCCAAATCATTTGTGAAACTTGCCTCATTTTTAACTTCAGTTTCTTCTACACTTAATTTGTCAACGATAATCGCTTTTACGCGAGATGCTACATCAGACATAATTTTTTTGATTTAAATTAATACTAAGTTCTTGATATTTTTTATATTTGCAGTGCAAAGAAACATAAATTTTTGCACATAATACAAATAATATATGCGAAAAATGCAGAAAGCTGCACATGTTTTTAAGAAATGTGCAAAGTGTTAAAAAATACATTTATGAAAAAAATTGCTATATTTGCCTCAGGGTCAGGTACTAACGCTGAAAATATCATTAATTACTTTTCTGGCAGTACATCTGTTCAAATCGTTGTCGTTTTATCAAATAAATCTGACGCCGGGGTTCACACACGTGCCAAAAAACTTGGCATCCCTTCATTTTCTTTTTCTAATGCCGAATTTAAGGACTGTACGGCAGTTTTGAAAAAGATGGATGAGTTTGATACCAATTTTATTGTGTTAGCCGGCTTTTTAGCAATGATTCCACCCATTATAATCAATAAATATAATAATAGGATTATAAATATTCATCCTGCGTTATTACCTAAATTTGGTGGAAAAGGAATGTATGGACATTTTGTTCATGAGGCGGTTTTTGCTGAGAAGGAAACGAAATCAGGTATAACTATTCATTATGTAAATGAACGCTATGATGAGGGAAAGGTTATTTTTCAAGCGTCATTTCCTATTCTCCCTTCTGATACTGTCAGTGATATTGAAGCAAAAGTACATGAACTGGAGTATAAGCATTTTCCGCGAGTTATCGAAGAGTTGCTTAGAAAGTGAAAAATGAAAAGTGAAAAGTGAAAAATCTTGTGCTATCTTTGCCGAATTATTTAAACTAAAATGAGAAAAGTTAATATCATAACTCCGGTCAAGAATTCTATTGAGCTTACGCTGGAAACAATAAAAGCTATAATGGAATCTGATATTAAGGTACCTTACTCGTATACAGTATATAATGACTTCAGCACAGAAGAAAATACCGCGATACTGGAAAAGCAATCAAAAGAGCTGAAATTTAATCTTGTAAATCTTTCGGATATAACAACGAATCCATCGCCAAACTATTTGCTGGTGTTGCGACACTCACAAGCAAAAGCAATTGAAGAAGATGCCGGATTGTTGATCGTAGAATCGGATGTTATCGTAAAGAAAGACACAATACAAAAGTTATTCGACGGAGCATCAGGTATTGGCGATTGTGGAATTGCAGCTTCCGTAACTGTTGATAAATACGGCAATATAAACTATCCGTATTTATATGCCAAAGGGAAAAAAAATCAGACATTTACTACAAAAAAACATTTAAGCTTTTGTTGTTCTCTCCTGACTTTGAACTTTCTTAAATCATTCGATTTCCAGCAGTTAAATCCGGCGAACTCATGGCACGATGTAACAATCTCGCATCAATCGCTTCGACAAAACTTTAAAAATTACTTGTTCACAGAATTGCCGGTTCTACACAGGCCGCATAGTAGCCGTCCCTGGAAGCAGTTGAAGTACACAAATCCGATTAAATATTACTGGTTAAAACTAATTCATAAACGGGATAAAATATAATGAGCAGGAAGATTATCATAAATCCCCAATATGAAGAGCTAAGCGAATTTATTTATTCGCTACCTGATACTTTTTGTAAGACCGGTGAGGTGATACGTAATATAAGGAATGAAATACGTGTCATTAAAACCGGAAACTATAAACTTGTAGTGAAATCTTACAAGGTGCCCAACATAATAAATAAAATCGCTTATGGTGGATTGCGCAAATCAAAAGCTGAACGGGCGTACGAATATGCGATGCTTTTATTAAGTAAAGGAATAGGCAGCCCCGTCCCTGTCGCGTATGTAACAGAGAAAAAGAATGGGCTATTCAGTAAAAGTTATTTTGTCAGCCTGTTTTCCGAATGTCCGTACAACTATTATAATCTCCTCGAAATGGAGTTCAAACGTAAAAGCGAAATACTCGAGTCAATAGCGAAAACAACAGCAAAAATGCATGAAAATAATTTTTTTCATCAGGACTATACAGGAGGAAATATTCTGTTTGATGAAAAAACGAGTGTTATTCCAGTCGAACTAATCGATCTCAACAGGATGTCATTCCGTAAAATTGATATAACAACCGGATGTAAAAACTTCAGCAAACTTTGTGCGACCGAAGAAATGCTGGAGATAATGGCAAAGATGTACGCGAATGCTCGTGGATATAACGAAGAGCAATGTGTAACACTGGTAAAAAAATATAATCCAAGCTGGAAACAAGAACAGTTTCATTATTAAATATTTATGGAAAATAAAACTTGTCCGTCTGTAAAGATATTCGCTTTCTATTATAAAAAAACTCCGGTGTTGGTTCAGGATGATATGTATTTCCCTGTCA
>JGI994J12354_10004680_pt1 | contig 12170 bp, 9 predicted proteins | sample IntmicLarv3ML3BL_FD_12354 | JGI IMG/M metagenome (IMG submission 12354) | reverse complement strand
TTTCGCCTATCGGAAAATCGGTGGAAGAGCGCGCTATTTATGGCGTTCGAATAGGCAAAGGAAAGACACGAATTTTATTTTGGTCGCAAATGCATGGCGATGAAAGTACCGCCACTCGTGCTCTTTTCGATGTTTTCAATTTTTTATCTACTTCGGACGAATACGATGAGTTGCGTAAACAAATTTTCGAAAAGCTTGAATTGTTTTTTATTCCAATGCTGAATCCCGATGGAGCAGAGCGCAACCAACGTGAAAACGCTTACCACATAGATATTAATCGCGATGCTCGCAAATTTACTACACCCGAAGGACAAATTTTGCGCGACCAAACTGAAGCTTTCAAACCTCATTTTTCATTTAATTTACACGACCAAGAAAGTTATTATTCGGCAGGCGTAGCGCCATATCCGGCAGCTATTTCGTTTTTAGCACCACCGCCCGACATGCAGGAAAGTATTACCGAAAATCGTCGCAACGCGATGCAATTAATTGTTTTGTTAAACAAACAACTTCAAACAATCATTCCGAATTGTGTCGGGAAATGGCAGGACACCTACGAACCACGCGCTTTCGGAGAATGGTCGCAAGCACAACAAAGCGCCACTATTTTAGTAGAATCGGGCGGCTATTATAACGATACGGAACGAAATTTTGTGCGTAAACTTAATTTTGTTTTATTGTTGGAATCCTTGCGCTCCATTGCTTTCGGAGATTATACCAACGAACCGATAGAGCCTTATTTTATGATTCCTTATAATCGCGAAAACGGAATGTTCGACAAATTGCAACGCCAAGAAACAATTGCCAACAAAGGCGTTTCGTATGTTACGGATATCGGACACCGAAAAGATGAGGTGGTGTTTGGCGATTTAGAAAGCTACGGAAGTTTAGAAGGTGAAAAATAATTGTGGATATCGCTCCTCATATTTCGGCATTAGTTCGTAATTTGCCTCATTCGCCAGGCGTTTATCGTTTTTTAAACAAAGAGGGCGTTGTAATCTATGTTGGAAAAGCCAAAGATTTGCGGAAACGTGTTTCCCAATATTTTATTGCACGACGCTACGAAAGCACTAAACTCAAACATCTCGTTTCTAAAATTACCGACATTCAACACACCGTTGTTTCCACAGAATCCGATGCGTTATTGCTCGAAAATAATTTAATCAAACAGCTTCAACCGCGCTATAATATCTTACTCAAAGACGATAAAACTTATCCGTGGATTTGTATAAAAAACGAAGCCTTTCCTCGTATTTTTTCGACACGCAGAATTGTGAAAGACGGCTCAAATTATTTTGGACCTTACACTTCGGGTACGATGATGAAAATGTTGCTCGATTTGATTCGACAATTATATCCGTTGCGCGCTTGTAACCTTTTATTAACACCGGAAACCATTGTCAAGAAAAAATATAAAACATGTTTAGACTATCATATCGGAAAATGCAAAGCGCCTTGCGTTGGCAAGCAAAGCCTTGAAGAATATAGCCAAAACATTGATACGATAAAAACTATTATCAAAGGAAATTTATCGGAAGTGCGCAAGTTGTTGAACCAACAAATGCAGCAAGCATCCGAAAGTTATGATTTTGAAGAAGCGCAAAAAATAAAAGAGCGCATAGCTATGCTCGACCGCTATCAATCGAAGTCGGTGATTGTCAGTCCAACGATTTCGGATGTAGATGTGTTTTCTATTATTATGGAAGAGCACGAAGCGTATTGCAATTTTTTGCGTGTTGTGCAAGGCGCCGTGGTGCAATTATATACCGTAGAACTCCGCATGGATATTGAGGAAGATAAAGATTCGTTGTTGAGTTATTTTATTGCCGAAATGTTGAGCAGATTGACATCTTTGTCTAAACAAATTATTGTTCCTTTCATTCCGTCTCATAAATTATCTGACACCGAATACGTAGTGCCGCAACGAGGAGACAAGTTGAAGTTGTTAGAATTGAGTACACGAAATTGTAAATTGTTTAAATTAGAAAAATTAAAACAATTTGAAAAAGCGCAACCGGCGCCCACTCAGCGGATTCTCGAAACAGCACAACGCGACTTGAATTTACCGGAACTTCCCACACATATCGAATGTTTTGATAACTCGAATATACAAGGAACATTTGCGGTATCGGCTTGTGTAGTGTTTAAAAATGCCAAGCCCAGCAAAAAAGATTATCGACATTTTAATGTAAAAACCGTGGAGGGCGCGAATGATTATGCCACCATGCAAGAAGTGATAACTCGCCGATATAATCGCATGATTGCCGAAGGAAAATCGTTGCCGCAATTGATTGTTGTTGACGGCGGAAAAGGGCAGCTTAGCGCAGCTTTCGAAGCATTGGCAAACTTAAATTTGGAAAAAGAAATTCCAATGATTGGGTTGGCGGAACGGCTCGAAGAAATTTATCGAGTGGGCGATAATGTGCCTTTATTTTTAGATAAAAATTCTTCTACTTTGCGTTTATTCATGCAACTTCGGGACGAAGCACATCGTTTTGGAATTACGCATTATCGCAAGCGTCACACAAAATCGCTTACGACAACAGAGCTTACAAATATTACAGGTATTGGAAAAATTACTGCCGAAAAATTACTCAAACACTTCAAAAGTGTGTCGCGGCTGAAAAAAGCAAGCGTAGAAGAAATACAAGAAGTTGTTGGAATAAAAATGGCAGAAACAATAATCGCTTACTTTGCTAAAAATTAAATCTTATTTTTTCAACCACAATTCCGGATTTATTTTTTCTGTTCCTTTCCAAAGTTCAAAGTGCAAGACTGCGTTATCGGTGGTAAAAATAGTTCCAACCGTTTGTCCGGTGGTGATTTTATCGCCTACTTTTACGGAAACACTCACCAATTTACAATAAAGTGTATAATATTCGCCATGTTGCACCATTACGCAATTATGCATTCCGGGAACCATAAAAATTCGACGCACCACACCATCGAAAACGCATAACGCAGCACTATTTTCATCGGTCGAAATATCGACGCCGTTATTTGGCGATAGCTTAATATTTTTAAATACCGGATGAAAATGTTGTCCGAATTTTTCGGTAATAACGCCTTTGCGAACAGGCCAAGGAAGCTTTCCGCGATTATCTTCAAATTTTGCCGACAACGCTTGATCAATCGCCGGCAAGTCGGGTGTTTCTTTGCGTTTTTGCTGGTCTTTTTTCGCCTGGTCGGCAATAATTTTTTCTATTTGTTTATTGATTTTTTCAATCGCACGACGTTGTTCCGCCATTTTTTTAGACAATTCTTTTTCTCGCAAACTCAAATCTTGCGTCATTTTTTGCACGCCTTTTTCTTCTTTTTGAAGTGTCGAAACTTCGCGTTCACGAACTTTTTTATGTTGTGCTAAATTTTCTTTTTTCGCATTTAGCGTTTTAATTTCCGCATTCAAATTATCGGTGGCTTGCTGTATTTTCAAGGCTTGTTCGTTGATATACTCCGAATAGTTTTTAAAATATTGCCAACGGCGATAAGCCAAACCAATGTCGTTGCTCGACAAAATAAACATCAACCAAAGCCGTTCGTCGCGATTTTTGTACGCTTGATAAAGCAATTTTTCGTACGATTTTTTCAGCGTATCTAAATTAGTTTGTAATCCGGCAACATCTTCTTGTTTTCTTCCCAAATCGTTTTCCAGCAAGTGAATTTGCGCATCCATGTCGGCTACATTTTGTTTCCGCGATTTGATTTTTTTCTGCGTTAATTCCAATCGCTCCAAACTTGTTTTTTGGTCTGACGTATTTTTTTGCAGCAACTTATCGATATACGCAATTTCTTCTTCCGCTTTTTGACGGCGTTTATTCAAATCCGAAATGTTTTGCGCCACCGCGCCAACAGCCGGAATCAGTAATAAAATCAGAATATGTAAAACTCGTTGCCTCACTAATTTTTATTTTGTATTCGCTTCTTTAATTTTTGCAGACACTTCGACACTAGGTTCTTTTTGTATCGACATTTCCCAATAGACCATCGCCGTATCCTTTTCTCCCAAGGCATTCAACACATCGCCGTAATGGTCGAGAATAACCGCGCTATCTTTTCCTCCGTAAATCATTGCTTGCCGAAAAATCGCTTTTGCCTCAATCGGTTTTCCCATTTTGTAAAGAATCCAACCAAAAGTATCGAGATAAGTGGCGTTATTCGGCTCTACTTCTATCGCTTTTTTACTCATGGAATATGCTTTGTCGAGCTGCGCGTTTTCTTCACTCAAATAGTAAGCATAATTATTCAATACCATAACATTTGCGGAATCTGCCGCCAACACTTTTTCATAATTTTCATACGCTTTTTTCGAATTGTTTTGCGCATGATATAAATCTCCTAAAAAAGCATAAATCTGAATTTGTTGTTTCAATTCTTTCGACAAGGGCAACGCTTTTTCCAACCATTCAATGGCTTCCTTTTCTTTTTGAGTTTGCCACAATGCAATTGCGTTCAACATTATAAAATCAACATTTTCGGGAAACACTCGATGTGCTTCGTTGGCATATAAATTAAGCGCGCTCCAATGATTTAAAAAATATTCGATTGCTAAAAAACGATGCCATGCGTCTTCGTTGTTATAATTATTGAACACATTATTTTTCAACACAATTTCGGCAGAATCGGGTTTGGCGTTTTGCATTAAAAAAGTAGCATAAAGCGGCTCTGTAAGCGAATCGGACGGTGTGCGCAAGCAAGTGAACACAGTGTCCAGCTGAGCCGCGAAAGTGTGTGAAAATTGCGGAATTTCCAACATCGCCGCTATGTATTCAATTTTATATTTTTTCTCTACGCTTTCTTTTTCGCAAATAGTATTAAATTTTTGAAAAAACACATCGAAGTCTCCTTGGCGGCGATAGCTGTCGGTTTCGCCAAATAACGCGGGCATATAATCGGCGTCTATCAGCAACGCTTGTTCAAATTTTTGTATCGCTAACGAATCTTGCTGCATGGCGCTATATTGCTCTCCCAACAAAGTAAAATAATGAGCTTCGGGAAATTTTTGTACTAAATATTCCAATTCATCAAGTGCTTCTTGGTGTCTGTTCAACGCGTTCAATATCTCGTAACGCGCGCCGGCAATGGGTTCCGAATAACCCGTTTTTTCTTCTGCAAGTTGTAATGTTGCCAACGCGCTATCAACTTGATTAACGCGCAAATAAAGAGACGAAATATCGAAATATAATTTTTCCATATTCGGTCGCTGTGTCAACACATATTGATATTCGTTAATCGCATCGGAAAATTGACCGGAAGTAGCATAAAGTTGCGCCAATAAAACACGATACCAAATATTTTCAGTATCTAATCGAACAGAGGATTGGCTTAACGATAACGCTTCTTTTATGTAGCCCGAACGATAATAAATTACTGCCAATTTATAAAAACAGGCATCACAACCGGGATCGATGGATATTGTTCCAACAAACAAGGATTTTGCAGCTTCCCAATCATACAACTCGTAACTCCTCATCGCTTCCGAAAAAAACAGTTGTTTTTTCAATTGTTGCTCTTCGGTCAATGGTTTTACTTTTCCTAAATCGGCAACCGGCAATAGCGTTTTTTGCGAACAGGAAACGACAGCAAAGCCGCAAACCAACACACAAAACAACTTAAAATATTTGATGATTTTCATTTTACAAAACTACATTTTATTTTTTACAACGCCTGTTTTCATTCGGTTATGATTGTCTTTCGATTTCAAAAAACAATTTTTGTTTAATCGTTATTCCAAAAAATATACATTTCGGCTCTATCGATATTTCCCTCTTTTAAATTGCCGGTAATGTTTTTAAAAACAATTCTACAATGTTGCTCCACTACCGACAACTGTTCATAAGACAGCGTTTGAGAGGAGGAATCATCGGACAAGCGAGAAGCTATTTTTGTCGCTAATTTTTTCAAATCAAATGTTTTATACAAACTTCCCGAAGAATAAAGCTCAATAATTGCATCCTGTCGCGCTACTACTACATGCGGATTTCCCATTAACTCACTTTCTGCAATCTCCTTTCTCTCTTCCCAAGAATAATATTCGTAATAAATGAAAAAATCGTAGCCGGAGGTTGATAGTGCTGCTTTTTGCATAGTCAAAAAATAATCTTTTTGTACAAACGGCTCTTCCGTGTCCGCCGCAATCTCAACTTTCGAAAAAACAGTACTTGCAAGATTCCAGCGTCCCTCGCTTTTACAAATAGCGGCTAAATCACAAGTAAATAATGGTTGCAAATATTCCACGTTGTTTTTACTTGCAAAAAAGTAAAAAATATCTTTGCATTCTGCGGAAACAGCTTTACTTATAACCCTTGTACTATCATTTGAAAATTTACCGTTTTCTAACAAATCATTTTCGGCAAGTATTTTTTCAAGACGATTGTATTGCGATTTTTGAGATACGCTAAACACGCTCCACGGACCGACAAGAGAGCAAAGCGCAACGATAATAAAAGAAATAATAATCGGACGAACAGTTCGTCCTTTCGAGATAATAATATAAATTGTTATTCCGAGTAGCCAACACGCTGCAAGCAAAACATAGTAACGACTTTCGGTAATTCCGTAATCGGCTACGCGACGCAAAATCGCGAGAAATAATAATCCCAACAAAGGAAGTTTTAAATAGAAAAACCATTTTCCGAATAGTGTAGAAATCTTTGTAGCCTTTGTTACATATAAATTATGCAGCATAAAGAAAATTAAAAGTCCGGCGCCTGAACTTACAAGAATCAACCACGAAAGCATTCCTTTCGGCAGTTCCCATATAAAAAGAATTTTAAGTCCGTATGCGTAAATGATTATCAAATAAGTCGCTAAAATCGGAATTAAAATATATTGTCCAATGATTTTAAGCACCGGAAATTTCTTTGCCTCGTGAATTTGTGTTTTTGTAGGAATGCCTGCCGCAAAAAACAAAGGCAAAAACAAGGAGAAGAAAAAAGCCGACAAATAACCCATCGATCTACCGGAAGAAAGTATATCAAACAATACTTGAACAGCCGATAACGCCAAGGCAAAACCACTAAAAAAGATAACCGCGCAAATAGTGGCTAATAATAATTGCCACAACATTTTTACATTATATTGCCAAAGTATAATCGGCGATTTCGTGGTGCTGAACGACGCAATACTCAACAACGACATTGCCACTAAGGAGAATATAATATGTGCAATTCCGTTTATATGTGATATTTCATTATTTTGAATCAACCAGAAAAAATAGCCAACCATCAACGGAATGACAAGCACATCTATTCGTTTGCGCCAACTTTTCCACTCTTTGTCTTCGGCAAAAATTCCCGCGCACAATGACAACACAAAGCCCAAAGTAGAAACCATTACGGCTGATTGCATTTCAATCTCGTACAAAATATCCCAATCTGCAACCTCGCCAACAAAAATCAAAAATGATAAAACACAAAATAGCGTTGCCACCGGAAAACGAAAAAACAGTTCCTTGAACTGTGCGACAACAGTTTTAAGATACTTTTTCATAAAAATCTTTAATGTTTAAAAAATTAATAATCTACTTTAGCTTCCGTTTCTTTCCATCGCAATAACGGTTTTTTTCCTTCTTCTTCCAACAAAGAAATAATAGGAATTTTTCTTTCTTCTAAGGGTTTGTCGAGTTCGTCGTAAATAAACGAATCGTCGAAACCGGCATTCTGCGCATCAATACGATTGCCCGCGTAATAAATTTTTTCGATTCGCGCCCAATAAATCGCCGAGAGACACATAGGACAAGGCTCACAGCTCGCATAAATTTCACAGCCGCTTAAATCGAATGTGTTCAATTGCCGACAAGCTTCACGAATAGCGTTTACTTCGGCGTGCGCGGTCGGATCATTTCCTGTGGTCACAGTATTCACCGAGCGAGCAATTATTTTTCCATCTTTTACAATCACCGCGCCAAAAGGGCCTCCGCCTTGCTTGCTGATATTTTCATCTGCCAATTGAATTGCGTCTCGCAAAAAAGTATATTTTTCTTCCATAACAAAAAGTTTTATGGTTTATTTATAATCACAAAATTTTATACGTTGAAGCGGAAGTGCATAATATCGCCGTCTTGCACAACATATTCTTTTCCTTCCACCGCCATTTTTCCATTATCGCGACAAGCTGATTCCGAGCCAAAGGCAACATAATCGGAATATTTTATTACTTCGGCGCGAATAAATCCTTTTTCAAAATCGGTGTGAATAACGCCTGCCGCTTGCGGTGCTTTCGTTCCTTTGACATAAGTCCACGCGCGCACTTCTTGCACACCGGCTGTTAAATAAGTTTCCAAATTCAACAAATTGTAAGCCGAGCGAATCAAGCGCGCCACACCGGATTCCTGCAAACCAACTTCTTGTAAAAACATTTGACGTTCTTCGTAAGTTTCAAGTTCGGCAATTTCGGCTTCGGTTTTTGCAGCAATTATCAACAAATCGGCGTTTTCGTCTTTTGTTGCTTCGCGCACCATTTCTACATATTTGTTGCCGGATACAACAGAAGCTTCGTCCACATTACAAACATATAACACAGGTTTGTCGGTCAATAAAAATAATTCGCGCGCTAATTTTCTGTCTTCCGCATTGTCAATGTTTACGGTGCGTGCCGATTTTCCTTGTTCTAAAACCGCTTTATATTTTATCAAAATATCGTACAAACGTTTCGCGGTTTTATCGCCGCCTGTTTGCGCTTGTTTTTGCACTTTCGCAATACGATTATCAACTGTTTCCAAATCTTTTAATTGTAATTCGGTGTCAATAATTTCTTTGTCGCGCACAGGATTTACCGAGCCGTCCACGTGTATAACATTCTCATCGTCGAAGCAACGCAACACGTGTAAGACCGCATCGGTTTCACGAATATTTCCCAAAAATTGATTTCCCAAACCTTCTCCTTTGCTTGCTCCTTTTACCAATCCTGCAATATCAACAATCTCGACAGTCGTTGGAACTACGCGTTGCGGTTTTACCAATTTTTCCAAAACCGCTAAGCGTTCGTCGGGAACGGTGATAACGCCCACATTGGGTTCTATTGTGCAAAACGGAAAATTTGCCGCTTGCGCTCGCGCATTACTTAAACAATTAAAAAGTGTTGATTTTCCTACATTGGGCAAGCCCACTATTCCACATTGAAGAGCCATTTTTATAACTTATTTTATTATTTTTTATTCACTTTTTGTTTGACAGGATTTCCTTTCTTTGCTTGTTCCTTTTTCATTAATTCTAATTCCGGTTTGCCTTTCATAAATGCCCAATACAATATTCCGATTCCCGCAAAAATAAACGGCAAGCTAAGTATTTGCCCCATATTGAGCATCGAAGTTTTTTCAAAACCGTCTGTCATCTGAGGTTGCTTGATAAATTCTATCAAAAAACGCATACCGAATAACAAAATTAAAAATACACCAAACAACATTCCGCGTTTAAGTTTCGGTAATTTTTTAGTGTACAAAAACCACATCACAAAAAAGATAGCCAAATAAGAAAGTGCTTCGTAAATTTGCGTGGGGTGACAAGCTTGTGTTTCGCCTGCGCGAACAAAAATAAATCCCCAAGGCAAAGAAGTAACATCTCCGTAAATTTCGGAATTCATTAAATTTCCAAGGCGAATAAACGCACCTGCTAACGGAGTTGTTACTACAATTCGCTCCATTGCCCACATATACGATTTTTTGTATTTGCGACACCACCACCACAAACCCAACAAAATTCCAATAGCTCCGCCGTGGCTTGCTAATCCTTGAAATCCAATAAATTCGCCATCTCTAAACGGCCATACAACTCTCCAAGGTTGTGCCCAAAAATTCGTATTATCAAATGTCTCATAAAATAAACAATGTCCCAAACGCGCGCCGATAACTGCCGAAATCGCAATTGTGAAAGCTAAGCTGTCTAACAAATTTTGCGACATTTGTTCGCGACGAAAAATTTTGCGCATCACAAAATAAGCGGCTACAAAACTTAACACAAAAAGCACTCCATAATATCGTAAGTGAATCGGGCCGAGTGCAAACATTTCGGGATCTACATTCCATTTGATTGCAAGAAAATTTATCATAATATTTTAAATTAATTTTTTTATTTCGGTTTATCCAAGGTAAAAACAAATGCAGAACCTTTTTCCAATTCGCTCGTCACATTGATAGATTGATTGTGTGCTTCTAAAATATGTTTCACGATTGACAAGCCTAATCCTGTTCCGCCATGCTCGCGCGAGCGGTGTTTATCGACACGATAAAAACGTTCGAAAATACGCGGCAAATTTTCTTCGATAATTCCAATGCCGTTGTCCTGCACTTCGACTAACACACGGTCGTGCATGTCCGAAAAACTCACGATTGTTTTACCGCCTTCTTTTCCATAACTGATAGAATTGTTAACTAAATTCATTAACACTTGTGAAATGCGTTGGCGGTCGGCGTAAACCAACAAGCGATTACTTGCCGTCATTTGCATCGTCAATGTAATAGCGCGTTTGTTGGCGGACATTTGAAGCACTTCAAAAATTTCTTCCACCAATGCAATCAANTTAAAAGTTGTTTTGTGAAGCGGAATTTCGCCTATTTCCAATTTGTTAATNGTTTCCAATTCTTGNACCAACGAAATTAAACGCTCGATATTTCGTTCACAACTTTCGAGATATTTTCGATTTATTGTAGGATCTTCGAGACCGCCNTCCAACAAGGTCAGCACTTGTCCTTGTATGGCAAATATGGGTGTTTTCAATTCGTGCGACACGTTTCCCAAAAACTCTTTTCGATATTGTTCCATTGCCGACAAGCGACTTATTTCTTTTGTTTTTTCCTCCGCCCAATCTACTACATCTTGCTTCACTTGCTCTACTATGTCGCCCGCGCGCGGGTTTTTTCGCATAGTTCTCAACCCATAAATTGTTTTATAGATTGGCGCTATTTTCGTTATCACAAAACGCCGTAACAATAATTGAGCAAAAATATAAATCACAATAAACGCACCGAGATTAACCAATAACACAGTNGACAATTGTTNTGAGTCGCACAAANCAAGTGAACAAGCGANACTTNCCGCAACCGCTATAAACGACACAATAAATGCAATGGTTTTATGAGAGTTAAGATTCATCGTTTAAATCGCGCAAAAACACTTAACGGAAGGCGTTTCCCAAAGCTATCCTGTAAAAATAATTCGCCAAATTCTTTTTCTCCAACTTTGCCAAATACGGAATTAACAATTGTGTCGGCGACTAATGCCGAAAATCCGTTGGAATATAAATTGAGCACTAAAAAACTATCTTGTGGCGCTAAAATTTTGTTGCATTCTTGCAGCATTTCCAATAAACATTCGTCGAGTTTCCATTTTTCTCCATCGGGCCCGTGTCCGTAAGCCGGAGGGTCTAAAATAATTCCTTGATATAAATTTCCGCGTTTAGCTTCGCGTTTCACAAATTTCAACGCGTCTTCCACCACCCAACGAATATCGGACAATCCGCTTAATTCCATATTTTCGCGCGACCACGAAACAACTTGTCGAACCGAATCTAAATGCGTAACATCGGCTCCGGCAGCTTTTGCCACCAACGAAGCCGCGCCCGTGTAAGCAAANAAATTCAACACTTTTGGTTGTTTTGTTTTCAATTCTTGTATCGCCGAATAAATATATTCCCAATTGGGCGCTTGTTCGGGAAACAATCCGACATGCTTAAAAGCCGTTAATCCCAAGCGCAAGCGAATTTGTAAACTGTTGTTTTTATAATTTATTTGCCATTGATCTGGCATTTTTTTTACTTTGTTCCAAGTGCCGCTATCTTCTTTTCCCATGCGACCAAAGCTTGCGCCGTTGGTAAACGAAGTGTGCATTTGACGCTCCCATTCCATATCGGATAATGTTTTTTGCCAAACGGCTTTTGGTTCGGGACGAGCTAAAATATAAGCGCCAAAACGTTCGAGCTTTTCAAAGCCGCCACAATCTATCAGTTCGTAATCACTCCAATTTTTGGGAGAAAGTAATAGCATAATTTATATATTAACTTACAAAGATAATGAAAATAGAAGAGTGGCGAAAAAGTAAATTAAGAAACAAAAAGTTGTTATTATTTTGCAATTTCAAAAAAAGTTGTACCTTTGCGCACCTTTTCTCGAGAAGATAAGGAAGTTGAATAGAAAAATATTAACTTAAATAAATATAGATTATGTCTGTAAAAATTCG
>JGI994J12354_10004679_pt1 | contig 12171 bp, 10 predicted proteins | sample IntmicLarv3ML3BL_FD_12354 | JGI IMG/M metagenome (IMG submission 12354) | reverse complement strand
CGGCGGGGCGCGTTGTGAGCCTGCTTTCGGGCGGGATTGACTCCCCCGTTTCGACGTACCTGACGGCGCGGCGCGGCGCGGCGATTGTGCCCGTACATTTCTTCTCAACGCCGTACACGTCTGAAATGGCGAAGGAAAAAGTGCTTACGCTCGCGAAGATTTTGTCGCAGTATTGCGGAAAAATGGCGGTGGAGATTGTGCCGTTCACGCGGATACAAGAGGAGATTGGAAAAAACTGCCCCGAGGAGTTCGGCACGATTATCACGCGGCGGTTCATGATGGCGATTGCGCATCGCATTGCGGAGCGAACGGGCTGCGGCGCAGTCGTTACGGGCGAAAACCTCGGTCAGGTCGCGAGCCAGACGCTAAAGTCGCTCGCGTGTACGGACGACGCGTGCGATACGCTCGTGCTGCGGCCGCTGATTGCGATGGACAAGCGCGAGATTACGGAGTGGGCGGTGAAAATCGGCACGTACGATACGTCGATTTTGCCGTACGAGGACTGCTGCACGGTGTTCACGCCACGCCGTCCCGCCACGCGCCCGGAGCTTGCGAAGATTAAGGCGGCGGAGGCGGTGCTCGATTGGGACGCACTCATAGATGAGGCGATGGCGGGGATTGAGCGCGTTGCGGTGGAGTGAGGGCGACGCATTGAAGTTTAGGGGGGCTTGAATAGTGGAAATAAGTGATAAAGTCAAATTGCTATACGACAAGGATTCCACCGTTACTTATGCAAATTTATTGGAGCTCGAAGAAATTTCCGAAAATGAAAATACGCTTTACCCTTATTTGGACGAATTTATTTCGATGTTAAAAAGTGAAAAATACAGTATAAGAGTACGAGGCTTCCGCCTGCTTTGTAAACAGGCGAAATGGGATATTCACGATAAAATTGACGAAGCGATTACAGGGATTTTGTTTGCCGTAAATGATGAAAAGCCAACAGCGGTAAGACTGGCGTTACACTATTTGACGTATATTGTTCTGAACAAACGGGAATTGGTTGGTATAATTAAGGAAGCTGTGCTTTCAATGGATTGTGCGAGGTTCAAGGATACAATGCGCCCGCTGATTGAAAAAGACATTCAAGCGCTGATGAAAGTGATGGACACACAGGAGACACGCATGGCGAACACATCGAAAAACGTGGCCACGATTGAAGCCACTGTCATCCAAGCCCTCGCGTCGCGCGGGCTAACGCTCGCGACGGCGGAGAGCTGCACGGGCGGGCTGATTGCCAAGCGGCTCACGGACGTGGCGGGCGCGTCGCGCGCGTTCCTCGGCGGCGCGGTCGTTTACACGAACGCGGTGAAAACCGCGCTCGCCGGCGTGCCGTCGGAGGTGATTGCGCAGTTCGGCGTGGTGAGTGCGCAGGTTGCGAACGCGCTCGCGGCGGGGATTCGAGATAGGCTCGGAGCGGACCTCGGCATCGGCGTTACGGGTGTCGCGGGGCCGGGAGCGGACGATGACGACAACGCGGAGGGGCTTGTTTTCGTCGCGTTAGCGTCGGAGGACGGCATTGCGGTGCAACGGCTGGAGCTGAACGCGGACCGCAACGGTGTTCGCGCCGACGCGGCTACGCACGCGTTGGAGATGGTCGCGGCGGCGTTGCGTTAGGATGCAACGGCGCGGAATGGCGTAACGCCCTGTAGGGAACGCGGTGGAAAGATTCTTCACTGCATTCAGAATGACGCGGCGTTTGCGTTGCGCGCGGCACGGAATGGCGGGTGGATCTGCACGATTTTCGGAATTTGCCATAGAATAACCGCAAAGGGAGGTTATTCTATGAGCGGGATTTTGCAGGTTCTTGTCGGCGTTGTGGTTCTCGCGGTCGTGGTGTTGCTGTGGTGCGAGGCGCGGCGGGTGGTACATACGCCGATTCGGTTGCCGCGCGGCGGCAAGCTATACGCGGTGATTGAGATTTCCGGCGACGGCGAGGGCTTGGAGCAGGCGGTCGTCGGGTTGACGCGAGTGCTCGGCGAGGCGGCTCCGGCGATGCAGATTGTGATACACGATTGCGGCTTGGACGCGGAGGGCGCAGCGATTGCGCGGTTGCTCGCGCGCGACAGCAGGCGCGTCGTGTTTGACGAGACGCGGTAGAACCTCAACGCCTGTGGGCGTTGAGCTAAGTCGAAACGCGTTGCGTTTCGACGGGCGCGTGGGGGGGCGCGGGGGGATAGATTCTTCGCGTTGCTCAGAATGACAGAATGATTTAAGGAGGTGATTGGGTTTGGCGATGGAGATTGTGCGCGGGATTTTGGCGTCGGTGGTGTTTAGGAACGAGGAGAACGGCTACAGCGTCGTCAAGCTCGATTCCGTGAACGACGGCGAGAGCTTCACGGCCGTCGGCACACTGCCGGACGTCTACCCCGGCGAGATGCTGGAGCTTTCGGGGCAGTGGGTTGCGAACGCGAAGTACGGACAGCAGTTCAAAACTGAGACGTTCACGCGCAGCGCACCTGCGGGAGCGGATTCGCTGTTCCGTTACCTCGCGTCGGGCGTTATAAAGGGCATCGGTCCGTCGAAGGCGCGGGAGATAATTGACCGCTTCGGCGAGAGCGCGCTGAGCGTAATCGAAGCGTCGCCCGAGCGCCTTGCGGAGGTGCGCGGCATCACGCGCTCTGCGGCGCGTGAAATGAGCACGGAATTTCGCAAAAAGGCGGGCGTGCGCATGCTAATCGAATTGCTCGCGGAGTACGGCATCGCGCCGCTCGTGGCGATGAAGCTGTATAAGGTGCTCGGCGAGAACGCAGCCGACGCCGTGCGCGAAAACCCGTTCGTCATGACACAATCGGCGTATGGCGCAAAGTTTCAGGAGGCTGACCGCATGGCGGAGGCGTTCGGCTTTGAGGCGGACTGCCCCGAGCGGCTTGAGGCCGCGCTCGTGTTCGTGCTGCGGCACAACTTGAACAACGGGCACGTGTTTATCCCGACACAAAAACTCGTGAGTGCGACGACGCAGCTCGTTTACACGAGCGAGGACGCGATTATTGAGGCGCTTGAGATTCTGTCCGAGGACGGCGACGTAGTGCGCGAGGATCTTGGCGAGCTTGACGCGTGCTATCTGCGCGAGCTGCGCGACGCGGAGGCGTACGTCGCCGAGCGACTGCTGGAGATGGTGCGCGATAATGACGTTGCGGGCGAAATCAGCGACGCGGACAAGCTCTTGACGGAGATTGAGCGTCGGCTCGGTGTGGAGTACGCGGCGGCGCAGCGCGAGGCCGTGATAACGGCGACGAACAACCGCGTTATGGTGCTGACGGGCGGCCCGGGAACGGGCAAAACGACGAGCGTGCGCGGGATTTTGGAGATGTTTGAGAGGCTCGACCTGAAAACGCTGCTGTGCGCGCCGACGGGACGCGCGGCGAAGCGCATGGGCGAGCTTGCGGGGCGCGACGACGCGATGACGATTCACCGCGCGCTCGGCGCGGGAATGGACGCGGACGGAAATCTGGTCTTTGAGCGCGACGAGACGAACGAGCTGAAATGCGACGCGATTATCGTTGACGAGACGTCGATGATGGACTTGCAGCTGATGAACGCGCTGCTGTCCGCGACGCCGCAGGGGTGCCGCTTAGTGCTCGTGGGCGACGCGAACCAGCTGCCGAGCGTCGGCGCGGGCAACGTGTTCGCGGATATTATAAAGAGCGGCACGGTGCCGACGGTGGAGCTGACGGAGATATTCCGACAGGCGCGCGAGTCGGCGATTGTGCGCAGCGCGCACAGCGTAAACCGCGGCGAGGTGCCGAATCTCGGCGAGAAAACGAGCGACATGTTCTTTATGCGCCGTGCGATGCCGCAGGCCGTGGCGGACACGGTCGCGGACTTGATTGCGGAGCGACTTCCGAAAAACATGGGCGTTCCCGCGATGCAGATTCAGGTGCTGACACCATCGCGCAAGGGCGAGGCGGGCACTGCGGCACTGAACAAAAGCCTTCAGGAGCGGCTGAACCCGCGCGGCGCGAAGCGCGAGCGAGAGCTCGCAGGAACACTGTTCCGCGAGGGCGACAGGGTGATGCAAATTCGCAATGATTATGATATAATATACACGACGAAGAACGGCGCAACGGGCGCGGGTGTTTATAACGGCGACCTCGGCGTGATTACGGCTATAGACTTGGCCGCCGAGACGATAACGGTGGATTTTGACGATAAGCTCGTTGAATATATGTTTGAGCAGGCTCTGGATTTGGAGCTTGCGTATGCGGTTACGGTACATAAATCGCAGGGCAGCGAATACCGCGCGGTGATTCTTGCGCTGCCGCCGGGAATGCCGCGATTGGCGACGCGAGCCGTGCTGTACACGGCGATTACGCGGGCGCGCGAGTTGCTTGTAGTCGTCGGCGACGACGAGGTTTTTGTACAAATGGTGGGCAATAACGAGCGAGCGAAGCGATATTCCGGCCTGCGCGCACGATTGAGAGAGGGCATGGCTGAATAGCCGCAGACTATTCTCATGGCAAGGAAAGGACTTGAGTTATGACGCGATTCGGTAAAATGCTTGTAAACCTGCTGTTCCCCGCGAAGTGCATATTGTGCAACGAAATAATTCACGCCAGCCGCGAAGAAATTTGCGATTCCTGCCGCGCGGCGTTGACAAGACCGACCGTGAGTGTTAAGTTAGACTATATAGAAGGCGTTGTCGCTGCGACGGAGTACGACGCGGTGCGCGAGGCGATAATTCGGCTGAAATTCAAGGGACAGCACTGGCTGTCGGAGCCGCTGGGTGAGCTCGTAGCCGAGGCTGTAGCGGACAAGCTCAGCGGTCGTTTTGACGCGATTACATACGCACCGCTGAGCGAAAAACGCCTGAAAAAGCGCGGGTACAATCAGGCGCAGTTGCTCGCGGAGGTCGCAGGCGTGCGATTGGAGCTGCCCGTGGTGGAGACACTGCGCAAGACGAAAGAAACGGTAGCGAACTCGTCGCTGTCGGGCGACGACTCGCGGGAGCTGCGGCGCAAAAACGTCGCGGAGGCGTACGAGGCACTTAGCGGCGTTGAGGGGCGGCGACTGTTGCTCGTCGACGATGTTCTTACGACGGGCGCGACGATGAGCGAGTGCGCGCGAACGCTTCTGCTCGGCGGCGCAGAGAGCGTCGTGTGCGCTACGGTTGCGCTCGCGGACAGCGGAAAAGATAGGTAGGGCGCGGTGGCAGATTGCGCCCTACCCCTGTGGGCGCCCGACTGCACCTATGGCGTGCGACCTGTAGGCGTTTGGGGTCAGTGGCTCGCCGTAGGCGACGTGACGCAACAGGCAAAGCGGCGAAGCCCGCGACAAACATGTCGTTACCAAGGGAAGATTGAAACCGTAGGTTTCAAACGCTTCTTTGCGCACTTTCTTGTCGTCACAAGAAAGTGCGGCCGCCGGCAGGCAGGACAAGGTGGGAAAACGATTCGCAATGCCTGCGGCGTGAGCCGCAAGGGACGTTGGGGAACGACCACCCCACCCGCTGCGCGGGTACCCCTCCGAGGGAGGGGAATTGGCTGTGGTGCGGTGGCGCAAAGACTGCAATATGGTTTAGTGATTGAGGAATAAGGATACAATTCCATTACGGATATTGGGAAAATGAGGTCTGATTATGGTTTTAGGCAGAGATATCGGCATAGATTTAGGCACAACGTCGGTGCTGCTCTCAACGCGCGGCAAGGGCGTAATTCTGCGCGAGCCGAGCGTAGTGGCGATGGACAAAAACACGGGGCGGCTGCTGAACGTCGGTCTTGCGGCGCAGCGTATGCTCGGGCGCACGCCGGGGAATATTGCGGCGATTCGACCGCTGCGCAATGGTGCGATTTCCGACTACGACATGACGGAGCGCATGTTGCGCGAACTCGTGCGCAAAGCCGTTTCGTTCGCGCTGTTTAAGCCGCGCGTGCTGATTTCCGTGCCGTCGGGCATAACGGAGGTTGAGGAACGCGCCGTTATCGACGCGGGCATCTCCGCCGGAGCGCGGCGCGTGTACTTAATGGAGGCGCCGCTTGCGGCGGCTATCGGCGCGGGGCTTGATATCAGCAAGGCGGACGGTCAGATGGTCATCGACATAGGCGGCGGCACGACGGATATCGCGGTTCTGTCGCTCGGCGGGGTTGTGGAATCTGCGTCGATTAAGGCGGGCGGCGAGGCGTTTGACGACGAGCTCGTCAAGTACATTCGCCAGCAGCACAGCGTACTAATCGGCGACGCGACAGCGGACGAGGTCAAAAAGGCCGTCGGTTGTGTGTTCCCGCGCCCGGAAACGACGACGCTTGATATGAAGGGGCGCAATCTCATGACGGGTTTGCCGAGCATTGTGTCGATTAACACGACGGAGATTCTTGCGGCGTTTGAGAAGCTCAGCGAGCGTATCGTTGAGACCGTTCACCACGTTTTGGAGAACACGCCGCCGGAGCTTGTGGCGGATATTTCGCACAACGGCATCGTGCTGACGGGCGGCGGCAGTCTGCTGTGGGGCTTTGACAAGCTCATCGAAAGCCGCACGAACATTCCGACGCGCATAGCCGACGATGCGGAGCTTTGCGTGGCGTACGGGCTGGGCAAATCGCTCGTAAACATCAACGAGATGCACGAGGGCACGATAAATCTGGCGCGACGCAAGCAGATGAAATAGCTCGCTTAGACGTAAAGCAAACAGATACTGCTGCCGGCGAGCATTGTGAGTTTTCGCTGAGCGAAAACTCCAAAGTAGGAGCGTGTAGGGAAGTGGCGGGTCATTAAGGTTATTAGCCTAAAGGAGAAAAATGCGGAAACTGATTATTATCTGTGTCGCTGTGTTGCTACTTACGGGCTGCGCGGCACGGCGCGAGGAGCTCGCAAAGCGCAATGCCGAAATCGCCGAGGCGGAAGCCATCGTAAAGCGCGACGCTGCGATTGCGGAGGTGAACGAGGGGTCGATGTTCCCGTTCCCGCTCGGGCTGCCGGAAACGGAGTTAGAGTACGGCGAGGAGTATGAGCGCGGTGAGGGATTCGGGTGCTTTTCGATTCGGAAAGATGGCACGTGGATTTCAATTGCGGGTTGGCCGGATTGTTTGGACGATTATCATGTGATTGAGTATCGGCTGACCGATTCTACTTACAGCGTTTTCGGCATTAGCGTTGCTGAGCCGCCGAACGAGGGCGAAACGCATATCACAACGGGGTCGCATGAGTTTACGGAGCAGCAATTGGCAAAGCGCGGGTATGAGAAAAGCACGGAAACGGATATTTGGAATGACGGTAGCGGCAGGTACGTCTACATTAAGGACGATGCAGTGAAAATTTCGTTGCACGTTGATGCGGACGGCGTGATTTATGAAATTTGGGCCACATTGGTTGTGACGAACAAAGAAAACGTAGTATTTTAGAACAAAGGAGATACATAAACAATGGCAAAGAAGCAATTCAAGGCAGAATCGAAACGACTGCTCGACCTGATGATTGGGTCAATCTACACACACCGCGAGATTTTTCTGCGCGAGCTTATCTCAAACGCATCGGACGCGATTGACAAGCTGCGCTACATCTCGCTCACGGACGACAAGGTCGGGCTTGGCGCTGACGATTTCAAGATTGAAATCGTCGCGGACAAGGACGCGCGCACGCTGACAATCTCCGATAACGGCGTGGGAATGACGGCTGAGGACCTCGAAAACAACCTCGGCGTTATCGCGAAAAGCGGCTCGTTTGCGTTCAAGCAGGAGCACGCGGACGCGCCCGAGGATATTGACGTTATCGGGCAGTTCGGCGTGGGCTTTTACTCCGCGTTTATGGTCGCCAAACACGTGACCGTTATCTCGCGCGCGTACGGAGCGGACACCGCGAACCGCTGGGATTCCGACGGCTCCGACGGTTATACCATCAAAGCCGCAGAGCGCGAGACATACGGCTCCGACGTGATTCTGACGATGCGCGACGATGAGGACGACGACAATTTCAGCGAGTATTTGGAGGATTACATGATTCACGAGTTAGTGAAGAAGTATTCCGACTACATAACGCACCCGATTGTGACGGCGGTGACGAAATCGCGCCGCGTTGAGGTCGATGTGCCGCACGACGACCACTCGCACACGGAGGCGCAGTGGGAGGACTACACGGAGATTGAGACGATTAACTCGCGCGTTCCGATTTGGCAGCGGGCGAAATCTGAGGTCACGGATGAGCAGCTAAACGACTTCTTCCGCGAGCAATTCGGCGCGGACGCGGACGCGGCAACGTCGATTCGCATTGCGGCGGAGGGCGCGGCGGTGAGCTACAAGGCTCTGCTGTTCGTGCCGAGCGCGGCTCCGATGAATTACTACAGCCGCGAGTATGAGGCGGGGCTACGCCTGTATTCGTCGGGCGTGATGATTATGGAGAAGTGCGGCGCACTGCTGCCGGAGCATTTTCGGTTCGTGCGCGGCGTCGTGGATTCTGCGGATTTGACGCTGAACATCTCGCGCGAGACGTTGCAGCACGACAGACAGCTCAAAACGATTGCGGCAAACCTTGAAAAGAAGATTCGCAGTGAATTGGAGCGTCTAATGGGCGCGGAGCGCGAGAAGTACGAGACGTTTTTCGCGGCGTTCGGACTGCAACTGAAGTATGGCTTGCTCGCCGATTACGGCGCAAACATGGAATCGCTGAAGGACTTAATCCTGTTCTACTCGGCGCAGTCGGAGAAGCTGATTACGCTCGCGGAGTACGCCGCGGCGATGCCGTCGGAGCAGAAATACATCTACTACGCGTGCGGAACCGCGGTCTCCGCGCTCGAAAGGCTGCCGCAGGCGGAGCTTTTGCGCAAGCGCGGGTTCGACGTGCTGTACTTAACGGACGAGGTGGACGAGTTCGTGGCGCGGCAGATTGGTGCGTACAAGATTGACGGCGACGAGGACGCTGAGGGCGCACAGTTTGAGTTGCGCTCGGTTACGAGCGACGACCTCGGACTGCTGTCCGACGACGAGGCACGCGACGCAGAGGTGAGCGAGGAGGCGAACAAGCCGCTGCTCGACTTCGTAGTGGAGACGCTCGGCGGCAAAATCGCGGCAGCGAAGATTTCCACGAAGCTCGTTAGCGCGGCGGTTTGCTTGACAACGCAGGGCGGCGTAACGCTTGAAATGGAGCGGTATTTCACGATGACGCGGCAGGCGAACGATGTGATGGGCGACGTTCGCGCCGAGCGCGTGCTGGAGCTCAACGACACGCACCCGACGTTTGAAAAGCTCAAGGCGGCACACGCCGAGGGCTCCGAAAAAGCCGCGCTGTACGCAGAACTGCTGTACGGGCAAGCCGTGCTGATGGCGGGACTGGAGCTTGAGGACGCTGTGCGCTTCGCGGAAGTGATGAACGAGGTGCTGTGATGGCTGCGCAATCAAGATTTTAGTTCTTTCGCTCTCGCCTTCGGCGAAACCGCGAAAGATGACATATTCAAAAAACCATAAGGAGTGATTTTCAGAATGGCTGAGAAAACGGGTTGGGAACGCGAATACCGCGAGCACTTCGACGCGATTGTTGACACATACGATAAAATCCGTCCGAGCTACCCAAGCGCAATATTCACGGATATCGCCGAATATTGCGGCGCGAACGCCGGTAAAACTGCGCTCGAAATCGGAGCGGGAACAGGCAAGGCTACGGCGGATATGCTCGACGCAGGTTATGACGTGATGGCGGTGGAGTTAGGCGCGGACATGTCCGCGTTTCTGCGGGAGCGGTTCGGTGAACGCGACGATTTCCGCGTGATTACGAGTGCCTTTGAAGATGCGCAGCTACCCACAAATGCATTCGACCTCGTTTACGCCGCGAGTGCGTTCCACTGGATTGACGCGGAGGTTGGCTGCCCGAAGGTGCTGCGAATCCTACGCGACGGCGGTACGCTCGCAATGTTCCGATACAACGCGCCCCCCGCTGACGGTGACGCGCTGTACGAGGAAATGCAAGAGGCGTATAAGCGTTTCTTCCATCAACCCTACAAGCGTCCGCAACGCATAACGGAGACGGAATACAGCTCGCCCGCAGGTATCCACAAGGGCTTTCGCTGCGAGCCACTCGAAAATTACGGTTTCCGCGACGTGACGATGAAGTTTTACTACAACTCGCGCACATTCACTACGGACGAGTATATTATGATGCTTGACACGTTTTCTGACCACATCGTGCTGCCCGACGACGACCGCGCCGCGCTATACGCAGGGGTACGTTCTGCGATAGAACGCCACGGCGGGCGAATTACGGTGGATTATGCGTTCCAACTTTATATGGCGCGCAAATAGATAAGAAGCTACGCAAAAGGAGACACAAAAATGTTGATTAACAACATAACCCCGCTTTCTCGTGAAAAATGGCAGGGCCACGTGCTGCCGCTCCATTATATTTCAAATAGCTACTATGATGTGAATATCACGAAATCAAGCGAGAGTTTTCAAGTTTCGTTCGTGAAAAAGCCGTTTGCAACGCCGTTTGAAACCAATTATGCGGAGGAGACTTATGACAGGCTGTTTCAAGCGCATTGGGAGGACGTCATGGCGTGGGGTATTGTCGAAAACGAGCAATTGATTGCGGCGGTTGAAACCGCCGCCGAGCAGTGGAGCAATCGGTTGCGCGTGACGGAGCTATGGATTGATGATGCTTACCACAGACAGGGAATTGGAACGGCATTGATGAACCTTGCCATGAAACGCGCACGCGACGAGAAGCGGCGTGCGGTGATGTTAGAAACGCAGTCCTGCAACGAAAGGGCTATCGCCTTCTATCTTGCGTACGGTTTTTCGCTGATTGGCTTTGATGCCTGCACATACGAAAACGACGACCTGCAACGAAAGGAAGTACGTATGGAAATGGGAATACTGTTGGACTACGACGAATGAAAGTAACCGAAAGGATTTGGATTAATGCTGATTAAAACACTGCCCGTGGGGTACCTCGAAACCAACTGTTACGTCCTCATCGACGAGGCGACTCTTGAGTGCGCGATTATCGACCCGGGCGACGACTCGAACACGATACTCGACTACGTGGAGGGCAACAAGCTCAATCCCGTCGCGATTATGCTCACGCACGGACACTTCGACCACGTCGGAGCCCTCGCCGAGGTACAGGCGCAGACGGGCGCGCAGGTTTACGTCCACGAAAAGGAGCTTGCGGACACGGCGGGACGCCTGACGACGAAAATCGCAGACGTGCCGCGCCTGATGCTGTACGAGGAGGGCGACACTGTACCCGTCGGCGGACTGACCGTGACGGTTATGGAGACGCCGGGACACACGATGGGTAGCGTGACGCTGCGCGTTGAGGACGCGACGGCGCGTGTGCTCTTTACGGGCGATACACTGTTCGCGGGCGCGTGCGGACGCACGGACCTCGGCGGCGACATGGACATGATGGAGGCGGGCCTGCGGCGGCTTGCGGCGCTCGACGGCGATTTTGAGGTCTATCCCGGTCACGCGGAGAGCTCGACGCTCGACAAGGAGCGCCGCACGAATTACTACGTGCTGCATGCGCTCGGGGAGCTTGCGAATCAGTGAAACTAAGGCTAATCGGGCACTCGTATCGCTACGCCGTGGAGCAAATTCTGCTGCAAACGCTTGACGGGGAGCGGCCGGATTTCACGGACGACGAGCCGACTGACGGCGAGAGCTTCGCGGAGCTGACGCTGACGATGACGTCCGACGCCGCAGCTGTCGCGACGGCGCGAATGGTGTACAACGGTCGGCGATATCGTGGCGAGGCGCGAGCAAGCGGGCTGGCGGATGAAAAAATGGTGCGCGACCGCGATTTGCAGCGGATTATCAAGCTCTCGTTTTATCGCGCGGCGGCAAAGGCGACGCGGCGCGAGCTGCCGTGGGGCGCGACGACGGGGATACGTCCGAGCACGCTTATAACGCGGCGCGTGCGCGACGGATTTACCTTGGACGCGGCGACGAAACGGCTCGAACGCGTCTACTACGTCACGCCGGAGCGCGCAAATCTGGCGCGGGACGCCGCCGTAGCGGAGCTTGCGGCACGCGAAACGCTCACGAAGCGGGCGGTGGCTGTGTACATCGGCATTCCGTTCTGTCCGACGCGGTGTACGTACTGCTCGTTCGTGTCGCAGAGCGTGGAAAAATCGCTTGCGATGTTGCCGCCGTTCGTGGAAGCACTGCACCGCGAGGTGGGTGCGCTTGCGGCGACGTTGCGGGAGGTCGGTTCGGAGGTCGTTGCGATTTACATCGGCGGCGGAAC
>JGI994J12354_10004678_pt1 | contig 12173 bp, 13 predicted proteins | sample IntmicLarv3ML3BL_FD_12354 | JGI IMG/M metagenome (IMG submission 12354) | reverse complement strand
GTCGGCACAAGTCTCACGGCACGCGAGCATTCCCGTGGAATCATATGGTCGGCTGGCGTGAGGGGATTGCGCATGTGTATGTGACGGAAGGCGGGCTGAAAGCGGATGCGGCGAGTCATTTGACCGATTGTGCCAACAGTTCGTCAAGCGGTACTCCTTATCTTTCCGCCGGTGCATGTTTCATCGGCATACCCGGCGTGAACAACATCAGCGGCCTGGGCAAACAGCTTCGCGACATGGGGATTCGCGCCGTCACGGAGATGTTCGACATGGACAAGCAAACCAACACCTGCGTGGCGGATGCTGTGCGTAGTCTGGAGCAGGAATTGAACCGCTGCGGGATTCAACTGTATATGAGCAGTTGGGATAAGCAGTACAAAGGGATAGACGATTATTTGCTGTCCACGAGTGATGCCACAACTATGCCGCAAGCGGCGTAAACGAAAATAAAGCTATATATAAAACTATGTGTAAAATTATATAATCGGAGGAGAATTGACATGGCAGACACAATCGGCACTACTGGTACGAACAACAGCACAACCGGCACCATCAAAATGGTGAACCTCATGGGCGTACAGACCCCGGCCGACAACAGCGAAATCCTCGGGAAATTCTTGTATTTCTCGCTGGCAAATGTCCTCATCGACCGCGACACGCTGAACGACCTTTGCGCGGGCATGAATCTACCAGTAACACTTGGCAACCGCCTGGCAACAGTGGACGCGTTCAAGTCCGCGACGGGCGACATCTATGAGCGGAACGTCGTCAAGGACAGCTACAGCGGCGAGCTTCGCATATCGAAGGTTTATTGCCGTGACAACCAGAAGCAAAACAGCGTGTACAGCCGTGAGCTGGTGAAGGAAACGCTGGGCGAGAGCACCAACCGCTACATCAAGCTGGCAAACCTCCAGTTTGACAAGGACGCTGACTGCTTCGACTATACTGTGGATTCCTACGACGGCGACGTGGATGTACGGAGCCATTGCGACCGCGCAGTGGAGCTGTTCGAGGTATATAAGCAATGCGTTGGGCGCAGTCAAATTGAGTGCCTGACCGACAACCTCCTGCGCCGCATGGATGCGCTGAAGCTGAGCGTCCACGGCCGGCTGTTCTTCGTGCCAAAGACACACATGGACATGGTGGACATCTTTGAGGACTTCATCACGGCGCTGAACACACACAACCGGCGTGACGGCGAACTGGCCGTCAATTCCATCTACGTCATCAGCGACGACAAGCAGCGCGAGAAAATGACAGCGGAGTTTTACAATGCCACGAAGAAGGAGATTGAAACATACACGGCTTCGCTGGAACACCTCATCGCTACCGGCAGCCAGAGCGCGGCCATCATGGAACGCTGGGGGCGGAAGATTGACGCGCTGGAGACGAAGAAACGGCATTATGAGGAGCTGTTGAAACGTGAGCTGACGGAATTAGATGAGCAGTATGATATGCTGCGGTTTCTGGCGCAGGAGTTGGCGGCGCGGGTGAGTAAGATTCAGGTGAATCGCGCGGCGTGAAGGTAGTAAATCCAAGTCGCTTGCGATTATCAGGAGGAGGGGTCACATGCCTTTGATAGCGAATGTCGTAAGGTAAGCGTCAGGATAAGGTGTCTGTCAAGCGGATTGACGTGGCGATGACAAATGTTCGCGAGAAAGTGCACGAGCAGATTATGCTGGGAATTATATAGTAACGGAATATAATAAAGTGGCAGCATAATAGTGCCGTACATATGCATGTGCAGCATGTATAAACAAAGATAACTCTCTCAAAATTTTGAGAGAGTTATCTTCATGTGAGCACGATGAAAGAAAAAAGAATTTCCTGCTGTAATTTCTATATTCTAGTGAAAATTAGCTAATAATAACCCACAAACTCTTTTTTATTACCATTCCTGCCTTTGTGTGTACGCAAAACGAAAGTCAAAACCCCTTCATGTATTTAAGATAGTAAAATCCGTCACACTCTGTCCGAGAAGGTTTTCGCGGCATGTATTACAATGGAATCAAGTATATTGTCGCAATTTGAAAGGGGTTGACGGAATTTGGAATCGGAATACATTGCCAGACGGGTCATGCAGCTGCGCGAATACAAGGGTATATCACAAGGCAACATGAGCGAATCAATGGGATTGAGCACAGGGTATATCACAAAGTTAGAGAGTGGACATAACTTGCCATCAATGACGGCGTTTCTAAAGATATGTAAATATTTCCATATTACACCGAAAGAATTCTTTGATGAGGGTATCGCCGATCCCGGGCAGCACAGAGGTATTATCGCCAACCTGCGAAAGTTAGACTACGAGCAAACCGACTTAGTGGACAAGATGATAAAGGCGCTTTTGAAGAACAGTTCCGATGACGATATATTATAGAGAGCCATTGGCGTAGTGATTCAATTTACAAAGGAATAAGCAATTATGATAAGTTGTGAGAGTGGGTGCGCACATTGTTCTTCATGACAATCGAAAATGAAACGAAACGGGAAATAGCAGAGCAATTGTATGAGCAATATAAAAATCTGTTATATGTGTGTGCATACGAGATATTACAAGACAAACAGCTCTCGGAAGATGCGTTACAAGAAACATTTATACGAGTGATGAAAAATATCCATAAAATTGCTAAAGTTATTTGTCCCAAAACGCGACATTTTTTGGTTACTATTTGCAGAAACGTATCAATCAACATGTACAACGAGCGGAAGCATATGTACACTGTTGAAATTGAATCAACCAAAGAAGCCGCGCATGAGGATTACATAAACAATCCGCAAGAGATTGTCATCAGCATGGATGCTGTTATGCATATAAAAGACGCCATCAAGAAACTAAAGCCAATTTACCGTGATGTGCTTGCGTTGAAACAAGCATATGAGTATACGGATTTAGAAATTTGCGAATTGTTGCAAATCAAACCGGAGACACTTCGAAAGCGTGTGTTGCGCGGGCGAAAGATGTTAAAGGAAATTCTGGCAAAGGAGGGGTTGCGGTGAAAGAGTTCGATGCACTAGATATTTTGTTAGACGCGGTGATTAAAGACGCTACAGTGCTGGCGATTGAAGAATTGGCGGATGAGCTTCCGGAGCCGGAACCCGTCGAATTCTCAAAAAGTCACCAGCGAAGAATGAAGGCCATATTTCGCGGGCCGCAGCGCCGGTTGCGGATGAAACGAATCGTAAAATATTCCCAGCGGATTGCCGTCGTGTTGCTGGTGATGATACTCGTTTCTGCTGCCACTGTGTTTAGTGTGGAGGCGTGGCGGATACAGTTTTTGAATTTTGTTGTATCGGTTTCGCAGACGAATACGGATATTTCCTTTACGGAAGATGATAAGGGCGATTCCTACAGTGATGACTTGATTACGCTCGGGTATATTCCGGATGGATTTGTTTTAGTAGAAAGTGATTCGCGAATAGACTATATCGTTTTAGGTTTTATGAAAAACGAGAGCTTCTTTAGAATATCAATGACTAATATAGACGCATTAATATCAATTGATACCGAAAACGCAAAAACACAAAAAACACAAGTTGGCAAGTATGAAGCGTTTATCAGCACAAACGATAACGCTACGATACTTGTCTGGCATGATACTGTATACGCGTACAGACTAAGCGGCAATATAGATGAAGGTGAGATAATTCATATTGCGGAAAACATATCTAAAACTGAATAAATATTATTTTTGTCCCAAAATCCTCCTTTAATTGGTTATATTGCCAAACCAATTAAAGGAGGATTTTTATGAAGAAAATGAAGTTGTTTACGTCTTTGTTCATGGTGTTTACGTTGGTAATGTCGATGCATTGCACGCAAGTATTCGCATCGTCCCAAGAACCGGCCTCAGAAGAACGAACGGCAGGGTCTGCCAAATATGTTGCTATTTTAACAACATCCAATCGCCTTGCTGTGGGTTCACTCGGTAAATTGACGTGTGCAGGTGATACAGAGGTTCTACCGGGATATACCGCCGGTATAAAAATCGAATTGCAACAACAGAGTGGAAGTTCATGGGCGACCATAAAAACATGGGAAGGAAGTAATCCGAGTTTTATTTATCTTTCAAACGACTGGTATGTTGTCAAAGGCACCTACCAGTTGAAGCTCACCCACACATCATACAACAGCAGCGGCCAGCTCCTCGAAACGGTTTATAAGTATAGCAAGACAGTTACCGTTAATTAATAATTATAATTAGAACCAACTAAAGCAGACTGTATTCTCCTGTAATTAGACATATGGGAGGCTCCCCATGACAGAGACGATGCGCGCAGTAAAGGACCGCTTCAAAAGCGGCACATGATGACAATGCAGCGCATCAGATAGAGTGTTTATCAACTATTTATGAAACAACACGTTTAGACCGCGCGTTTTTGCGCGGTCTTTTTTTATTTGCGGCCGGTTTTTTTATCCGCGGCCCTCCGTTCGGTTCGGGACACTACACCTCAACCCAAAATCGAATGGAGGATAATTCTATGTAAATTACGAAAATCGGTGTCATCACGATGCTTGAAAACTACGGAGAACTGACGCGCCAAGCGGCACAACTGGAATTTGAAATCCAGCACTACCGCCCGATTGTTACATCTGAAGATGTTATTGACACAATGACATTCGGGCAGAACCCGAACGTCATGGCAAATTATACCAAGAACCGTACCAGTGATAAAACCGCCGATATCGCCCTGTCGTACAACGAAAGGGTGGAGTCGCTCAATATCAAAGAATTGGACACGCTGCGCGACGACCTGCACGCTGTCACAGTACAGATGGCGCGGATACGGCGCTACATATCGTTTTTGAAAAAGCAACAATCCGATGTCCTGACAAAAATCTACATCGAGGGTATCGGCGTTCTCAATACCGCCGAAGCTCTGGGCTTATCAAGAGCGACTGTACACCGAAGCAGAACGCTCGGCATCGAAAAGATAACCGAAATGCTTATACGAGTGATAAAACCGTAACCCTTTCGTTGTCTGCGGTAAGATATGGACTGGCGAGAATCAACTTTGATACATAATTGAGATATCATTGGGGCCTGCGCTGCGACATATCGTTGTGATATACTTATGATGTAAAAAGTGACAGAAAGCCTTCGGCGGCAGCCGGGGGCTTTTTGCGTTGACGATATATTGCAAACAACAGAAGGGCATTACAATCATACAAAGAAAACTTGCGGCATATGTATACATGACACTGAAAGCCATCGAATCAGATTTTGGGTGTAAAAGAATTTGAGAATGTGAGGTGAAAATATGCTAGATACGGTAATGCAACTGTCCAACCTGTATACGGAGGCGCGTCTCAATCAAATGGTGTATGATCACGGCTTGATCCAGAAAAATACATACGAAAGTGTGTGCCACGAATTGCTTGTGCAAATTGACAAGCTGGAAAAAATCTGCTACAATGGAGGAAAACGCAAAGCAAAGGCAGGTCATAGCTATGGACTTATTGCAAATCAGGAGAGAGTTTGACAAAGGGAAAACTGTATTCGATCTTCCGCTGCGTGTCGCGTTCTACGCGAGGGTTTCCACGGATAAGGACGAGCAATTGAACTCCCTGCACAATCAGATTTCACATTTCGAGGGCTATATCAAATCACAAAGGAAATGGGAGTATGCCGGCGGGTATATCGACGAAGGTCTGAGCGGGACAAGCGTGAATAAACGCGATGATTTTTTGCGTATGATAGACGATGCCCGTGCGGGCAAATTCGATTTTATCATCACAAAAGAAATTTCCCGGTTTTCGCGCAGTACGCTGGATAGCATTCAATATACGCAGGAACTCCTGCGGCACAATGTCGGGGTGCTGTTTCAAAATGACAACATCAATACATTTTTCAACGATGCCGAACTTCGCTTGACAATCATGGCGAGTATTGCACAAGATGAAGTGCGGCGCTTATCGGAGCGTATTAAATTTGGCATGAAACGCGCCTATGAAAGCGGAAAAGTGCTGGGCAATAATAATATATATGGGTATGATAAACAAGACGGGCGTCTCACCATCAACGAAAAAGAAGCCGAATTTATCAAAGCGCTTTTTACCCTATACGCGGAAGGGCAATATGGTTTTCGGTCTTTGGCGCGTATATTAACGGAAAAGGGTTATCAAACGATGCATGGCAGGGAACTCAACCCGGCCAGCCTTGGGAGTATCATTCGGAATCCAAAATACAAAGGCTTCTATTGCGGACACAAAACCGAGAGCAACGATTATCGGCAGCAAAAAAATGTAAAACTTCCGGTTGAGGAGCAAGTACTGTACCGCGACCCGCAAATCCCGCAAATCGTGAGCGAGGAACTGTGGGACAAAGCGAACGCAGTATATGACACCAAGCGCAGCAAATTCAACAAGCATGAACCGGGCACACAGAGCCGGTACCGTTACAGCGGTAAAATCTTATGCGAAGAACACGGTACATATTATTATCGAAAGCTGTGGAAAGACAGAAAAATCCCGGTCGAAAGCTGGTGCTGTAAGGTTTACCTGGCTAAAGGACGGGCAGGCTGTATGGCGCAGCACCTCCAAACCACGGAATTAGACGCGCTCCTGACGAAAATCGGCGAACATTTCATACAAAATAAACAGGGTATCATCCAGAGCCTTATGAACAAGTACAAGCAATTTGATGTCAATAATGTTGACTATATAAAGGATATTTCTCGATTGACCGAGGAGCGGGACAGGCAAGTCGCCAAGAAGGAAAAGCTGCTGGAGCTTTCATTGGACGACACCATCACGCAGGCCGAGTTTATCACCATGAACGGCCGCCTCAACGAATCGCTAGAGCGCATTTCCGGGGAACTTGATAAGCTGAAAAAAGCGCAGCAGCTTGCCAACAACCAAGAAAGCGCCTTTGCCGATGTCCGGAAGCTTCTGGAGCAAAAAATAGACGATTCGGAATTGCCCCTTGATGTCGCGTGGAGGATGCTTGACCATATTGTGGTGCATTCGGACAGCGCCAAAGACTACCTCAAACTCAGTATCTATATGAAATACGGCGACGAAGTGCCTGCGCACATCATAAAGCAATCCGGTCCCAACAATGAAGAAACAACTACTTTCATTTCGTATATCGAGACAGAAATATCACCCATCGTAGGGTCGGAGAAACAGAGCGAGGAGCTCATCACCTACTTCAACACGCAGATGGAGGAGGATCCTGCGAAGCTGTGGTCGCTCAATATGTTCGGCAAGTCCATGCACGACATGGTACGCGAGGGGTTGCAAAGCAAGCTCGGGCGGATGCCGGAGGACGCGCAATTTAAGCTGCAAGAAACATTGCAAAAAATCATCAACGAGGGAAACGGCGGGTTGATTTGTATTTTGCTTTAATTGATTCTGTATAGTGGGGGAGCGTCCGATGGGACGCTCCTTTTATCTTGCAACGACCGGATTGAAGTGGTACAATAATTATATTATGAATATGAGGAGGCACACCATGTCTGCCATAACACTCGCCGCGCAAAAGATGCGCGATTTTTACGCGATGAAGCCCGACGCACCGCTGGTGCAGGAAGAATTCGGGTTCTACGTCCTTGACCGCTGGAAGCGCGAAGGGCATATTACTGACGATACAGACCTCGGCGCGTTGTTTGGTTATGACGGTGAGGCGAAGCACGGGCTGGGACGGCTTGGCTGGTGTGAAGCGGCGTTTTCCCCGGGCTTTACGGAAGAGGTGCTGGAGGACCGCGGTGCGTATGAGCTTGTGCGTGACTGGGCGGGGCGGCATGTGCTGTATTTCAAGAACCGCCGCAACGGCTTTATGCCGGAATATGTGGATCATCCCGTGAAGGATTGGGCGACGTGGGAGAAGGATGTAAAGTGGCGACTTGACCCGTTATCTCCCGTGCGATATGCGGATTTGGACAAGCGCATGGCCGAGGCGAAGGCGGACGCGGCCGAGGGACAGATTATCAGCCAAGGGTTGGTCGGCGGATACATGTACCTGCGTTCCCTCGTCGGGCCGGAGGGTGCGCTGTATATGTTTTATGACGAGCCGGGATTGATTCATGATATGATGAAGACGTGGTTCGAGCTGGCGGACGCGGTGATTGCCAAGCATCAGGCGCATGTCGCGCTGGATGAGCTGTTTCTGGCGGAGGATATTTGCTACAACGGCGGGTCGTTGATTTCTCCGGACATGATGCGGGCATTCCTGTTCCCGTACTATCAGGAGCTTATCAAGAATGTGAAGCGGCGGCAATTGGATAACCGGCACATGTACCTCCAGATTGACACGGACGGCGACTGCCGCGGCGTCATGCCGGTGTATGGGGAGCTGGGCATGGATATGATGAGCCCGTTCGAGGTGGCGGCCGGTTGTGATGTGGTGGAAATCCGGAAGCAATACCCAGAGTTGCGGATGCGCGGTGGGGTTGACAAGCGGATTCTCGCGGAGAGCAAGGATGCCATCGATCGCGAAGTGGAGCGCATCATGCCCTTCATGCGGGCGCACGGCGGTTTTATCCCGACTTGCGACCATGGCGTACCGGAGGAAGTGTCGTTTGAAAACTACATACATTATAGGGAGAGAATGCGCGAATTTTGATGGGTTTACAAGAATTTTACGAGAAACTTTCGTGAAAAGCCTTGCGTAGCGCCGCGGGGAATCCTATAATAAAGGGATAAATATACTTTAGATATACGCAGGGGGAAGTTACTATTATGGCAAAGCAAAAGAAAATCGGTATCCTGACAAGCGGCGGCGACGCGCCGGGCATGAACGCGGTTATCCGTGCGGTTGTGCGGACGGCGTTATATTATGATTGCAAGGTGGTTGGTATCCGGCGCGGGTTTGAGGGTTTGATGTCCGGCGACATATATGACATGAACGCGCGGAGCGTTTCGGATATTATCCACAAGGGCGGCACGATTTTACTGACGGCGCGCTGCCCGGAAATGATGCGCCCGGAGGGGCAGGACCGCGCGGCGAATGTGTGCAAAATCCTCGGGCTGGACGCGCTTGTCGTTGTGGGCGGCGACGGTTCCCTCCGCGGTGCGGAAAAATTGGCGGAGCGCGGCGTGAATGTGTTCGGCATTCCCGGCACGATTGACCTTGATTTTGAATGCACAGATTACACTGTCGGCTTTGACACGGCGGTCAACACGGGTATGGAAGCCATCAACCGCATCCGCGACACGTCGAGTTCGCACGAGCGTTGCTCCGTCGTGGAAGTCATGGGGCGCAACTGTGGGCAGATTGCCCTCTGGTGCGGCCTGACCGGCGGTGCGGAGGAAGTCGCAATTGTCGAGGACAAGTCCATCGACACGGAGGCCATCATCAAGCAGATTATTGAAAACCGCGGCAAGGGCAAGACGCACAACCTCGTTGTCATCGCGGAGGGCATCGGCGGTAGCGGCGCATTGGCGAAGGAAATCCAGCGCGTGACGGGTATCCAATCCCGTGCGACGATTCTGGGGCACCTCCAGCGCGGCGGCGCACCTTCGGCGGTAGACAGAATGCACGCGAGCATGATGGGATACACGGCGGTCGACCTCTTTGTGAAGGGCGCGCAGAACCGCGTCGTTATCTACAAGGACGGCAAGTACGCCGACGTGGATGTCGCGGAGGCATTCACCATCCAGCGGCCATATGACCCGAGTCTGTATAAAATTATGAAGATATTGGCGGTGTAGAGCAAGCAAAGGTATGGTGTAAGTCGTGGAAGTGGAAAAGGAGAATATGGATAATGTTTGACCAAAACAGGTTACCTAAGAAAATATCAGAGAGGGTAAATGGGTTGGAGTGGGAGTATGATAAAGTAGGCATGTCCGATGCTACAATATTATTGTATGATGCTACGGTGCTAAAAATTGAAAAAGTTAGCCGTTCATCAACAAATGAAAAGATACTCCTTGAATGGCTTGACGGTAAACTTCCTGCACCTGAAATCATAGAGCACGAAATTCATGATGGGTACAGTTTTTTGCTTATGTCGAAGATGTCAGGTGAAATGGCCTGCTCAGATGAAAACATGCATAGCTTGGATAAAACGGTTAGGACATTGGCAAATGGGTTGCGGCTGATTTGGCAGATAGATATTTCGAATTGCCCTTGCTCTAACGTAGTGTCTGAAAAACTCAAGCAAGCGCAAGATGCAATTAAGAATAATCTTGTCAATGTTGATGATTTTGAGCCTGAAACTTTTGGCCCCGATGGCTTTGAGAGCGTGGCCCATTTATATGGCTATCTTGATCAAAACCGTCCGCAAGAAGATTTGGTTTTTTCGCATGGCGATTTCTGCTTACCTAATGTTTTCGTGTCAGGCTGTGAGATAACAGGGCTTATTGATTGGGGGAATGGCGGCATCGCAGACCGTTGGCAGGATATTGCCTTGTGTGCGCGTTCACTGAAGCACAATTGTATGGAGTATGGTTTATATGGAGAAGCGGAGTATCAAGTATACGAGAGATTATTGTTTTCTGAACTTGGAATTGAACCGTGTGAGGAAAAATTGCGTTATTATATATTGCTTGATGAGCTGTTTTAATGTGTCACCTTGTATCAAAATAGTTTGCCCGTGCTTAAACATACGGGTGACGCAGGTCTTAGAAACACGACATGCATATGAAGGAGATACTCAATGAAGAACAACATTATTATTGCAGGCGTGCCGCGCGCAGGGAAAAGCATGATGGCACATCTGTTATCCCGAAAATATGGTTATAAGCATGTTAGCATGGATGCAATAGTTGCCGGTTTTGAGAGGGTCTTCCCTGAGCTTGGAATTGCATGGTTCCCATCAAAAGCAACGGATATTCCGCCGCTCGATGTACTGCGAAATGTAAGCGGGAAAATCGCTCTCTTTATTGCAGCCATGCTGGACAGCGGAGAGTATGACGAATTTGCACCAGGAATGGTAGTGGATGTATACCAGCTGTTTCCGGGGGATTGCATAAAACACCTGAAAGATAAGAATTGCGAAATCGTGTATCTTCTCACCTCAGACGTGACACCGGAAGAACGATTGTCCATTCTAAAGACCTATGATGAGGAGAAGGACTATACATTCGGCGCGCCGGATGATGAACTGTACGAAGGGTGTATACAGATGGTTGAGCAAAGTCAATATATCAAGAGTCAATGCATTGAACATAATATATCGTATTATGAAACGGCGAAGGACAGGATTGATGTGTTTCGTCAAATTATTGAGTCGTTTTCGGCGCATCCAATAATATGATGTGGCCGTAACTTAATAGTTTGTCTGTACTTGACATTAGCGTGGCGTAGGTCGCGAAAATAGCAAAACACAGGGAGGGGTTCTTATGAGTAAGTTTGAAGAAGGAATCAAGTTGATTGAGGAAACTTTCGGCAACGGTAAGGACAATGTCATTTCCCTCGCGACCATTGCACGGGAGCCGGGCGCAAGCGGCAAGCCCCGCCCCATCGTCCGCAGTGTGGATGCGTATTACGAAGACGGCGTGTTTTACAGCGTGACCCATGCGCAATCAAATAAGATGCGCCAAATCGCGGAAAACCCGGAAGTCTCCGTTGCGGGCTGTATGGAGATGTTTACGGCCAGCGGAACCGGCGAAAACCTCGGCTGGGTGCTTGACCCGAAGAATGTGGGCATCCGCGCCAAGCTCCGCACGGCTTTTGCCGCGTGGTATGACATGGCGAACGACGAGAAGGACGAAAATTGCTGCATTCTGGCAATCCGTCTTGCTCGGGGTACAATGAATTATAATCATTGGGAAAAGCTGTATCACATCGATTTTGTGAACAAGACGGAAATGGAAAACGGCGGTATATTCTAGAGCGTTCCAGTCGAGGGAGGCAATGTATGAGAATCGCGGTTGTACTCGCCTCGCATCGCAGAACGGGTAAAAATAAGGAAATTGAGGATATGATAAAAGGATTGCGTCTGCCGGATTCCTTCGATTTCATACGGATGGCCAATGCGAATCTCGGAAGCTGCACCTCTTGCTATAAATGCGCAGATGCCAGGGAATGTGTGCACAAAGACGATTTCCAAGAAATTTTCCAACGGCTTATCAATGCGGATTGTATCTATATCATTTCACCTGCGTATGCGCCGATACCGTCCAGATTATGCGCCTTGTTTGAACGGTTGACGAGTCTTTTATTCGCGACAGGTGTAATCAACACAGCGTTGAATCCTTTGGTCGGAAAGTCGGCGGCTGTGTTTAG
>JGI994J12354_10004677_pt1 | contig 12174 bp, 18 predicted proteins | sample IntmicLarv3ML3BL_FD_12354 | JGI IMG/M metagenome (IMG submission 12354) | reverse complement strand
GTTGCTCGTCGGTTGCATATTTTCGATATGCGCCCTCCTCGCGCCTTGATTGGCGCCAAAATCACCCGAAATCCACTCGAAAAATCTCGTGTAGACACCACCTAGCAGAAAAATTGCAATTGGGAATTGAGTTTATGAAACGGAGGTATAAGTGCATGAAACTTTATAAAAAACTCTATAAAACAACCGGCGGATGGATTCTTTTATGTACGATACTCCCGGTTCTCGCTGTTTTACTTATTATCGCAATTGCTTTGCTTACACTAAATCCTGCAATTTCTTTTTTAATATTCCCGGCATTAGCGATCGTTTATATAGGTGTATTTATCCCGCCGCAAGTTGTTCGTTCCAGACTAAAAGCCATGCCGGATAAAAGAGAACGTGTCAAGCTTTTGGACAAGGGACAATCTACAGCATATCGTTATGACAGCCATCACAGAAGTCTTTATATCAGAAAGCGCACTTTGCTTTTTGAGTTTCCTGACGGTTCAAGAAAGAGCTTTCAGATAGATGGGGATACTGATGACCTCTCTGTTGTAAATGACAGCGGGATTATAACCTACAAAGAGTGCAACGGCGAAACGTTGTTTATCAGCTTCAATGCCACTAGGTAACCACTGATTAATGGGAGTGCGCCAGATTTGCGCGGATTTTGGTTTCAGATGGTACGTGGCAAAAACGCGCATATTAAACGAAATATGAAAGTTTTTGCCACGTGCCACTTGAGGCCAAAAGACGCCAAAGATGGCGTGCCGACCATGAATCAGTGGATACCTAGACCCGCCGAAGGAAGACAATGACATGAATTTTTGCACCAAATGTGGTTGCCAACGAACACAAGGCTGGAAATTTTGTCCAAAATGCGGCAATGCTTTTGACAGAGGACAACAGCTTCCACCCTATCCATCGCCTAACTACACAGGATATTATCAGCAGCCATACCAACAGCCGGGCTATCAAAAACCCGCTGAAATCCCCTGTGCAGAAAAACCGAGCCGCAGCCTTTATGACAAATTATACAGAAGCTTTGGTGGAGGGATTTTCATTACCCTGCTGGGTATATGCTTGCTTTTTCCTTTTCTCTCAATAAGCATTACTTATTACATGGACGAGATCGGTACCGCCCCGGCTGTTTTAATTGGATTATCTCCGTTGGTTTGGTATCCGCTCGTTATTTTTACTCCGGTTATGGTTGTTCACAGCAAATTATCGAAATCGTCATTGCGAAAAGCACGCGTGGTTTTACGAAATAAAGGACAATTTGAAACTTATATCCCTCGCAGTGGAGTCGCAATAAGACAGTCTTTTACTTTCGAGTTCCCGGATGGTTCAACAGAAAGCCTGTTTCTTCGATCAAAGCATATACGCGCAAGCGGAATGTATGATCTTTCGGTTGCGGGAGACAGCGGAACGCTTGTTTATCAGGAGTTAAACAGCAAAATGCGGCTTGTTGATTTTGAAAACGATAATTTTACTGTAAATTCAAAACGCAGTCTTTATGACAAGATACACCACACGCAAGGTGGTTATCTTTTTTCAGTTCTTACACTAACCTTTTCAAGTATTGCATTGTTAATTGGTATCATGTTGACGCTTGGGGCTTTTCTTGACGAGTCTTTTAATGTGAATCCATATATCTTCATGATGTTATTAGTTTTTCTGCCGGCTGCACTAATTGGTTTTATCTGTATTCCACGTTTATATGTTGGCCTCAAATTAAAGGGCAACCCAAAAGAACAGTTGCAAGTCAAAGAAAAACAGATGAGAGTGAAATTGATAGACAAAGGAAACTTCGGAAAACACGCCAATGATATTACAAGGCGCGTTTTAGTATTTGAGCTGCCGGACAAAGCAAGAAAAAGCTTTCATATCCGCGATTCCGATATTTATAACCTCGCTCTTGTGAACGATACAGGGATTCTTACCTATAAGGAACGCAAGGATAACGCCATATTTGTTAACTTCGAGAGAGACAAATGAGGAAAGAGGTATCATGAAAATTTGTACCAAATGCGGTTATCAATATCCGGATAATGAAGCTTTCTGCGGCAATTGCGGTAACGCTCTTGTTAGTGGACAACCAGTTCCTATGGGCTCGCCGCAACCCTATAATCAGCAACCGGCATATCAAATAAGGCCTTTGCCTGCGAAAAAATCGTTGTGGAAATGGAAGCTCTGGATTGGAACGTCAGAGGTGCTTTTAGGCGTTTTTCTTCTTGTGTGCTTTTGTATGATTCCTTATGAAATGAAAAGGGCCGAATTGAACACCATGCCCGAACAGATCGCACAAGTTGAAGTTATAGAAACAAACAGACATAGCTCCAGCGGTAATGCTAGCTATAGCATTTACTTTAAGTTCCCGGATGAAACAGAAAAGAAATTCAGTGTGGAGTGGGAATATTACAGTATTATATCGAAGGGTGAAAAAGGAACACTTTTCTACAAAGAACGCTCAAACAAGAACAATGTTGATAATCGGCTGTTTATTAGGTTTGAAAAGGATTCCGCGAATGACTGAAATAAAGCGCAAGGAGGATTTCATGGCGCAATATAGGAAAAAGGGTAAAGCAGGTCTTATTTTAGCGCTGGTGGCAGCAGCGGAATTTATTTTGTTGATTGTCTTTGCGATTATTGTTTCTGGTATAAGTGATGGTGCGATAAGCAAAATGTCGGAAATGACCGCGCAGGCTGAAGTAGTAAATACATACGTCAATAAACCCGACAGCATACTGGCAGAATACCATGTTCGTTTTAGGTTTAGGGACGGAGTGGAAAAGAATTTTGAAATAGATGTCGAGTGGTATGAGGCTTTCCAGGAAATCCAGAACGGAACGCTTTTTTATAAAGAATACCTTCCGAACACACTTGACAGTGAATACAGTAGAGAATTTGTTAGATTTGAAAAAACAGCTCCCGGGTAAAATCTAAAAGATTTCTGTAACACCACTCCGACCAAAGTAAAACGGCTCCCGACAGGGGGCTGTTTTACTTTGGCAATAAAAATCAGGGATTCGAACGGGCTGGCGCAGAGAATCGTCCAGTGGTCAGTTCAACCAGGCCGTGCCCGGACCTGTAACGCGCGCCCGCTGTAGGCAGCCCCAGAAGGGCTTGACGTCTGTGTGTTTTTGGGAGTGATACCTCAAAGAAAAACCCGCGCCGCTTGTCCCTTAAAAAGCCGACGGACTCGCGCTTGACAAACCATTAAAAGCAAGCCATACTATTGATGCACCAACTAACCCAAGCCACAATACGGCGGTCTTTTGGCCACAAACCACGGCGAGGCCCGCTCGAAAGGCTCATTCCGCATTACTTCGCGGCCCGCACCGCACTCTGTGACCAAATTCCTCGCCGCCTTGTTGGCTTGGCTTAATTGTCGCATCAATACCATTACAGTCCGCAGTCGAAGCGCCGTCCCTTCGCATTCAAGGGAAGATACCAACGCAATCGGGAAACAAACAACCCCTTTTCAGTGGCCCCTTTCCCCCGGAAAGTGAATGAAATGAACGAAAAAGTTTATGAATATGACGCGATAATTCAGGCGGCGGATATCGGCCGTGGCGGAGCTTATGTGGTTTTTCCATATGATGTTCGGGCGGAGTTTGGGCGGGGACGCGTCAAGGTTTGTGCGACGTTTGACGGCGAGCCCTACGCGGGCAGCATTGTCAACATGGGTGTGAAAAATCCAGATGGCTCGATTTGTTACATCCTTGGGATTCTCAAGGAAATTCGGGCCAAAATCGGCAAACAGGCGGGCGATGTTGTGCATGTGCGTGCGTGGGAACGCGATGACGCAGGAAACGTATGGGGTGAGCGATAAGGTTGCGCGTGTGGGAACGCGAGGGGTAAGAGGCAATGTGGCGGCGCGCGCCAACCGCAGCGTCCCGAAAAAGTCGTTTTTACCAGGCTGCCGTAGCAGTCCCCGGCTTACCGGCTGCATGCGGTCAAGAAAAGCCCGCCACCGCAAGAAAGGGATACTTCAAATGGCCAAAAAAACTTACAACGAAAAGCTGCACAGCTCGGGGGATTTGCCCAAGATTGAGGATTTATCCGGCAAGCCGGAAGCCGTTCGGCGCTTGGGCGGTGCGGCGATGTTGATCGCCGCGCCCCTGCAATATAATGAAATCATGGCGAAAATTCCTGTGGGGCGGGTGTCCACCAGCGATCGGCTGCGGGCGCATTTGGCGTCTGGCGCTGGTGCGGATGTTACGTGTCCGTTGACCGCCGGAATTTTCATCAATATCTGTGCCCATGCGAGCGAGGAGCGCCCGGACGGCAAGATTCCGTGGTGGCGCACGCTGCGGGCGCAGGGCGAGCTGAATGAAAAATATCCCGGCGGGCTCGACGCCCAAAAGCTGCTGCTGGAGCTGGAGGGCCATTCCGTTATCCAAAAGGGTAAGCGATCTTTTGTTGCGGAGTATGAACGCTGCTTGGCGGATTTGGATTGATTTTGAAGATGGGTTGAGAGCCTAGGTAACCACTGATTAAAGGCTGGCGTGCCATCTTCGGCGTCTTTTGGCCCCAAGCGGCACGTGGCAAAAGCTTTCATATTTCGTTTAATATGCGCGTTTTTGCCACGCACCTCTTGAAACCAAAATCCACGCGAATCTGCCGCACCCCCTTTAATCAGCGATTACCTGGGGCCGAACCCAAACGCCGCGCGCGAATTTGGGGTTGGCAAACGCAAGTTGTTCCCAAAGCGCAATCGGCCTACTCGGGACTGCCCGGCGGCAGCGGTCCGCTGCATGAATGGAGGTGTCGCCCTTGACCAACCGAATCGAAACCGCACGTCTGCTGCTTCGTCCCCTGACGCTGGCTGACGCCGGCGTCGCCTATGAGTGGGTCGGCGATCCCGAGGTGGGGCGGCATGTCAGCTGGCTGCCCCTGCACTCGATGGAAGAGACGCGCGCGTGGCTGGAAGAAATTGCGTGGGAGGCCCACCCTGCGACGCATTGCGCATTGCCGTCCCCCGCGCTTGCCGACAACTACATTTGGGGATTTGTCCGCAAGGATACCAGCGAGCTGATTGGCTCGGGCGGGTTGATTTGGGAGGCCCAAGCGGGGTTGTTTCAGGTTGGCTACAACATTAAAAAAAGCCATTGGAACAACGGGTTTACCACCGAAGCCATGCGCGGCATCTTGGCGTTTGCCGCAGCCGAGCTTGGCATTAAACGGGTTTCGGGTGGGCACGCAAAGGAAAATCTGGCCTCGGCACGGGTGCTGGAAAAGCTGGGGTTTGTGTATGACCGGGAGGACATCACGCCGCATGTGGATGGCACGCGGTTTTTCGACAGCCGCGAGTACACCTTGGATTTGATGCAAATTGCCCCCGCCTCCCGTGACGAGCTGCACGAAATTGCCGTCTTTTTGCACGAATGCTGGCAAGCGGAATACCGGGGCATTGTGCGGGATGATTTTTTGGATACCATGACCGTCCAAGCACGGCACGCCGGGCTGCTCGGCTGGTTTGACGCGGGAAACAAAGGGTTTCTCGCCCTGCGTTGCTGCGGTCGATTGGTTGGCGCGGCGGTTTTCGGACAGTCATTCACCGATGGATTTTCAAAGGATGGCGAAATATCGGCCATCTATCTGCATCACAACTACATCGGAAAAGGTTATGGCCGCATGCTTTTTGCCAAAACGGAGGCGGCACTGGCCGCGCAGGGGTATCGGCATTTTGTTTTGGATGTGCTAGCGGATAACGTCCGCGCGATGAGGTTTTATCAAAAGCATGGATACACCAAGGTGGGCGATGCGCATGTGCAATTGGGTGACCACGTTTATCCGCTTGTGGTTTTTCGCAAAGACGCCAACGATACAAAAAGCGAGGGAATGAAAAATGAAGGCAATCGTAAGTTTTGAAGAGCTGTTTTTGCGGCGGATCAGTCACATTCAGGTGCGCGGCGAGGGCGTGGTAACCGCCATTCTCAACGACGATTTGGTGGGGCGCAAGCACCAGCGGTTTGTCTTGGCGCTGGCCCCGCACAAAACGGTGCTGGTGCTAAATAACATTGATGTTTTTCCCCGTCTTGCGCCGGTTGCGGTGGGCGATTTGGTGGAATTTTACGGCGAATATGTCTGGAACCGCCACGGGGGTATCATCCATTGGACGCACGACGACCCCCATGGCGTGCGCGACGACGGGTATGTTAAGGTCGTTGCCGACGGCACCGGAGGAGGCCCGATTCCGCTGGGCACGTACCGCCATTATAAAGGGAACCTGTATGCCGTGGTTGGGTTTGCCCTGCACAGCGAAACGCTGGAGGAAATGGTGATTTACCAAGCGCTTTACGGCGAGATGAAAACCTGGGTGCGCCCGCTTTCCATGTGGGGCGAGTTGGTGGATGTGGCGGGCAAAAAGGTTCCGCGCTTCAAAGAGGTGTGAGGTCACGTGCGCGGTCGCATGCGCGACGGGCAGAATCGCGCGCAGACGAAGGCGAAGATGGAACGGTGAGGCCGCATGCGCGGCAGGCAGAATCGCGCGAGGGCGAAGGCGCAAACGAAATGACGTGCCCGCGTTGGGGCTACAAAACGAAGGTTTTACAAGATGAAAAATCAGGATTGGTACTTCTCCGGCGAGGACTATATCTGCGGCTTTCGCGCCGTGGGTGTGTTGGTGCAGGATGGCAAAATTCTTGTCCAGCGGGAAAAAGACGGCGATGAATACGCCTTACCCGGGGGATGTGTCCGCGTGGGCGAGACCGGCACGGAGGCCGTGGTGCGGGAGTATCGAGAAGAAACCGGCGCGGACATCCTGTGCGGTCGGATGATTTGGGTGGAAGAGACCTTTTGGAAATGGCGCGGCAAAGACGCACACACGCTGTCCTTTTACTATTTGATTTCGCTAAAGGATGAGACGGCGATTCCCGATACCGGCGAATTTTTCTCGCAAAAGGACAACTGCAACGTGGTGCTGGGCTGGCTGCCGATTGCCGGGCTGGCGGGGATTACGGTGTATCCAACCGTGTTGAGCCAGAAAATCGGCGCGCTGGCTGAGGGAATCGAGCATTTTGTGTATCGGGAAGAGGCGTAAGCCCAAAACGTCGATGCAAAGCCCTTGGAGGCGAAGGGATTGGATGCCAGGACATTTGGCGTGAATCAACCGCGAATTGAGCGTTGGTGAACCGGGTTTGAACCGGGCGTGGGGCAAATCGATATGGGTGAAACATGAACAAAATTGATGCAACCGCGCGAGACGCAAATGGAATCGGCGTGACCAAGCTTCACACAACGCCGCTGGGCGAGTTGCGCATTCGGCGTAACCTTGACTTGCAGGTTGAGGATGTGATGGCATGGTGCAAGCAGATGGTGCTCGCCGCCGGAGATGGCGATATCCTGCGGCGGGGGAAAAATTGGTATGTATCGGGCGAAAGGCTCACTGCCCGCGAGTGGTTTGTTCTAACCATCAACGCGCATAGCCATACGGTGATTACGGCGCATCGGGCGAGGGCGGCGTTTCGGAAGGATCAAAAGCGTTGAAAAAATTCCGCCAACAAACGAGGTAAACCAATGGATACCAAACAAAAAAAGACTTTCTGGGACTTTTGCGCTCCGTTTTATGATATGGCCGAGCGGCGCAACAAACAGGCGTATGCGGGCATGCTGAAACTGGTGCGGGATGCCGTACCGCAGGGGGCTTCGGTGTTGGAGCTGGCCGCCGGAACCGGAAGCGTCAGCCTAGCGGTTGCCGGCAAGGCCGCACATGTGCTTTGCACGGATGTTTCTGCGAAAATGCTGGATATTGCACGCAAAAAGGCCCGAAAACAAGGAGCCGCCAACCTGACGTTTGGCCATGCCAGTATTTTTGATACGGGGTATTCGGATGGCGTGTTTGATGTTGTGATTGCGGCACAGGTGTTGCATTTGCTGGACGCCCCCGAAAAAGCCGCCGCGGAGTTGCGCCGCGTAGCCGCCGACAAACTGATTTTGCCGATTAGCCTCACAAAAGGGTTAACAGGCCAAGCCAAGCTGATGGTGAATTTGTTTAAGCTGCTTGGGTTTTCGCCCAAAAAAGAGTTTGACGCCGGGGACTACGCCGATTTTTTGCGTGAAATTGGGTTTGCAGAGTTTGAGCTGCTGATGGCGTCGGGAAAGATTCCCATGGTGGTGGCGGTTTGGAAAAAAGCGGGAGGATGATTGGGGTTTTGGCTCCCTTGCGCGCGGTGCCAAAAGACGCCGAAGATGGTGCCAACCATGAATCAGTGGCTGCCTAGAAGGTGCAGCACAGAGCAATTATTCACGGTTAAAATATGCATGGCTGTGCGGTTATTCGTGGGGAAAATACGTGCCCTTTAGGATTGATGGCGAAATTCAATGAGATTTAGGAGTATGCGAAAATGAAAAACCTGTTTTTGGCCTCGTCCTTTAAGGATGTTGCGACGCTTTTTGCGCAATTTGAGAATAATTTGGCGGGGCGCCGGGTGACCTTTATTCCGACGGCCAGTCGGGTGGAAAGCGTGATCTTTTATGTGAAATCCGGCAGAAAAGCGCTGGAAAAAATGGGGCTGGTAGTGGATGAGCTGGATGTGTCCACGGCCTCTGCCGATGAAATTGCCGGGAAACTGGCAAAGAATGATTTCATTTATTTGTCGGGCGGCAATACCTTCTTTTTACTGCAAGAATTGAACCGAAGCGGCGCGGATGCGCTGATTGTGGCGCAGGTCAACGCCGGAAAGCTGTACATCGGCGAATCGGCGGGGGCCATGGTGGCTGCGCCCAACATCGCATACGCCGCCGCCATGGACAGCCGCAAAAAAGCGCCAGAGCTGGAAAACCTCGACGCCCTCGGGCTGACCGATTTCTACACCCTGCCGCACCACACCAACCCGCCCTTTGCGCGCGCGGCTGAAAAAATCAAGGCGGAATACGGCGCAACCCTGTCCCTGCGTCCCATCAGCAACCACGAGGCCGTGCTGGTGCGTGGGGTGGATGTTCAGACGAAACAAAAATAGGAAGGCTTGCACCTGTCGCGCTCTTTTCTTGCGCCGCGTGTGCGATGATTTTTTTGTGCTTAGCATCAAAAAGGGCAAGCAGTTGTGCCCGGCATCAAAAATGACGAGCAGCAGTGCGCGACGTCATGCATAGCAAGCGCTTGCGCAGCGCGTCAAAATTCGGAGGTGAGCGAGCATGGCGCGAAAACCAATCCAAAAAACCCTGCAAAATGCAAGGCTGCTCAAGGACTACGCCAGCTGGGTCTATTGCGACGCCTGCGGCAGCACCGTGGCCTATTTGTGTTATGTTACCTATGATTTTATCGATTTTTCCTTCACCTGCAGCTGCGGAAGCCATGGCCGCGTGACCATTGCCTTCCCGCATGACGCGCCTAAGCCGAGCGATCAGTCCTTGCAGGTGATTAAGAATCGGTTGTGCTGCCCCACGGACGCCGCCCCGCTGTTGACGGTTGTGGAAAAAAACGTGCAAAGCCATGGATTTTTCGTGGTTTGCAATGCTTGCCATACGGCGTTTGTTGGATCGCGGTAGGCGGAGCACGCCGCAAAAAGCAGGAGGACGAAATGAAAATTTTGTATTTTACCGGCACGGGCAACAGCCTGTATGTGGCCAAGCGGCTGGGCGGTGAGCGGCTGTCGATTCCGCAGTTGATTAGAGCCAAGAATGTTGCGATTGAGGCGGATAAAATCGGGATTGTCTTTCCGGTATTTCATGCGGCTGTTCCGCCAATTGTGGAAGGCTTTTTGGATCGCGGGCGGTTGGAAAGCCCGTACATTTTCGGCCTTGCCACCTACGGCGCGTTTGCGGGCGGCGCGGCCCGGCATCTGGAGGAAATCGCGCAAAGAAAAGGCATTCAGCTGGCCTATATCAACGAGATTTTGATGGTTGATAACTGGCTGCCGATGCATGATATGGACGCCCAACGCAAAAAGGAAGCCGGAAAGAAAATCGAAGAAAAGCTGGATCGCATCATTGCGGATATCGGTGAAAGCAAACAGCAAATCCTTCGGCATTCGGCGCTGGTCAATGGTTTTCGGCGGATGCAAAAAAAGAAATTTGACGTTGCCTTTGAGCAAAGCTTTTGGGTGGCAGGCGGCTGCAACGGATGCGGCGTTTGCGCAAAGGTCTGCCCGGTGGGCAATGTCTGCGCCGATCCATCCCCGCGCTTTATGCAAAATTGCCAGCAATGTCTGGCTTGCATTCACAACTGCCCGCAGGCCGCCATTCGGCTGAAAAACGAAAAAAGCCGCGCGCGGTTCGTTAACCAACACGTGACCACGGCGGAAATCATCCACGCAAACCAACCGTGAGGCGCACGGCACCCAATACGAGGAGGCAGGCAATGAGCAAAAAAGATGACAAACAAGAAACCCACGTGGTATACGGCTTGGCTTTTGGCATGATGGCCGGAAGCGTCGGCATGGGCCTGTGCGTCATGCTGGGGCAGGCGGCCTATGGCGGCTTATGCGTTGCGCTGGGGGTGCTCATCGGCGTGGTCGTTGGCGTCTGCATTAAAAAGAAGCCGTAATCGGCAAAACGGAAAAACGATGAGTGTTTACGCGAAAATCGCAAGCATCAGGGCGCATCCCGCGCGGCGGTCGTTGAAGCCTGATGTGGCTGTCCGTTTTTCTACACGCGCCAGCCGGTGCTGCTGCTTACGCTATGCTTTGGGCTGGCCTTAGCTTTTTTACTTCCAAAAACATGGCCACAAAAAGCCGGGGAGCTTACCGTCGGCGTTGGGTTGGCGGTGGTAATCAACGCGCTTCAGCGCTTGCGGTGGCTGCCTTTTTAGGCGGTGCCTACCTGAGATGATTTCCAGGCGGGTTTTTTAATTTTGCCCCTTGACAATTATATCGACGTCCGATATAATTATGCCGTCAGCCGATATAACGGCGGCCGAAGGAGGGCGTCGCATGCCAACCGAAAGTATGGCCTTAACCGAGGCGGTCTACTACATTTTGCTCTCGCTGCATGCGCCCATGCATGGGTATGGCATTATGCAGAATGTCTTGAGCTTGTCGGCAGGGCGGGTGAATTTAGCCGCCGGAACCCTGTATGGCGCGCTGAATACGCTGCTGGAAAAGGGGTGGATTTCCGCCTTGCCTGGTGAAAAAAGCAGTCGCAAAAAGCAGTATGAAATCACGGCGCAGGGCAAAGAAATGGCGGCAAACGAGTTGTTGCGGTTAAAAGAATTGCTAGCCAACGGCGAGCGCGTGATGGGAGGGGACGCACCATGAAAAAGACCATTCACAAGTTTTTTGGGGTGTGGGCATTCGAAAAAGAAGAGCAATGGCTAAACGAAATGGCGCAAAAAGGGCTGCACCTTTGCGACGTTGGGTTTTGCCGTTATACCTTTGAAGCCGGTGCCCCTGGGGCGTACGTCTATCGGATGGAGTTGCTGGACAATTGGTTGTCGCATGAAAAAAGTGTTCAATACATTCAATTTTTGGAGGACACCGGTGCCGAGAAGGTGGGTTCGTTGACCCGCTGGGTGTACTTTCGCAAAAAGGCGGGCGACCATGGGTTCGACCTGTTTTCGGATGTTCGGTCACGGATCCGGCATTTGGATCGGATTTTGTGGATGACCGCCCTTCCCCTATGGCTCAACCTGTTCAACACCATCAACTGCGCCAGCAATTGGTGGATGTCCGGCCTGTGGGGCAACCGGGTGATTATTCTTCTATGCGCCACGGTAACCCTGCTGCTGGGGTATGGCTTTTTCCGATTGCTGGGCATGCGGAATCGGCTGAAAAAGGAGCTGCGGCTGCATGAGTGAGGCGGATTGCGGAACCCTTCACACCGAAAACACAGCAACTACCCTCTCGCAAAATGCGGGAAGGGCGCACTGGGCGAAGCCTAAAAGCCCGTCATAACAAGGCAGGCCGCCGGATCGGGTCCCCTTGCCGATTTGAATCATTAAGAAAAGGAAATCGCCAAAGGAACGACTCACCAGCGGCCTGCCCTGTCATGGCTCTGGTTGGTGTCCTGACGGTACGCTTGGGATGTGGGTGGCTCGGATTGGTGTTCTGGCAATGCGTTTACGGCTGCGGACGGAAACGGTATCCTCTTTAATCGGGGCGCACCCTTTGATCGGGAAAGGGGTTCCGCGCGTATTTGAACGGCCCCTTGAGTTCCCCGGAAACGCAGAGGGTATGCGGCAAGAAAGGCGTATAAAGCAAGGGAAAAGCGCTACTTTTTGTGGTATAATGGAGGTGACAAAACCAACAC
>JGI994J12354_10004676_pt1 | contig 12175 bp, 13 predicted proteins | sample IntmicLarv3ML3BL_FD_12354 | JGI IMG/M metagenome (IMG submission 12354) | reverse complement strand
GACCACTCCCGCCTCGGCAAGCGCCGAAAAATCGGTAATCACTTCGCCTTTAAGTCCGACAGATACCGCACCCGTGGCATATACCCTCACACTGCTCGAAGCAGTCAAAACTCGCTCTATGACCTCTGCATTGTCCATAGTAGGAACAGTATTCGGCATAGCGAGCACCGCACCAAAACCGCCCGCATAAGCGGCGGCGGTTTCGGTAGCGACCGAGCCTTTCGCCAACTGCTCAAAATCGCGCAAGTGACAGTGGATATCAATTAATCTGGGAATAGTTATCAAAACACATCTCCTTTACATAGCGTATTCGGCAAGATAATCAGACATTCTCTTACGATTTTCTTCGTCAAGGTCAAGATATTCCATGACTTCTTTTATGTTGACAATACTATATATTGTCGCATCGACATCCCTCTGCTCCATTCTGTCAAGAAGAACAAACACGCTCTCAATTTTCGCTGAAACTCCCGCCAAAATCGCGGCAGTCTCTTTTACAGCAGTACCCGCAGTGATAACGTCCTCGGTAACAATAACGCGCGAGCTCTCTGTAATTTTCGCCCCGACAAGAGTGCCGCCCTCGCCGTGATCTTTCGCCTCTTTGCGGTTGTAGGCAAACGGCACGGAAACTTCGTAAAGCTCGAACAGCTTCGCCGAAACAGCGGCGGCAATCGGAATTCCCTTATACGCAGGCCCGAAAAGCACTACATTTTCAAACCCGTCTACGTTGCTGTGTATGGCGTTAGCATATGCCGTAGCAAGCTTCGAGATAGCTTCGCCCGTCTTAAAGTCACCCGCATTGAAAAAATAAGGCGACTTGCGCCCCGATTTCAAAGTAAAATCCCCGAAACGCAAAACGTTTTGCGCCACCGCTAAATCAATAAAATCTTTCTTGTACTGTTGCATTGTTTATGCTCCTATTTATGTTAATTGCTATTTTTTAATTTCACCATTCGTTTAGTTTGTCAATTCTTTCTTGTATTTGTAGATTGCAAATATAAGCACAATAAAAAAAGCTACACACAAAAAAACCAAAACGAACAAAAATATTATTAATCCATGTTGTTATCAGGTATTCTCATATCTAATTTCATTCCGCCATATTTCTGGTCTTTCTCAAAGCTTATGAACTTTCTGCCACCACGACACAAGTTTTCATTTTCAAAATAAACTTCAATGTTTTCTATTTCTTTGTAGGTGAGAATTCCTGTATCACCCTCATCTATAGTATCATATATAAAATTATATAGCTCTGTTATTGGATTCCCCCTCGTGCTATTCCTATCCACTTCAACCTCTTTCGCTGAACCATCAGAAAATTCAAAAGTAACAATGTAGGTATAGCGAGTTGTAAATCTCCTTCTGCGCTCTTTTATAACTCTTTTACTTACTACTTCTACTTGCGCAGACTGTTCGGGGTTATGTTTAAGTTCTGCTTTTATTTCCCTTTCTTGGCGCGTTAAAACAAACGGCACAATGAACACAGTCGCAACTGAAACAAGCATTAAAGCAATGACTATGTTACCAATAAGCTTATCCTTTTTCACTATTTTGCACCCCCGTTTAAAGAAACTAAAATGCTTGAAAAAATCAGTTCAAATCTTCAAGTTCGTCACTTTCTATCTTCGCCACTCATGCGCAACCGCTTCCTTGCAATATCTCTCATATCCCTCAAAAGCTTCGTCAGAATTGCTCCATAATAAATTCATTACAGCATACGCGATAATGTCAAGCCATTCGTCAAGAATTTGAATCTGCTCTTCGGTCAGCAAATTATTGCGCTGAAGCATCCCGTCTTTTTCCAAAGCCCAAACTCTTGCAGTATAGCATATGCCCCACAAATCAGAAACAACCTCTTGTCCAATTTGTTTCGAGTCGAAATCAGCACTTAATACTTTAAGGCATTCCATAATTTCATGGAAATTAGAGTCCGTCAGCACACCTTGAAAAGGTCTTAGCACGCCTAAAAAGCCACTTTCCCACCTTGGGTCGTTTATATCAGGATTTCTTCCGGAATGAATGCTAAGTAGCAGCAAAGCTTGTTCTTTATTCATAATTGTTTCTTCTATCTTATATTTAGTTCAAATCTTCTTTTATTTTAATTGCTGTCTTTCTCAAAACTTACGAACTTTCTGCAATCATATCGCTCTCTCGCATTTTTAAATTTACTTTCAATGTTTTCAACCTCACTGAAAACAAGTGTTCCTGTGTCACCCTCTTGTATCTCATCATAGTTTCCACTAAACTTTATACGAAGATCCTTCACTGAATTATCGGAAAACTTAAATGATACGATGTAGAATGAAGAGCCAGCACCTTTAGCTCCGCCACTACGCCAGAAATCTTTTTCTACAACTTCTACTTGCGCTTGTTGGGTAGGTTTCCAGACCAGCGGCCCTCTATTCGCAACTATTATTAGTACCACAATAACAGTTGCGATGCCAATAATGATAATACCAGCTATAAACGCATTAAATATTTTATCTTCAGCTGCCATTTTTCCGCTCCTGCTTGTATCAATTCAAATCCGCTTTCATCTTCACCACAGCTTCTCTCGCCGCCGCAGCAAACTCGTCAAGACTCTTCGCCCTGTCTTTTTCTGCGTACAAAATCCCGCGCGAAGAGTTCACAACCGACTGATTACGTGCAACCGCAATATCCGCTCCCGTGCCGCCCTGCGCCCCATATCCTGGAATAAGCAACATCATGTCAGGGTACTTCTCGCAAACTCCCGCAAGCTCTGACGGATATGTCGCACCAACAACAGCGCCCGCATTCTCGCCCCACGAATGAATGAGTTCAGTCATTTTCTCATACACTTTCTCACCGCTCTCAAGAGTAAGGCTCTGAAGCTCCCCGCCGCTGGGGTTAGAGGTCTTCGCAAGCACGAAGATATCACGCCCCGTATCCAAAAATGGCTTTATGCCGTCCGTGCCGAGATAGCCGTTGACTGTCACAGCATCGCAGTCGAAACCTCCGTCAGTGAGGAACGCCTTAGCATAACCCGCTGCCGTACTGCCGATATCCCCGCGCTTAGCGTCCGCGATTACGTAAAGTCCGTTCTCTTTCGAGAACTGACAAGCGTCAGCAAACGCCTGCATGCCCGCTATGCCGTATTGCTCGTAGAAAGCAATCTGCGGCTTTACTACAGGAACGATATCAGCGACAGCCGTTATGATAGCTCTGTTGAATTTGATAATAGCCTCGCCAACATTTTTTGTGTCAAGCTCTGTCGGAAAGAGCTCGACAAACGGGTCGAGCCCCACGCAGATGTTGCATGATTTTTCAGCGATTAGTTTTCTAAGTTTTTGCATTATTATTTCTCCTTTATATCTTTAGAATGATTGACCAATTCAGAAATGGGAAAGTTTCGGTCGCACTGCTCGCAATAATAATATTGTTGGTGCTCGTGAAGATGAGCGTTATAAACGACATGATTAATTTTCGCTATACCCACGCCCATATACTCGCGCGTAAAGTTAGATTTCATCTTGTTATTGCATATAGGACAACTCTTTTTCTTGAAAAGCTTATAAAACAATTCCGACGGGGAATAGGATATATTATGACTTGTGCCTGTGTTCCATTTACCGCCTTTTTTCATTAAAGTTCCCCCAGCACATCGCACAACAGCGCCATCCGCGCATAAAGTCCGTTCTCCGCCTGCTCGAAAAACTTCGCCCGAACATCATCGTCAAGTTCTTGACTTATCTCGTCATTCCGCGGCAGAGGGTGCAGTATAATCGTGTCGTCCGAAAACTCCCGCATGCTCTCTGTCGTAAGCTCGTATGCGTGAAAGTTCTCTTCCGTGCCGTCCATGCGCTCAAGCTGAACGCGCGTCTGATAAAAAGCGTCAAGGTCATGTGGCAAATCTAAAAACGAGCGTGCCGCCATAAAACGAACTCCTCGTTCCTTAAGATAATCAGCATACTCCTGCGGCAGAGCAAGCTCTTCGCTTGCAAGAGTATAAATCGTAACATTTTCGTACAAAGCAAGCAGTTTAATAAGACTGTGACTAGTGCGCCCGTATTTCAAATCGCCCAAGAACGCGACCGAAATTCCGTCAAGCTTGCCCTTGCACTTTTTCAAAGTGTAAATGTCTAAAAGCGCCTGCGTCGGGTGCTCGCTCTTTCCCGAGCCCGCGTTAATTATAGGAACTTTCGAAACGCTCGCCGCTACTTCAGCACTGTCCTCATCGCTGTGCCGAATGACAATCGCATCAGCATACCCGCCCACAATGCGGATTGTGTCGGTAAGAAGCTCGCCTTTTTTGACCGATGAGTTTCCTTTAGCATCCTCTGTGCTGATAACCTGAGCGCCAAGCCGCAGCATAGCCGACTCGAACGAAAGCCTGGTACGAGTGCTTGGTTCGTAAAAAATGGTGGCAATAACCTTCCCCGCCAATGCCTGCGAATATTTGCGTGGATTTTCGTGGATATCGTCTGCAAGATTGCAAAGATATTCAATTTTTTCGCGCGTAAGCTGTTCTGCTTTTATAAGTCCTTTCATGATTGAAAGCTCCGAAGTGATAACGAATAATAATGATAACTTAAACTAATTAATTATATCATAACATAAAGCGTTTTGCAACAAGTAAAAAACCCCTTGACATAATCACAATTATGGTGTATAATAGTATATCTATGAATATACGTCATACGCGTATTAATAAATATTAAGGAACAATCCAATGAAAGACATCCATCCAAATTACGAAGAAACCACAATCACTTGTGCTTGCGGAAACAAAATCAAAACCCGCTCGACAAAAAAAGACGTAACCGTCGAAATCTGTTCTGGCTGCCACCCGTTCTTCACGGGCAAGCAAAAGCTTATTGATACAGGCGGACGTGTTGACCGCTTCAAAAAGCGTCTTGAAGCCACAGGCAAATAACGTGAATTTAAGAACTCCCTTCGAATTCGAAGGGAGTTCTTTGTATACAAAATCATGTCTTTATTTTGTAATTTAATGTCCAAAAAACATAGTGCATTCCTCGGTGGTTTATGCTATAATTATATGTATAACCCCGGTTTTTTAAGAGGAATATCCTATGAAGAAAAAAATCAAATTTCTTCCCGCAAAACTCGTCGCTGTTGTACTCCCGATAATTTTAATTGTATCGGTTGCCGTGGCGGCAAATCACGACAATATTGTCAAAACCTTCACGGCAAGTAAACCCGCTTTTTCCAAAACTCCAACCCTCGGAAACGGTGAGTATGCCGGTGACATGGGAACAATTTCTATGCAACAAGATAAAGACTTCAAAATCATTACTATTACAGACACTCATATCGACGGCAGAGCATCTGCTGACAAGTGCATTGAAATCCTTACAAACCTTGTAAAAGCTCACAAGCCCAACCTTATTGTGTTCACGGGTGACAACCTTGACTATTGGTCACAGGCAGAGTATTTCGGTTACAACAAAAACTATGACAACCCGTTAAGCTCTGACTACGGCAAGCTCGCAATGCCCGGCTCTGTCGCCGCAAAGCTTAAAGAGTTCTACCAGCTTTACGGAACCCAGTGGTGCGGAATCATGGGCAACCACGACCGCGACATAGGTTCAGGCACAGGACTCCCCGGCGGCGCAGGCACGAAAAGTCAAAACGACTTCCTTGTCCGCCTTGCGGAAAACGGCTCGTATGGCTGCCTTTATTCAGAAGGAACATCATACAAAACCAATACCGACGGCTATTACGACTTTAAAGGTAACGAACAAGCGTTCCATAAATACGGCGACTACATCGTAAACGTTAAAGATAACGACGAGGTAGTATATTCACTTGCGTTCCTCGATAGCGGTCAACACTCTGCCCCCGGAAGTGACATAAACGGATATTTAAGTCAAGAGCAGGTCGACTGGTACAAATCGAGCATGAAAGCGATAGCAGTGGCAAAGTACGGCGAGTTCAGCCTCGAAAAAGGTTACTTCGTACCGTCGATAGCGTTCTTGCATCAGCCTACACCGGAGTTCGTGTTCGCCGCACAGCTTGGCGCAGCAAATGCAGGCGGAATCGGCTGGATAAAACCCGAGTATGGCTTCGGCTATAACGGTGAAAGCCCCACAACACGTATCCAGCGCGAGGACGTAAACTATGGCTTTGTCGCCGCAATGAAAGAAGTCGGCGGCACAGACATAAGCGTAGGACACAACCACGACAACAACAGTACCATTTGGTATAACGGCGTAAGACTTAACTACAACAACCGCACAGGCCGCCGCAGCGGCGAGGGTGGTGGTTGGCGTGACACTCGCATAAACTATGCGAAGATGTTCACAATAAGCGCAGGTACATACCAAGCGGACGTTACCTTTGCGTTCCCCGGTGCCGAAGATTCGCACATTACCTCGAAAATATTAACACAAGCAAATGTGCAACGATAGAGAGGAATAATATTAATATGAAAAGAATATTTGCATTTGTACTAATCGCCTCGCTGACGCTGTTCTCGCTCCCTGCGACAGCATGGGCAGGACCACGAAACGACCTCGGCAAGGTCAACGGCGACGATTATATCGACCTGACGGATGTTATGTTTTCACTGAAACACGTTGCGGGAATAAATAATTTACCTGCACAGTGGGCAAAGAACATCGATGTTAACGGCGACGGAGAAAAAACAGCAGTAGATTCCCTGCTTATACTTAAATATGTGCTGGGGCTTATTGATATCTTCCCTGCCGATGTACCCGACCCTGTTGATGTCTACGAGCTCATTGGATACATCACCGATGATGATGTTGAACCCATAATAGGCGCAACGATATCCTGCCCTCAAAACGGAAGCTCTGCCAAAACAGATGCCGAGGGTAAGTACACTATTTACGTTCCCACGGATGAGGCTTTCGACTTAACTGCAACCCAAAATGGATACCAAACAGTGACAAAATCAAACATAACCGCCGCCGCGTTGGATGCCGATACCAGTGTACTTAATATAGTTTTGAACACTCTATCCCACAAAATAAGCGGGAAAATCACCTTCATAAATCCTGTCGACCAGGCGGAAGCAGAGCTCTACGTAGTCACAGACCAAAAACATACCGCAACTATTGATGCAAACGGCGACTATGACCTCAACTTCGCGGCAAATAAGCACGTAAGCAACACTCCGCTGTACCTTACTTATAACGGCATTACGTCCATACAGCGCATAGTATCCCTCGGCGAAACCGAAGATACTGGCGCAGTCATCAACTTGACCGCAATGCGTAACGCTGACGCGATAAGCGGCGTGGCTCTTAACGGAAGCGGCGTGCCCCTTGTCGGCGCAATAGTAAAGTTCGAGCCTGTAATCGATATGACTTCTGCAGGAAACGCTAACACCAGAACAATCGCTGCGTTCACAAAAACAAACGAGCTTGGCGAGTACAAAAGCGAAGGCTTTTTGCCATGGTTCCCGAAATACAGAGTATCAATTGAAACCTTGACAAACCCAGGAAATAGCACTGACGCATACAGAAACGAGTTCAACCAGATTGTTTATCGCAAAATTACTACCATTGACATTATACCTGCAGAAGAGAAGATTGCCTTAAACGGAATAGCCTCAGGAAACTTCTATTCTCCCGCAACATCGTTTAACGCAAATCTGTATATACCGACAGAGCTTACAGCACAGTCTATAAAGTGGTTCATAAAGAGCGGCGGCGGAGCATATACCGAACAAATCGGACAGACAGGAACAACCCTCGCGTATGCTCCCTCAAGCGGAGTATCCACTCAGATTAAAGCTGAAGTCACTTTGAATAACGGCAAGACAATCACAAGAGAAAGCGAAACGTTCAAGTATAACTATGTAGGTTTAAGCGTTATTGACCCCGCAAGAGCCGCAAACTTTACGATTAACCCAAATGGTACTATAACAGTAACCGACACTGTGAAAGAAAGCGACAACATTTTCTACAGCACAGCAAAGCATCCTGAGATTATTTCTGACATTACTTTCATAAACGGCTTTAAGATGTCCGCAGTGTTCGAGTTCCAGTCGGGCACTAAGCAAGGGACTGTCGCCCCGTATGCAGGTCTGCTTGCAAGCGGCCGCCGAACTAACGGGCGTACTAATGTAGAATATCCTTCCGGAGGCATTTCTTATAACACAAGCGGAACTACATCAACTCTTACCGCCACTCATGCAAACGAAGTAAAGATAAGCAATTTATCCATCGGCTCTATTCCTCGCATTCGTATAGAGGCAGACTACAATAGCACAATAGCAAACGACACTTTACACACAGCCAACGGCTCGAACAATATACAAAATTGCTTAAGCATTACAGTACGCTATTACAATGCCGACACAGGCGAGCTTCTTACTACGCTCAACGGAAAAACTGCGAACAGCAATACGCTGCTTGACAACGGTTTCCTCTATCCGGGGCTTACGTTTGATAATATAAACTGTACTGTGTCCGACATCATGTTCACGTCAGAAGAAGAAACTACAATCCGCCGCGACCTGCTGAAAACGCTTTTGGACACTCCCGGGGCAAGCTCACACACAGCAGCCTACGCAACTGCGAATGCTCTTCACAACAGAACCGACGGTTCAGACCAAAACGGAGTCATAGTAAACCGCGACAACTACCGCCCGTTCAAATACAGAGATGATGTAAACTCTGCCACAACAACTCTTAAATCTCTTCTCGGTCTGTAAACAAAAGCAAACCAAAAAACCTCCGCCCTTTCGGGCGGAGGTTTTATTTTTTATCTGATTTTAACTTACATCAAGCATTTCGGCATCAACAATAGTTACATTACCTGCGGCATCCTTTCGAGGGAAATACTGATTGATAAGTTCTGCAAACGCTTCTCTGTCAATCTTCTGCACCGACAAACCGCCAACCATTGCTCCGTTTACAGGAATAGTATTAAACGTCATAGTTTCAACGTCAACGCCTTTAAGCTTTTTTGAAAACTCTTTAAGTTCGTTAATACTTCCCATGTCGCTTGAAAGATAAGGATGTGCTTTCACAACAAGCATCCCAAGGTCTTTCGTTCCCAATCCCAAAACCTTCTTCGCAAAAGCTTTTAAGAAAGCCTGCTGCGACTCCATACGCCCGAAATCTCCGTTAATGAAAGAGTGCCTCTCGCGCACAAACCGCTCTGCCTGTTTACCATCAAGCTTCTGAAATCCCTCTTTAATTGTCATTCCGTCCAAAGTAAACGTGTGAGGAACATCACATTCCACGCCGCCGATAGAATCAACAACCGACCTAAACCCAACCATATCTATGGTCAAATAATGGTCAATTGAAATAAAGAAGTTCGCAAGGATATAATCGCTAAGCCCCGTAAGTCCATGATAGCTACTAGATGCATTCTTACTTTTATAAATTTCGTTAATCTTTCCGCTATACGTTTCATTTCCCACATAAGTATCACGCGGAATGCTAAGCACCGACACCTGCCTTGTTTTCGTGTTAAGCGATGCAATCATCATGGTATCTGTAAGATTATTGTTATCACGTCCGGGATTCTCTTTGTCAATGTCAATCCCGCATATAAGCACATTAATAACGTCCGCATCATTTTTCACATACTCGCGATTTTTCCAATCGATTGCAGTAGAGTCCGGCTTAATATTCGTTTTGGACCAAAGATAAACTCCACCGACAGAGAGCACCGCCACAACAATCACAGTAATGCACGTAATAATCGCCGCAATGCTTTTTCCTTTTTTCTTCCTGTTCGCAGGGGGCTTTTGCCCGCCCGAGGCACTTCGCCCGCCGCCTTGAGAACCCGAATAAATGACATTATTATCATACCTGCCCGGCCCCGTAGTATGTCTTATATTGACACCGTCGTCAGAAAATTTAAAACCGGGAAATTTGTTGTTATTATTCATAATCTTTATAAAAGCTGTATGCTTCTGTTGTTAATGGAAAAATTTTAATATTATATTTTCTAAGCCTCGACAAAGTCCGCTTCAGTATCAAAGCGACCGCTTTGTCTATGTCCGTAAGCGCGATTTGCCGTAACTCGTCCGCGCCGTAATACTTCCGCCCGACCTCAACTGCATCAGCAACAAACACAATCTTTTCTAAAAGGCTCATGTCCTCCCGCCCGCTTGTGTGATAGCGTATTGCGTTTACAGCATCTTCCGATTCGTACACAAGATGAAAATACTTTGTAGAAACTTCTTCAGCTCCTGCAAACGCATGAAGCACCTTGGAATAGTCGCTCCAGTATTCTACATTGTGTATTATATCACGACTCTTTCCTGTTGTCAATACCCATTTCTCAACTTTTTGTAACATTTCGTCGAAGTCTTGCTCTTTTGCAATGTCATGATAAAGCCCCGCCTTAAACGCTAGGTCTTCGTCAGCACCGTGAATTCGGGCAAGTCTTGCCGACATGTCGGCGACATTTCTGCTGTGAAAAGCCCTTTTTTCCGACAAAAGCAGGATATAAAGTCCGCTTCGGACAATATAATCATACACCTCGTTTGTGATAAACTCTTGTGTTGTTCTGAAATTGCCCTGCAAAAACATCTCTCTAATCTGTGACGAACTCACCGCAGAAATGTCCGCAGAGAGGTGAAAAAACCGTTCGTCTGTGTTAACCTCCTCACCAAAACGATGAAACACAGCCACCGAAGAAAGCGTCAAAATCTCGTCAAAATCTCGCCAACTGTCAAAGTTGTTCGCCTCGTCAGAGCCGATTGCAATGGTAATATCATGCTCGGGATACTGTTTTTTTATCCAATTGATAGTGTCAATTGTAAAACACGGCTCGGTCTTCTGAATTTCATAATCCGAAACCAAAACCCCGTCAATTCCCCCGAAAGCAAGCTTTGCCATCTTCAAGCGGTCGCTTACAGGAACGTACAAATTCTGCGCTTTATGCGACGGAGTTCCCGTCGGCATAACGACAAGCACATCAGGATTAAGCTCTGCGAGCAAAGCCCGAACGATTTCAGCATGCCCGATGTGCGGCGGGTCAAAGCTTCCGCCGAAAAGAACAAGAGATTTACTCATTTTCGCTTTTCACTCCTGTACTGCCAAACCCCTCTTCCCCGCGATTAGTGTCCGAAAGCTCATCAGAAATCACAATTTCCGGCGCAAACACAGGAGTAAAAACAATCTGAGCAAACCGCATTCCGTTCGTGAAAACAAATGGCAGAGCTCCGTCATTGCGTACTAAAACGTTAAGTTCGCCTCTGAAATCGCTGTCAATTACCCCGACCCCGTTCGCCATAGAAATCCCGTGCTTGATGGCAAGTCCCGAACGTGCGTATACAAGCCCCGCCGCTCCCTGCGGTATTTCCAAGCACACTCCCGTCGGGATTTTCGCCCGCCCGCGCGGAAACAGAGTAAACGGCTCGGACAAACAGGCAAACAAATCATACCCCGCAGCGCCCTCGGTCATGCGCGTCGGCGGAGTAGCATTATTAAGCAGTTTTATCCTAATTTCGTTCATATTAAATATGTGTATTTTCCTTCACCCTGTACTTTGAATTCCCGCCCCCTACTGTCAGTAACAACCTTAGGAGTTTCAGGAATATTTCTCATCATCATCAGATATTTCGGAGTTTTATGCGGCTCAATCCCCGAAATATCAACCTCTCCAAGAGTGAACTCTCTGTCAGCAGTACGCAAATCAGTCAATCCTTTCGCACATTCCCGCCTAAGCCCATTAAGCACAGCGGCAGAAACAAACAGTCCGTCATCAATGTCCGCACAAAACTCGCTGATATAATACGGTTCGCCTCCAAGCTTGCCGATATACGACTCCGCTCTGGCGGAATCCAGCCCTGCTCCCTCCGCCGCTTGCGGAATATCCCCCTCGGCGGTAAAATTATTACCAACCTCGTCAACAAGTGTCAGCACAGTCGGCGCATTCCGCTTACAGGCGAATGCCGCCTGCACAGGAACGGAATCTCTCGTAAGTCTGCAACAAGCCATGATTTCTTTCGCAGCACGCTCGGTATCGGCAGTAGTCCGCGAATAATGCTCGCTGTAATTTATCATATCGGCAAGCGTTCCGTCAAGATACCCACACGTCCACTGCACCCCGGGGGTAATGCGCTTCAGCAGTTCCAGCTCTTCTGCGTAGTCCGCTCCGTCAATCGCTTTGCGATAGACAAGCCCCGCGGCACAAGCGTACTCTGCCCTCTTCTGCCGCCCCTCAACCTTGAACGAAGTCACTCCTATTTCGGCAAGTTGAG
>JGI994J12354_10004675_pt1 | contig 12176 bp, 11 predicted proteins | sample IntmicLarv3ML3BL_FD_12354 | JGI IMG/M metagenome (IMG submission 12354) | reverse complement strand
CTGAGCCTGTGATAAAATCAACGCCACTTGGGTGCAAATGTGGAATTGGAGCATCGAAAGCACCGCAATAATTTACATTTAAAAAACCTGTGCAGTTTGGACCAATTAGCGAGCCGCCAACTTTATTTATTGTTTCGACAATTTCTTTTTCGTATTGCGCTCCTTCGGCATTTTCTTCGCTAAAACCGGCAGAAAGAATGATGAAACCGCGAGTATTTTTTGTTTCTGCTAATACTTTTACTGCGTGCGGACAATGTTTTGCTGCAATTGCAAATATTGCAAGCTCGCATTCCGGCAAGTCTTCAACATTATTATATGATTTAACTCCCTGCACTTCAGAGAGTTTAGGATTGACAACATAAATCTCTCCTTTAAAATTACTATCTAAAAGATTTTTAAGAACTTTACCTCCCGGTTTTGCAATTTCGTTAGAGCCTCCAACAACTACAATACTGCGGGGGTTAATTAATTTTTCATTTATCATGCTTTAATATTATTTAATCCAATCAGAAAGACTTGTTTTTATGCTGATATGATTTTCCCCATTCCCAAGAGTGTGAAATGCGTGCGCGTAGTTAATTTCAAATCTGTAGATATCTAAACCGACACCTAAAGAAAATCCGTTCATTCCTCTAATACCTGCCGTTTTCATGTCATTAGCAGTATTATAATCGTATCCTAAACGCAAGAAAACGATTTTGGCAATCGTAAATTCTCCGCCAATAGAAATGTGGCGCATAAAATTATCCGTAAAATAATAGAATTTGGATTTATTCATCCTGTCCAAAGTTGGGTCATCATACCTAAGATTCCACCTTTGCATATCGTGAACAAGCACTGTAAATCTAAATGGAAGATGTTTTAATTGGTGACTGAGAACATATTGCACTTCAAAAGGCATTCTATTTCTCTCAATGCCGGGTTTAGATAATTCTAAGCCTAAGTTTCTAACTATTAACGACATATCGAGGCGTTTTTCCTCAATTCTATATGTTCCTGCAACATCAACAGCCAGTCCGAATGAACCATATTGCTCGTATGACGCACCAATCATTTTAAGGTTTGCGCCGATGCTCCAATTTGGCGTTAAACTTCTTCCCCAGCCAATAACTGCAACATATTCATTTGCAGAAAACGTTGACTCGAGTTTCTCCCCACCTGCATTTACGTATTGCATGTTCGGACTGCTCGCGTAAATCAAGGAAGCAGCAAAAGAACCTGCCTTCTCGAAAGTGCGAGAATACGAAACGCGCCCATACTTAGCATCTGCAAAATAATCAACAAAAGCCAACGATAGGTCGTTGTGCATATTGGCATTTATCAGGGATGGATTAGTCGCAACAAGCTCAATATCATCATCATAAATAGAAGTAGATGTAACGCCCATTGCTACCAATCGCGGCGACAGCGAGATTTTCATTATCCCATAAGCTTGCGTGCCACCTGTTTGTGCGAACGACAATACAGGACATAACAAACACAAAATCAAAACAATAAAGTAATTATTTTTCACGTTAAAAATTTTCACAAAGTTAATATTTTATTTCGTTAATATATGTGTTATAACGAAAATTAATGAAAAAAGTTGTGGGAGATGAGTTTTTTGTAGTGGAAGACCTACGTGTCAGCCAGATAAAACCGATAAAGTCGATAAAATGGATAAACACGAATGCGTGTTGCTACAAATTATTATCCCCACATCAGAATACGACATTAATAATATTTTCGTTCAAAGCATAAATTTAAATATTTATTGTACCTTTGCAACCTGTAAGAATTGATTGCAAACTAAATAAAAACATAACAATTTATAAACTTAAACCTATTTGAAATGAAAAAATTTGCTTTTTTACTTATTGTTTGCCTTTTGCTTACTGCTTGTGGAGAGCAAAATGATGGCACAAGCGGAACTCTATCTATTAAGGTTATTGATAGCGATCAAACAGCATATAAAGATGCACAAGTCAGCATTTACTCTTCGATTCCTGAAGGAGAATTGATTTTTAACGGATTAACCGATGTAAAAGGAATATGTGAAGTTGGTAGAGTATTACAAGGTCAGTACGGATATTATGTCGTCTCAGAAAAAGACAAAAAAAACTATTCAGCGGAACAATATTTTCAAGTTATTGCAGGAGATAAAAAGGTTTTAGAGGTCAACCCATTCTTAAATTCCGGTGATGTGAAAATAAAAATTGTAAATACTTCTTCAGCCCCAATCGTCGGAGTTTCAGTTGCGTTAATTCCTCATCCGAACTATTCAAATTACACCTATTATTTTCAAGATTTAGTTGATGAATCATACGCTATTGTTAAAACAAACTCTGAAGGATGGGTGGAATTTAAAGATATGCCCTCTAACAAAAGCTACAGTGCGTTAGTTTACTACAATAGTGAAAATTATAGTTATTCCGGGGGTAATAATCATTTTTATATTGATCGCCAAACAGTTAGAAGCTATACGTTAACGGTAAATTTATAATATCTTCCGGCAGTCGACGCGGATATGTAATATTTACGCGCAATCTTAAATTTTCAATCTTAAATCAAAATCCCCGCGCGTATCTGAGTAGAAGAAATATCCAGCAGCGGCGCATCATCAAGCATTTTCATTTTGGGGAGAAGATATTGGCTGTCTTCATTGCTGCGAGGATAAACATACACGGAATAATCATCTAAAATTGTTTGCCAATCTTTCCAAAGTTTGAAATCTTTTAGTTGGTCGCCGCCCATTATCAAAATAAAATTCTCATCATGGTAAATTTTTGACAATTCTTTTAATGTGTCAATAGTGTAAGAAGGTGTGGGCAAACTAAGTTCAATATGACAAATCATTAACTTCGGAAAATCCTCAATAGCAGCATTTAGCAGTTGTAATCTTTTTTCTGTGGAAAGAAAATATTCGGAACTATGAGCAGTGCCGGAAGTTTCATCATCAATAAAATGTTGCTTAAACGGACTTTGCGGCGAAATCACAAACCAAACTTCATCAACATAATTATTGCAAACAAAATAATTCGCAATAGCAATATGCCCTTTGTGAATGGGATTGAATGAGCCGAAGAATAAGCCGATGTTGGGATGTCTCCACTTCGGCTTCGCCTTCGGTCGACATGACGTGCACAGCTTTATCTGCTTTATCCATTTTATCGGTTTTATCGAATCCAATCTTTTAATTTTTAATTCCTAATTTTTAATTATCAAGAAAGTTGCGCGCAAGTTCCAAAGCCTCCCGCTTCCCCTCCTCCAAGTCATCATTAACAATAACCTCATCAAATTTATCTGCGAAACTCATCTCATACTTAGCTTTGTCAATTCTTCTGAGCAAGTCCTCTTCATCATTCGCGCCGCGCCTCCTCAGCCTTCTCTCCAACTCCTCCACCGACGGCGGCACAATAAAAATCGCAAGCGCATCATCTCCATACCTCTGTTTGATACTCATTCCGCCCTTAACATCCACATCAAAAATGACACTTTTGCCCATGTTCATAATTCTTTCAACCTCAGACGATAGCGTTCCGTAATATGTGCCCTCGTAAACCTCTTCCCACTCCACAAAATCGCCGTTTTCGATTCTCTCTCTGAACTCTTCCGTGCTCATAAAGTGGTAATCTCTTGCATGATACTCGTTATTGCGCGGATTTCTGCTTGTGGCGGAAATGGAAAACATAAGTTCCGGCAAGCATTCGAGCAAATACCTGACTATCGTTGTTTTACCTCCACCCGAAGGAGCTGAAAATATTAACATTTTTGGCATGATATTCAATTTTTGTTTGTCGTTTTTCTTTCTATCTGATTAAAGAATATTTGCAAGTTGCTCGCGTATTTTCTCAAGCTCGTCTTTCATTTTGATGACTAACTGCTGAATGTTGACGTCATTAGCTTTGGAGCCGATTGTGTTTATCTCTCTGCCGATTTCCTGCGTGATGAAGGAAAGCAGCTTGCCTTTCGATTCGTCATCCGAAAGTGTATCTAAAAAATACTCGCAATGATTTCTAAGGCGAACTTTTTCTTCTGTAATATCTATTTTTTCGAGATAATAAATCATTTCTTGCTCGAAACGATTTTTATCGTAATTAGCTTGTTGTAATGTATTTAGCTGGGTTTCAATATTTTTTCTAATGACTTCGATTCTCTTTTCTTCAAATGGCAAAATGCTGTTGAGATTTTCGAGAATATTATTTATTCGCATTCTGAAATCTGTTTCCAGCACTTTTCCTTCTTGCATTCTGAAGCAATTAGCATCGTCAATGCACTTTTTGATATTGTCGAGCAGGGCATCCCATTCTTCCGCCGGAATATCCGTGCTTGGCGACTCAATGACATCAGGAAGTTTGATGATAATTGGCACATATTCATCCATCGGCTTGAGCTTTAGAGCATTTTCCATCGCCTTAATTTCATCGAAATATTTCTTCGCAAGCTCTTTATTGATACTATAATTTTTCCCTACTTCGTCTTGTTCCAAGAATATATAAACATCAATTTTCCCACGCAGCAACTCTCGAGCAACGAGATTACGCACTTCAAACTCTTTCTCTTTATAAACAGAAGGAAGCTTAACAATAAGGTCTAACTGCTTACTGTTGAGGGATTTTATTTCAATGTTCACTTTCTTTCCATTAAAAAAGAAATGACATTTGCCGAAGCCGGTCATCGAATATATCATAGCAAAATTATTTTGGCAAAGATAGATAAAAGAGATTAGAATTTAGTTTTTAGATATTAGTTTTAATTTTTTAATTCTAATATCTAAATTCTAAACTCTAATTTCTCACTAATATTTAAAACTACTTCCGCCCAAAAACTCTTTCATCAAAGAGGTTGGCGGTATTTCTTTAGAATCGATACTTTCGAAATAGCTGATAAACTTCAACAAACGCTGAGCCTCAGAATATTCCGGAGTATTCTCATAGACATTTTCAAGAACCGGCATGATGTAGGGCTTGAAAACGCCAAGCTCGTAAATCAATGCCGAATTAAACATAAAATCGGCATTCTCTTGATACGGAAAAATGTATTTATCCTCGCCCTCTCTAACCTTTTTCCACCTTTTGATAGTTTCGGTAGCGGAATATCCTCTAAACAGATTATCGCGTACAATCCTTCTAATCAATCTGTTATCAGTTGTCGGGATAATATTATGTCCATCTATAGAAATAGTAGTGAGGGCAGAAACGTACATCTTGAAAATGTGTTTATCATCGATATACGGCGTAAGTCCGGGATTGAGCCCGTGGATACCTTCTATAATAACCATATCGCGCTTGCCAATTTTGAGTTTATTTCCGTCAAACACACGTTTTCCGGTAAGAAAATCGAAGCGCGGCATTTCCACTTCTTTTCCGTCAAGCAAATCAAGCAATTGCTCATTGAAGAACTTGATGTCGAGAGCTTCAAGTGCTTCAAAATCGTAGTCGCCGTGTTTATCGCGCGGAGTAAGCTCTCTATCAACAAAATAATCATCGAGAGAGATCTTTATACTCTTGATACCCAGAAGCTGTAAGTGTATTCCAAGTCTTTGCGCCGATGTAGTTTTTCCTGAAGAAGAAGGACCGGCGATGAGAATAATTCTCAGCCGCTTGCTCGCCTTTTCAATCTTTTGCGCTGCATCATGGATACGCACCTCCTGATTAGCTTCTGCAATCTTGATGACATCGCTTATTTCGCCCGCATTCACCCGTTCATTTAGGTCGCCAATATTATCAATTTTCATACTTTCTTGCCAACGATTAAACGCCGCGAAATTGCTCAACATCTTATCCTGGTTTACAATCGGCTTCACGGTCGTGTAGTTAGTGGTAGAATCGGGAATTGATAATATCACACCATTTTTATATGGTGTCAAATCGAACAAATTCAGGTAGCCTGTTGATGGAGCGAGATATCCGAAGTAATAATCCACAACATTATTGAGGTAATAAACAGATGTGTAAAGCTTTCCTCTCGATTTCAACAAATTCGTTTTCGCGTGCATTCCTTGCTGTTCAAACAATTTAATAGCCTGCTCCGTAGGCAATTCTTTTCTGATAATAGGATGATTTTCAATGATAATTTCCTTCATCCTGTTTTTTATGGATGCAATATCTTGATGAGTTAAATAATTCCTTCCTTTTCTGATAGTGCAGTAATAACCTGAGTGCACAGAATTTTCCAAAGTAAGTTTGTATTTGCCGAAAAGGTCGTAAACAGCTTTGTACAACACGAACAAAAGAGTTCGGTTGTAAATACGCTGTCCGTCCATCGTTTCCATGCCGAAGAAGCGGATATTTGCCGCTTTTGTAATGGAATGATTCATTTCCTGCTGCTTGTTATTGACATACGCCCCGAAAATTCCGCCTTTAATGTGGATACCCAAATCCTCGGCAATATATCTTAATTCTGTGCCTATGATATAATCTTTTGAAATATCATTGTTTTCGCATTTGATTGGAATGTGTTTCATCTTTTGATTGTTTTTACTATAATTTTTACCGCAAAGTTCGCAACGTTTTTACGCAAAGTTCGCAAGGTTTGTTTTTTTATGTAAGGCAAGAGCCTTGCTTTTATGTACGACGTGGACGGAGCCTACGCCGAGCGAGGAATCCGTTGCCAATCGCATTTCAATTCTCAATTCTCCATTCTCCATTCTCAATTCCCAAAGTATCCCTGCGATTTCATAAACGCCTCATTAGAAGGTTCGCTACCTCTGAAACGGATGTATTGAGTTTGCGGCTCATCTTCGCCGATTTCCGTTAGAATGTGTTTTCTGAATTTGGCGGCGAGTTCCCTATTATATATGTCGCCAGATTCAATGTAGGCGCTGTAAGCATCCTTATCCAAAATCTCCGCCCAAGTGTAAACGTAATATCCAGCCGAGTAGCCGTCGCTCGCAAACACGTGCCTGAAATATGTAGAACGGTAGCGCGGAAGTATCTCCTTAATAAGTCCAATTTTGTTCATCGAATTTGCCTCAAACGCATCAACATCAATCTTTTGCTCTTGCTTGATGCTTTGATAATCAAGGTCGAGAATGGTAGCGGCGAGGCGCTCCGTTAATGCAAAACCCGCATTGAAAGTAGCACTATTGTTGAGTTTTTCGATAAGCTCATCAGGAATAACTTCATTGGTTTTGTAATGACGAGCGTAAACCTTAAGCATTTCCGGTTCGCTGCACCAATTTTCCATAATCTGCGATGGTAGTTCAACCATATCTCGAGGCATGCTGCCCGTTGTGCGAGAATATTTTCCAAATTGAAACAAACGATGCAAAGCGTGACCAAACTCGTGGAATAAAGTTTCCGTTTCATCGAAAGTAAGCAGTGCAGGAGTGTCTTCACCAGGCGGAGTGAAATTGCAAGTAATTGTAACTAATGGATAAATTCTTTTTCCGCTTGCATCGAAACCGCCGCTTCTCATTACCGAACACCATGCGCCTTGCCTTTTGCCCGCTCTCGGAAAATAATCGAGGTACAAAATGCCGATATGCTCGCCGTTCGCTTCAAGCGCTTCAAAAACTTCCACTTCCGGAAGATAGGTTTGCACATTATCTAATTTACGGAAAGTAATGCCATACAACTTATTACTGAGATAAAACATTCCATCTCTGCCATTTTCAACACTAAAATACGGCTTGATTTCATTTTGGTCGAGGTCATACTTTGCTTTGCGAACTTTTTCGGCATAATACCACCAATCCCACGACTCAATAGTAACATTATCTTGCTTTGCAATAGCCTGTAATTCTTTCAATTCCGCTTTCGCCCTATCAATACAATGTCCCCAAATATCCAAAATAAAATCATAGACCGTTTCTGGCGTTTCTGCCATATTAGTAGCTATTCTATAGTGCGCAAAAGTTTCGTATCCAAGCATATTCGCCTTCTTCAAGCGCAAATTCGTAATTTCCTCGATAACTTTCTTATTATCAAACTCATTATCATTATCGCAACGCATAAAATACGCATTGTACAATTCCTTCCTCAACTCCCGATTATCAGCATATTGAAGAACGGGCAACATAGACGGATTTTTCGTATTGAACAACCACTTACCCTCCTGATTGTCATTCTTGGCAGCCATTGCAGCCGCTTCGATAGCATAATCCGGAAGTCCACTAAGTTTCGAAACATCATCAACAATCAACTTAAAATTATTCGTTTCCGCCAAAAGATTTTTATTGAATTGAAGGTACAAACTCGACAATCTCGAATTAACATCTTTCAGCTCCTCCTTTTTCTCGGCATCTAAATTAGCGCCACGTCTTTCAAAATCCTCATAATATTTTTCGGTAACACGAATTTGACTTTTATCCAAATTACTTTCAAAACGTGTATCATAAACGTGCTTAATTTTTTGAAACAGAGTGTCATTCAGCGCAATATCATCACTATGTTTAGAGCTAATCGGCGTCATATACTCATCAATTTTTTGCAACTCATCGTTGGTATTATTTCCGTTAAGATGCGAAAAAGTTGACATCACTCTTGAAAGGTCTTCGCCCGCCTTATCATACGCGAGGATAGTATTTTCGAAAGTAGGAATTTGCGTGTTTCCGGTAATCTTTTGAATTTCCTGATTGTGCGCCTTAATTGCCGCCTCAAAAGCCGGAATAAAATGCTCCGCTTTGATTAAATCGTAAGGCGGAGTTTGGAAAGGCGTGCTAAAAGGCTTCATCAGCGGATTTTCATCTTTAGTTTTAGTTGCGCATGAAGCAAGGATTAAAATTGTCATAAATGATACGATTGCTGTTCTCATCATAGTTTCAAAATTTGTTTATTATTGAATTAAAATTATCAAAGATTAATTAGTTCCGTAGTCTGGCTCGTACTTAATAAAATCGAAATATTCATTGAAAATGCGCTCCAAAATTTTCATATTTTTAAAGAAAAAGTCGAACACATCATTCCATGTTTCCTTGTTATAAATGCTAACATTCTCTTTTTCAACATAAATCTTTGCCATTTGTTTCCTTTCATTTACGGGATATTCGAGGTCCCAAATCATTTCCGTATTAAGAGCAGTTTCGAGAATAGTTTTCAGACTTTCAAATTTTTCGTAATAATAAATTCTCTTCTCAAGATCATTGCAATGAATATCGAAGCCCACACGCGCCTTTTCATTATCGATATCAAACTTCAGCGCAACTTTGTTGATACCGGTATCTTGCATTATCCACTTATTCTTTCTTTTCTTTTTGGAATACTTTTTAAACTCATTCCAAAACTCAAGGCTAAACTCTTTTATTTGCTCTTTAGAATACATCTGCGATATTTTCTGCAAAGATAGGTAATTTAGGAATTAGAATTTAGATTTAAGATTTTAGTATCATTGGGGGCATCTCCTGCTTCTCGAATTCTACCCGCATATGGAATTTTACTCTAACTTTATGACCATTCTGTTCGCCCGAAATCCATTTCGGCATTGCTTTGATTACTCTAATTGCCTCTTCATCGCAGCCGCCACCAATACCGCGCATTACTTTAATATTACTAATATGACCATCCTTTTCAACAATGAAACTCAAATATACTGTTCCATATATCCCGGTTTCTTTTGCCATCCTCTGAGGTTTTAAATTATCGCGTAAATAGTTTAAGCGCGCTGAGTCTCCGCCCGGAAATGAAGGGGCTTTTTCAACAAGAGAAAAGATTTCATCATCATCATAATCTTCATAGTGATAAAGGGACATCTCTTTCAATCTGATGGATAAAACCCTCGCAAGGTCTTTACATGCCCTTTCCAAACTATTTTCAACGTATGACATCGAAAGCCCAGACTCAACTTGGGCTTCTTTTACATTTACCATGCGTATTGACAATCCTCTATTATCTTCAGCAGATACTTTAACCACACATACAAAATCAACTCCAAATTGTTTGCCAATATTTGAAATTTGCACATAGTCAATCGTGTTGGAGTGCTGCTGGTTTTGTTCCTTATTTAATTCATTTTGAAAGTCGGTAGTACGTTCCTCAGCAGTAAATGCGCCTTGTGTCACAATAGCGTTTGTAAAAAACTCCCCGACAAACTCTTCAATATTCAAATCAGATTGGTTGATGATATATACCGCTATTTTCTGTTTATCTTGTCCAAAGACCATGTTTACCAATAATATGATAAGCAGCGATGTTAATAGTTTTTTCATACGGCTAAAGTTTTATCACCTGCAAAGGTAATAATTTTTTGAAGATGCAATTGATTTTGAAAGATAATTGTATTTTCTAATATCTTTTCTTTGCGTATTCGCATATATAAAGCACTGTTTTACAAGTAAATATAAAAACCGCAAAACAGAACATAAAACCCTTTGTATATCCTTAGTGCAACCTTAGTTTGCCTTCGTGGTAAAAAAACAACCGACAAATTCAGTTTATTTGCACAGATTTTTTTTCGAAAAAATATCGCCAAATCAGGAAATAAAACTATGCCAAATACGGAAACAAAATCATGCCAAATACAGAAATGAAATTATGCCGAATTAGGAAATAAAATTACGCTAACTTTGGAAGTAATATTATGATAAATACTGAAACAAAATACTGCCAAATGCGGAAATAAAAATCAGCCAAATGCGGAAACAAAACGCTGCCAAATTCGGAAATAAGTATTATCTTTGCAGCGTAAAAAAAATAATTATGGCAAATACTAATTACGAATCGAGAATCTGCGATGCAGAACTGCAAGAAGTGCTTTCATCGACAGGTGCTGTTTTAATTGAAGGTGCAAAATGGTGCGGAAAAACAAGTACAGCCGCAAATATTGCAAAAAGCATTTTGCTAATGCAAGATATCGATAAAGCAAAACAGTATCAGCAAATTGCAGACACGATGCCGTCGTTGCTGCTGAAAGGTGACACTCCTCGCTTACTTGACGAATGGCAAGTTTCGCCAGTGCTTTGGGATGCCGTGCGTTTTGAAGTTGATAAAAGGCAAGAAACCGGACAATTTATCTTGACAGGCTCTGCTGTTCCTGCCGACAATGTTACCGCGCATACAGGAACGGGTCGCATCGCAAGAATTTTAATGCGAACAATGAGTTTGTATGAATCAAAAGAATCAAACGGCACAGTTTCATTAATGGATTTATTTAACGGTATTCAGGACATTGAAAGTGTGTCGGATTTGAGCATTGAACAGATAGCATTTTGTATTTGTCGAGGAGGCTTTCCCGCATCAATTGGAAAGCCGGAAAGAGCAGCCTTGAGAATGCCTATTGATTACATTGAAGCAGTGATAAACACAGATGTTTCTCGCGTTGACGGAGTAGAAAAAAATCCGAACAAAGTGAGATTACTTTTGCGCTCACTTGCCCGAAATATTGCCACAATGGCTTCTTTCAGAACAATATTGGACGATGTTGAAGCAACCGAAGAAACAATATCAGACAAAACACTTTCAAGCTATTACAATGCTTTGCGAAGAATATTTGTTGTTGAGCCATTGCCAGCTTGGTCTCCAAAATTACGTTCTAAAACAGCAATACGCACTTCACCGAAACATCATTTTGTTGACCCTGCAATTGCCACTTCTGTAAGAAGAATCAAACCGGATGCTCTTTTACAGGACTTTGAATATTTCGGCTTTCTGTTTGAGGCTCTGTGTACTCGCGACATTCGCATTTACACACAACATAATGATGGTGATGTTTTTCATTACCGAGACAAAAGCGGCTTGGAAGCAGATTTAATTGTTCAACTTCGCGACGGTCGTTGGGGAGCAATTGAAGTAAAACTCGGCAACAAACAAATTGAAGAGGCAGCTGCAAACTTGCTGAAATTAAAAAACAAAGTCAACACCGAAAAAATGAGAGAACCATCATTTTTAATGGTCTTAACAGGTGGGCAATTTGCTTTCCGACGAAAAGATGGCGTACTTATAGTACCACTCGGCTGCTTAAAACCATAAAAATCAATATATGACAACGAGGGGCAAGTAAAATATTGAGAGATAAAGCATACTTTGCAGTAAAAATTGCAATTTATTTACTACCTTTGTACCCGCAAATAAAAAATAATTTTAATCAAAATAAATAAGCTTTATGAAAAGACTCTTCTTAACCACAATCCTTATTCTTACAGGATTAGCAAGTTATTGCTGTACAAACTTTTTAATAACAAAAGGCGCATCGGCAGATGGCTCTACAATGATTACTTACGCCGCCGACTCGCACACTCTCTACGGAGAAATGTATCATTG
>JGI994J12354_10004674_pt1 | contig 12178 bp, 10 predicted proteins | sample IntmicLarv3ML3BL_FD_12354 | JGI IMG/M metagenome (IMG submission 12354) | reverse complement strand
CAGGACACCACCCTGGGCGCCGACAACGGTATAGGATGCGCGGCAACACTTGCGATCCTCGAATCCAAGGATATCAAACATCCCGCACTGGAAGCGCTTTTTACCGTAGACGAAGAGACCGGACTGACCGGAGCGCTTGCACTGGGCAAAGATTTGCTGACGGGCAAAAAACTCATAAACCTCGATTCTGAAGACGAAGGTGAGCTCTATATAGGTTGTGCAGGCGCGGTGAACACAACTATCAGCATGAAATACAACGAAGACGTACCGGCGAACGATTACATAGCCTACCGGGTCACTCTCAGCGGGCTGAAAGGCGGACACTCAGGGATGGATATTATACTTCAGCGGGCAAATGCCAATAAGGTGATGATCCGTTTCCTGCGCGAACAATTTCCAAAGAATTCGGTGCGCATCGCAACTTTCGACGGAGGTAACGTGCGCAATGCCATTCCGCGTGAGGCTGTGGCTACGATTGTCATCCCCGGGAAAAACAAAGAGGCTTTCGAGCGTGACACGGTTGATTTCCGAAATGCCATTACCGGGGAATATGCCGCAGTGGAAGACTCGATAAAATTCGAGATCGAGAAAATAGAACTACCCTCGACGATTGCCTGTGCGGCATACCAAAAAACTATGATAAATGCCCTTACCGCCTCTCCAAACGGGGTTATGCGCATGAGCGATACTGTTCCGGGATTGGTCGAAACCTCTACCAACATGGCCCGGGTCAATATCGGCGAAGGCAATATGACCGTTGAATATATGACCCGTTGTATGGTGAATTACGGCAAGCGTGAAGTCGCAGCGATGATAAAGGCTGTGTTTACACTGGCCGAAGCTCACGTGGAAGAAACGGGGGATTATGACGGATGGGCGCCGGATGTAGATTCGAAATTATTGGCAGTAATGAAAAACGGATATAAAACCCTTTTCGGCAAAGAACCGGAAGTCAAGGCTATACATGCCGGGTTGGAATGCGGCATAATCGGAGCGAAATATCCGGGAATGGATATGATCTCGATGGGCCCGACAATCCGCTTCCCCCACTCACCCGACGAGAAGGTAAATATTCCGTCTGTCGGTAAATTCTATAAATTCCTGCTCTACACGCTTGAAAATATGTAACAGGCCTTTATAGCTTAAGGCAAATTGCTGGTGGGAACTGCCAATATCGGTAGTTCCCACCAGTTTTTATTGGAGATAAATTCAATTTGAGGTTAATTCTTTCTTTAACGATAGTGAAACTGGTCTTTTAAAACATTACATTTGAAAGAAAGAATAGTGCTGCCCTGAAATCCTTGGTAAGGGGAAACCCAATTTAATGACGATAAGATGGAAGTAACCGTTTGACAGATTGAAATATGAAATACCTATTTATAGTACAAGGCGAAGGGCGGGGACATATGACACAGGCGATTTCCCTCTCGGAATTACTGCGGCGTAATGGGCACCAGGTCGAAGAAGTACTGATCGGGGTCAGCAAAGAGCGAAAGATTCCTGATTTCTTTTGGGAGAAAATAGGTTCGAGGGTGCAAACTTATCAAAGTCCCAATTTCGCGTTCAGCAAAAATAATAAGACTATAAACCTACGCAGGACTTTTCTCAGAAACCTGACTGTGGGAAAACTCCGCAAGTTCAAAAAAAGCATGGAGTTTATCCATGCCCGGATCAAGGAGGTAAAACCCGACGTGGTGGTGAACTTCTATGAAATGCTGGGAGGGTTTACCAATCTTCGTTTCAGGGAGAATGTGCGGTTTGTTTCGATCGCCCACCAGTTTGTGATTAAACATCCGGATTACGAAATAGGAAAAGGCAGCGAGCATGGCAAATTACTGCTACGGCTGAATGCTATTTTTTGCAGCATGGGAGCCGAAAGGACGCTGGCACTCTCGTTTTATCCATTCAAAAAAAACCATAAAAACGATCTTTGGGTTGTTCCGCCGCTGCTCCGAAGCGAAGTCCTTCGAGCGGAATCATACCAGGGTGATTATATTCTTAGTTATATGCTGAATCCGGGATACAGCACCGACCTTATACAATGGCACAAAAATAACCGGGATGTCAAATTGCAGGTATTCTGGGATAAAAAAGATGCGCCCGCAGAACAGGAAATCCAACCCGGGCTGATTTTCCATCGCATAGACGACACGAAATTCCTTAAGCTGATGGCGGGTTGCCGGGGATATATAACTACGGCCGGTTTCGAATCGGTTTGCGAGGCGATGTATCTGGGCAAGCCGGTTATGATGATTCCCGCCCATATAGAACAGGAAATGAACGCGGCCGAGGCGGAGTCTACCGGAGCGGGATTTGTAGCCGATTCGTTCGATCCGACCCTGATGATAGAATATCTGAAAAAAACGGACTATTCGAACAGTGAATTCCGTAAGTGGGTAGACTCGGCCGAAGAGGTCTTCCTCAAACACCTGACGGTTTTTGAAGATTGATCAGTAGAGATTTAACGCCGTTCAGACGGGGCAGCTAATATGCACGTTCGTTATTTTTTTCGCAATAATTAACGAATGCTTTCACCGCCACGAGATTTCCTCCGGGAGTCGGGTAATTGCCCGTGAAATACCAATCTCCGTTATGTTGCGGAATGGCCTTGTGCAAGTTTTCGACAGTCTGGTAAACCACCTCGACTTCCGCTTTCACATCGTCCGCCGTAACTATCTGCGCTATTTTTTCCGATATTTGTTTATCAGTGAAAGGCTCGTAAATCCGTNTCACNTGGTTCACAACCTGTTCCTTNGGCAACTCTANTTGGGCTTTGCAATCGCGGTATATTTCCTCTATAAGAGATTCTTGCCCGTTCTCTTTCAGAAGTTCCATCGCCGCACGGAACGCAACAAACTCTCCAAGGCGGGACATATCTATACCGTAACAGTCGGGATAGCGAATCTGGGGAGCCGACGAGACTATCACAATTTTCTTGGGCTCCAATCGGTCGAGTATCCTGATAATGCTTTGGCGCAGGGTTGTTCCCCGCACTATAGAGTCATCGATGATCACAAGATTATCCCTGCCGGGTATTACGGTGCCATAGGTTATGTCGTACACATGGGATACCAAATCGTCGCGAGCGGCATCCGAAGTGATAAATGTGCGCATTTTAACATCTTTTACGGCGATCTTCTCAAAGCGAGGTCTGAAATTCAGGATATGCCCCAACATATCTGTGGATAAATTCCCTCTATGGGACATGATCATCTCTTTTTGCTTATCGGCGCAGTAGTTATCGAGTCCATCCATCATCCCAAAGAACGCGCTTTCGGCAGTATTGGGAATATAAGAAAATACGCTGTTTTCAATATCATAGCCCACCGCTTCCATAACCGGCACAACGAGCAACCGGCCGAGTTCCTTACGCTCGCGATAGATGTCACGATCGCTGCCGCGCGAAAAATATATTCGCTCGAACGAACAGGGAGCGGGTGTGAGTTTTTCGATAAAAGGCTCCATCGAATATTGCCCGTTGTGTTTTACGATAAGGGCCGAAGCCGGCTCTATTTCCCTGACTTTTTCGTACGGAACGTTGAAAGTGGTTTGTATAACGGCGCGTTCCGAGGCTGCAACTACTATCTCATCGTCGCCATACCAGAAAGCAGGGCGTATTCCTGCAGGATCGCGCATAATGAAAGCGTCGCCATGCCCCAGCATCCCCGCCATAACATAACCGCCGTCCCAGCGCTTGGCCGCGCGCGCGATAATTTTATTTACATCCAGGTTATCGGCTATATACCGGGTAGCTTCCAGTTTCGAAAACCCCTTCTGTTTAAGTTCCCGGTAAAGTTCTTCGTTTTCGGTATCGAGGAAATGCCCGATGCGTTCCAGAATGGTAACAGTATCGGTCTTGGCCGGCGGATACTGCCCGAGGCCTATGAGCCTGTCGAAAAGTTCGTCGATATTAGTGAGGTTGAAATTTCCGGCCAGAACAAGATTACGCGTCATCCAGTTGTTCTCGCGCGAGACAGGATGTACGCAACCCAGATCGTTTTTGCCGTAAGTCCCGTATCGCAAATGGCCCAATAATAATTCCCCGGCAAACCGGACATTTTGTTTCAGCCAATCCGCATCTGCAAATTTTGAAGGATCAGTGTGTTGCAATTCGTCCAGTTTGCCATATATGCGTGAGAATATGTCTTTAATAGGCGAAGGGCTGTTCGAGCGTTCGCGGTCGATATAGGGTGCTCCTGGCTCGGGATCGAGTTTGATGCCGGCTATACCTGCGCCGTCCTGCCCCCGGTTGTGCTGCTTCTCCATAAGGATCTGCATCTTTTCCAGCCCCCAAAGGGAAGAACCATATTTCTTTTGATAATAGCCGAGCGGTTTAAGGAGCCTGATAAAGGCAATACCGCATTCATGTTTGATTGGATCGCTCATTTGGTGTATGTGCTCGTGTCATATGGGGCATCTGCAAAAAGCAAGCCTTGATGACACTGCAAAATTAGCATTTTTATGTCTTACGGTAAAATTGTAATTGTGTAATTCGCAACAATAAGGCGGGTAATTTAACGCATCTCGGGATACTTGTCTCGCGAATTACGCTACTGATTCCAGTAAAATAACGAATCAAAATCCGGAATCGTATGCATACCTAATTTGCCCCTTGGGCACCTTATTTTAGAATACTTCCGCTTTTTTTCGGCCAAATTTGCTATTATCGCAACAAATACATACCTTTGCGAACCCGTAAAAGTATGGGAATGGGTCACAATTAATTAAGTATTAACCAAAAAACAGGTAGAAAAAGTGGAGTCACTAAGTTACAAAACTATCTCTGCGAACGCCGATTCCGTAACCAAAGACTGGTACGTTATCGACGCCACAGATGCAGTGCTCGGCCGTCTAGCCTCACAGGTTGCTAAAATCCTGCGCGGAAAGAACAAGCCAAGCTACACTCCTCATGTCGACTGCGGCGATAACGTTATCGTTATCAACGCTGACAAAGTGAGGCTTACCGGCAAGAAAATGACCGACAAGGTCTACGTACGCCACACGGGCTATCCCGGCGGCCAGCGTTTTGCCACCCCTGCGGACTATCTGCAGAAAAAACCGGAGTTCATCGTAGAAAAAGCAGTGAAAGGTATGCTTCCCAAGAATCGTCTTGGCGCGGCAATCTTCCGCAACCTTAAAGTATACGCAAGTGCCGAGCATCCACACGAAGCTCAAACTCCGAAAACCATCACATTAAACGAAATTTTATAATGAGTCAAGAAGTTGTAAATGCCGTAGGACGCCGTAAATCGGCCGTTGCACGTGTATACCTGACAGCAGGCAATGGACAGATCACCATCAACGATCGCCCTTTGGAAAACTACTTCCCACTTGAGATCTTCCAGTATGTCGTCAAACAACCACTGTTGGTAACGAATACTACTGGTAACTTCGATGTAAAGATCAACATGGGCGGCGGTGGCATCAAAGGTCAGGCCGAGGCGGCACGCCTTGGTATAGCTCGTTGTCTGGTAGAAATGGACGCCGAGATGCGAGGTGAACTGAAGAAGAACGGATTCCTTACCCGCGATGCACGCATCGTTGAGCGTAAGAAACCGGGACAACCAGGTGCACGTAAACGTTTCCAGTTCTCGAAACGCTAGTCTTACAAACCAGAAGAGCCACAGTCACGGTTCACCATCCGCAGAAAGTTCTCTGCGGCAAACAAAAGGGACTACTTGTATACACATACAAAACTTGCCTGACGGCGAGTTGCACAAACCCATACAGTGCTACCCGTTTTGTTGCCTGACTGCGATAAAACCGGCGCGGACGAAGCCCTAAAGGGCAGACTACCCGATCGGTTGACGAATGAGTTAAAAACAGATTTTTAAAAATCAAAAGAAAATGCCAAGAACAGATTTTAATCAACTTTTAGAGGCAGGTGTACATTTCGGACACCTTAAAAGAAAGTGGAACCCTAAAATGGCCCCATATATATTTATGGAGAAAAACGGTATCCACATTATCGACCTTCACAAAACAGCAGTGAAGCTCGACGAGGCTGCCTCGGCACTCAAACAAATAGCAAAGTCAGGACGCAAGATCCTGTTCGTTGCAACCAAAAAACAAGCAAAAGATATCACTGCCGAAAAAGCAGGAGCAGTCTCTATGCCTTTCGTAACAGAACGTTGGGCCGGCGGTATGCTTACCAACTTCCCTACTATCCGTAAGGCAGTAAAGAAAATGTCGTCTATCGACCGCATGAACGCGGACGGTACTTTCGATAACTTCTCAAAACGCGAACGTCTCCAGATTTCCCGCCAAAGGGCTAAACTGGAAAGGAATCTCGGTTCTATCGCAGACCTTACCCGCCTTCCTGCGGCTCTATTCATAATAGACGTGCAGAAAGAAGCTAACGCTGTAAAAGAAGCCCGCAAGCTGAATATCCCCGTCTTTGCAATGGTTGATACTTGTTGTGACCCCACAAACATCGACTACGTTATACCTGCAAACGACGACGCTTCAAAATCGATCGATATAATCCTCGCGACCGTAACCCAAGCGATTGGAGAAGGCCTCACCGAGCGTAAACTCGAAAAAGACAACGAAGCGGAAGCAGCTCCTAAATCAGCAGCTAAAAAAGAAGGCACCCGCACCCGCGCTCGCAAAAGTGCTACTGCCGATGCAACAGAGGAATCTGCTGTAGCCGAGGAAACAGAAGCTCCGGCTAAACCAGCCAAAGCAACTAAAGCTAAAGCCGCAGAATCTGAGGCTCCCGCAGCCGTAGAAGAAGAGCCTGTGAAAGCAGCTAAAAAAGCAAAACCTACTAAAACTGCCGAAAACAAGGAAGCTGCCGAAGCAGCGGTTGAAGAACTCGAATCGGAAGCGATTCTTGAATCAGCAGCAGAATAATTTTAAAAACGCCAGAATACTTAAAAGGGGGATGTTTAGAGGCGTACTTGCAACTAACGCCCCTTTTGTATTTAAAATAGAAAGGAAAATAAAATGGAAATAAAAGCAGCAGATGTAGCAAAGCTACGTAAAATGACCGGCGCAGGAATGATGGATTGTAAGAACGCACTCCAGGAAGCTAACGGAGACTTCGACCGCGCGCAGGAAATCATCCGCGAAAAAGGTAAACTCATCGCCAGCAAAAGAGCTGACCGTGACGCTGCAGAAGGTTATGTTGCCGCTAAGATAGTGGGCAACAAAGCATATATGCTTTGCCTGGCTTGCGAAACCGACTTTGTTGCACAAAACACCGATTTTATCGCGACTGCAAAAGACCTGCTCGAAACGGCTATCAAAAACGACTCTGCAGATCTCGACGCGCTTAAAGCAGTGAAAGTAGGTGCGCAGACCATCGAAGAAATGGTTACCGAAAAATCGGGCCAGACAGGTGAAAAGATCGAACTTGCTTATTACGGTAAAATCGAAGCCGTTAAATGCGCCATGTATGTGCACATGAACAACAAACTAGGTTCACTCGTTGGTTTCAACGCTGATATACCTGAAGAAGTTGCTCACAACGTGGCAATGCAGGCAACTGCGATGGCTCCCGTAGCGATAAGCGAAAAAGACACTCCCGCTTCGGTAATCGAACAAGAACGCAGCATCGGCCGCGAACAGGCACGCCAGGAAGGTAAACCTGAAGCTATGCTCGATAAAATCGCCGACGGTAAAGTTCAGAAGTTCCTTAAGGACAACACACTTCTGAGCCAGGCTCTTGTGAAAGACAACAAACTTACCGTAGAACAGTATATCAAAAATGCTAATCAGGAAGCTACTGTTATAGCCTTCAAACGATTCTCACTGAACGACTAAGGCAAATCCCCTAAGGTGATATTTTCACAACACGTTCCGCCCCACTCCGGGCGGAACGTTTTTTTTTTGTAGCTTTGTTCTCAAACTTCAACAGAATGCAACGAATACTACTTTTGTTTATCGCAATAATGCTTATGGCCGGTTGCCGCACAACACAGCCCGCCCGAGATAATGTAGTATACGTTTCGATAGCTCCCCTGAAGTATATTGTCGAACAAATCGCCGATACATCGATCAAAGTCCGTGTATTAGTCCCGGAAACCACTTCACCCGAAACTTACGAGCCCACCGTCCGCCAGATAAAAGAACTTTCGGACGCCGTCGCATATATAGCCACAGGACTTATAGATTTCGAGAAACCGCTAAAGGAAAGCGTAATGGCCATATCTCCATCTGTAGAATATCTCGACTTATCGCAGGGTATAAAAGTTCTGGAGGGAACATGTTCGCACGTTCATACGGCAGACCACTCCGGGCACAGGCACGATCATCTGGTCGATCCGCATATCTGGCTTTCGCCCATGCTGGTCAAAGGGATGGCCGAGAAAATTACAATATTGCTCTCGGAAATTAACCCTGCTTTGGAAACATTCTATACCGCAAGGCTGGATGAGTTCACAACCGAAATAGACAGTCTGGATAAAGCGATAAGACATTCATTCGAGTCGGCAAAACACCGGTTTTTTGCCATAGCACACCCATCGCTCACCTATTACGCCCGCGATTATTCGCTCGAACAGATACCCATAGAAGCGGACGGCAAGGAGCCCAGCGTAGAGAAAATGAAAAGAATAGTCGACCTGCTTAAGGAGAAAAAGATCAAAACGATCCTCTACCAGCGGCAAACCAACGGCGCTTCGGCGGTGACTATCGCCCGCGAAATAGGCGGAAATGTAGTAGAGTTCGATCCCTTGGCCGAAGAGTGGTTCGAAAATATGAATTACCTGACCGGCGTGCTCAGCGGGTCGATGCAATAGGGATATGGAGCTTATAGCCATTCGGAATTTATCGTGCGGATACGACAGGCAGATTATTGTCCCGTCGGTAAACCTGACTGTGCGCAGCGGGGACTATATTGGCGTGATAGGACCCAATGGCGGCGGTAAAACGACTCTTATAAAGACGCTTCTGGGAATTATCAAACCGTTAGGCGGCACCATCGAATACCCGGGAGATCCCGTCAGGATAGGTTATCTACCACAGGCCAAGACTATCGACCGCCAGTTTCCAATCGATGTTATGGATACAATTCTCTCGGGTCTTGCCGGATCGAAAGGTTACCAGAGCCGTTACCGCAATAAAGACAAACTCTTGGCGATGGGCCATATGCAGCAGGCAGGAATCGCACATCTGGCGGATGAAAATATAGGAAACCTCTCGGGCGGACAGCTTCAGAGAGTGCTTATATGCCGGGCTTTGATATCCGAACCGTCAGTATTGATTCTGGACGAACCCACGAACTACGTGGACAATAAGTTCGAACACCAGCTTTACGACTGGCTGCATACACTCAACCACAGAATGGTAATTATTATGGTATCTCACGATCTGGGCACGATAAGCAGCCATGTGAAAAGTATCGCATGTGTCAACCGCGGTTTCCATTACCACGCATCGAACGTAATCACCCCCGAGCAGCTCAAATCATACGACTGCCCTATCCAGCTTATACGCCACGATGAGGTTCCGCATACGATCCTGCCAAAACACCAGTAGCCAGAAAAATGATAACATTCCTATCCGAAATATTCCATTACCAGTTCCTGATGAACGCCGTCACTGCGGCTGTTCTATCCGGGATCGCATGCGGAATCGCAGGCACGTATATCGTGACCCGACGGTTGGTTTTCCTTAGCGGCGGAATTACACACGCTTCGTTCGGAGGTATCGGTATAGCTTACTACCTCGGGTTGAATCCGCTTATGGGCGCAGTAGTTTTTGCTATCCTGTCGGCTTTCGGAATCGAGTATATAAGCAAAAGCGGGCGGATGAGGGAAGATTCCGCGATAGGGATTTTATGGTCGCTTGGGATGGCTATCGGGATCATATTCGTTTTTCTTACGCCTGGATATGCACCGAACCTGATGAGCTTCCTTTTCGGGAATATCCTCCTTGTCTCGACCGGGAATATCGTTATGCTTGCCATATTGGATGCGCTGCTTATATTGGTATTCTCGGTATTCTACCGCACCATAATATATACTGCCCTCGATCGCGAATATGCGAAATCGCAACGACTGCCGGTTAAATTTATCAGTTATGCGATGATGGTACTGGTCGCCGTAACAATCGTACTTAATATCAAAATTGTGGGGATAGTGCTGTTGATATCGCTGCTTACCATACCGGTTGTGATCGTGAATACCCTAACTCAGAACTATCGACGGATAATGATTTTCTCCAGCCTGACCGCAACTCTTGCCGCCGTAGCCGGACTATATGCCAGTTATGAAATGGATATCCCGGCGGGAGCTGCCGCTGTCGTTATTCTGGCTGTGGTCTTTTCAGTTGTGAGGGTAGTACGCCTGATTCAAATACATAAAAAGTCCTTATAACTTATTTCCGGGAAACTTTCGACTGCCCGCCCGAGGCGCTTACAAAAAACTGCCATGCTGCGCTCTCTTCTATCCCCTTTTTCCGGTGTATACTTTGGGTTGCTCCTTCCCGCTTAGAACGCGAAGAGCATTAGAAACCAGCGCCTCAAGTTCGTCTTCGCCCGGATATACGACGACCGGCGCAATAAACTCCACCATTGCGGCTATTTTTCCGGTAATAGACTTACTATGCGCCATTCCACCGGTGATTATAACAGCATCCACCTCACCGTGAAGGACCGCAGCCATCTGCCCGATCGACTTTCCGACATTATAGCACATCGCATCTATCACCAGGGCGGCATGGTCGTCACCTTCGGTTACCATTTCCAGCGCCAGGCGCATATCATTTGTTCCGAGATGGGCAACCAGCCCTCCCTGTCCCTTAACTTTGCCGCAAAGTTGTTCTTTGGTATATTTCCCGCTATAACATAGCTTTACTAAATCTCCGGTCGGCAGCGTGCCCGACCGCTCGGGCGTGAAAGGCCCTTCGCCGTCCAGAGTATTGTTCACATCCACAACTCTGCCTTTGCGGTGGGCGCCGATGGATATTCCACCTCCCAGATGCGAAACTATCACATTTATGTCTTCGTAGTGTTTACCGGACGATTCGGCATAACGACGACCAACTGCCTTTTGGTTAAGCGCATGGAAAATAGACAGCCTGGGTAGTTCGGGCATCCCCGTCAACCGTGCTACGGGTTCCATTTCGTCAACGACAACCGGATCAACTATAAAAGCCTGCGATCCGGGAATCGAAGCGGCTATATCATAAGCGATAAGACCGCCGAGGTTCGAGGCATGTTCTCCCGATGGGGGATTTTTCAGGTCGTGAAGCATCGCTTCGTTCACCGGATAAACTCCCGATTCGAGGGGTAGTACTAAACCTCCGCGACCGACTATTGCACATACGCTCCGAGGATCGATACCTTCTTGTTTCAGCGCATCCATTATCAATTCCCTGCGAAAAGGAAATTGATCGGCTATGGAAGCGAACCGGGTTAGTTCTGCGGAATCGTGGTGGATATTTTTCTCAAAAAGAAGATGGAGATCGTCATAAACGGCGATTTTAGTAGAAGTCGAGCCTGGATTTACGGCCAAAATCCTGTGCATAATCTGGTATATTTATTCCGCAGTCACGGCTGATAATTAATTGATTGATGTGAAAATTCCCTTTATTAAGAACCCCATGATGCGTTCTATTCAATTTCGTATATTTCGACATTACTGAAAGTCGCGCTGCCATTTTTCACGAACAGGTGCATTTTATTGCCTTTTTCATCCCGCAGGCGGTTGATATTACAGCGTGTGCCATTATAACAGACATCTATATACTCACCATTAGCAATGATATCCAGGGTCATAGGTTCATTCATCCCTTTGAGAGCTTCGATCTGTACATTTTCTATTTTCAGTTTACGGGCATCCGCATCCAGTTCGACCATATATCCGTTCTCCTGGTCGGTTGCTTTGAGGAACAAACCGAGCTGATGATAGTTGGTATGGGGCGTAATAGTCATGGTGATCCTATACTTTTCGGGCATATTTTCATAAGTCACGGCTCCAACTCCGTCTGTGGCCTCGATCGTTATATCTCCTCCGTTTGCGCTACGTATACATGCGCCGGGTTGAAAGGTAGGGCTGAGATTATTCACCCGTTTCTGTCGCTGCGGCAACAACTCTTCGACAAATCGGGTTCCGAGTTTCCCGTCCTTGAGTTGGATAACTTCGCGCAATAATACGTTACCTCCCCATTGCGTCCCGGTTCTGTCATTCTCGCGGTAAGGTATAAAAGAGGCGGCTATACGGCGGTCACC
>JGI994J12354_10004673_pt1 | contig 12181 bp, 13 predicted proteins | sample IntmicLarv3ML3BL_FD_12354 | JGI IMG/M metagenome (IMG submission 12354) | reverse complement strand
CAAGCCGATTTATGCCGCCGCCACGCAAAAAGCGGCGGAAATGGCGGGTGACAATGAGGCCATGAAGCGCATGGTGGAGAGCATGGTGCTGGATATGCCGCTGCGCTCCCTCGTCATGGTCAGCCAGGGCGCGTTCTCCTATGACATGCTCGAGGAGATATTGACCGTCATCGGCGGAAATCCCCTCAAGGCCATGGGCGCCATGATGAGCCTCATGCGCAAGATGAAGAAGCAGGAGAAAGAGAAAAAGTAATGGATTACACACAAATTCTTTCTGCTTGCGCGGAACGCGAGCAGCTTATCAGCATGGTCTCCATGGAACGTATCGTTGCGCTGGGCTATCAGCTTGGGCTGAACGAAAGCAGCCGCGTGTTGGATTTTTGCTGCGGCTGCGGCACGATGCTGAAAATTTGGAGCGAGGCCTTCGGCATTTGCGGCATCGGGATTGACCGCGATGCTGCATTCATTGAGGCGGGCAAGGCGCGGTTGACCAATGACCGCGTGACGCTCATCGCCGGGGATATGTTTCAATATGCGGACGACGAGCGCTATGATGTCGTTCTCTGCACGGAGCTGTCCTGCGGCGCGGACGGTCACGATGTGCCGTTTGAGAGCCTGGCGGAGGGACTTCGCTTTTTGGCGCGATTCTCAAAGCCCGGCGGCAGGCTGGTTTTTGGCCGCCTGTTCAGCAAAATTCCAAACCCGCCCAAGGCGCTGACCGACTTTGACGGCGCGCTGCCGACCCTTGGGGAAGTCTATGCGGAAATCCGGCAGTGCGGCTATTTTCTCATCGCAATGGCAAGCGACAGCACTGCCGAGTGGGAGCGCTACATCACCCAAAGCGCCAAACGCGATTTGGCAAGGCTGCGGCAAGAGCCGAAGAATGAAGACCTATCCGCCTGGATTGACACTTGGTATCGCATCTATTTCGAATATCGCCGCCCATACGAGGGCTGGGGATTGTTCGGCATAGAGCGATTATAGCAAAAAAGGGGAGTGCTGCAGAATGAGTTATTTTGCAGCACTCCCTAATTGCTGAACTCGTCACAAAAATGTGTATATCCGCATTTTTGTGACAAGTTCATTGGCGTGCAGAACAATTCTGCAGTTACGCCGTAATCTCCTCGTCTTCCTCCTTCTTTAAGAAAAACAGTCCCTTGCAGTTTACGTCATACTCGTCCAGCTTTTTGATGAGTATGGTCTCTTCAAAGAAGAACAGCGCCAGCAATCCCAGATAGATAAATACCAGCGGGAGCGGTACTCGTTTGATGTAGACCAGTACAGGCAGAGTGACGGAAAAGATACAGCCGAAGGCTTTCAGGCTGTACAGGTGCATCATGTTCCAAGTGTTGAACTTGCGCTTGGCATACAGGATATTTACCACGCGCAGCAGGACAACGGCCGCCATGCAAATGATGATGGGGCGGGTGAGTGTAAAACTGGTGGCCAAAATACCGGCAAAGACGGCAACGATAAAAAACAGTGGATCCGCAATCATCTCAAGTATCACGCCTGCGCGGGATTCCCAGTGGTATTTCCGCGCGAGATAGCCGTCTGCGACATCGGTCAATCCGGCAACGGTATACACCAGAATGAACCACAGCGGGGAACGGAAAACCAAGAACATCAGTGGGGACAAAACGATTCGGGTGACAGAGAGTGCATTGGGAATGTGCTTCATGTTTTCAAACCCTTTCTAAAAATTAGGATACCTCTCATTCATACCCAAGAAAAGAGTATACCAACAGCTTCTCAAAGCTTTATTCATTCTAGCAAACAATACAGAAAAAGTCAAGAGCTGAATAGGAATTATGTCATTTTTATTCTGAAACAATATAAAATGTGATAAAAAAACATAGGGGCTGCAGCAAAACGTATCTTTATGCATTCAGCGGGAGAAAAAGCGTGGTTTTGCAGCTGTAAAGATGCAAAATGCGAGCCCCATCGGGCTCGCAAATGGTTTTTCCCAAGGGGATGCTGCAAAATGAAACATTTTGCAGCATCCCCTGTACGGAGTATCGGGTGACACTTTTTGTTGGTGAATTGATATTATACCCTCGGCAGCTTGGCAAGCCCCTGCGCGATGGCTTCATCCGTGGGGATGGTGTCCGTCATGCTGCCCTCGTGGTAGGAGGCGTAGGCCGACATGTCGAAATAGCCTGTTCCGGTGAGGTTGAAGACGATGGTTTTGGCCTCGCCGCTTTCGCGGCATTTGAGCGCTTCGTCCATCGCTGCCTTGATGGCGTGGGAGGATTCCGGCGCGGGCAGCAGCCCCTCGCATTGCGCAAAGCGCACCGCCGCCTCAAAGACCTCGGTTTGCGCGTAGCTGCGCGCCTCGTCAATGCAGCCGTCGTCGTAGAGCTGGCTGAGAATGGGGGACATGCCGTGGTAGCGCAGGCCGCCCGCGTGGTGCGGCGTGGGCAAAAACTCGCAGCCCAGGGTATACATCTTCGCCAGCGGCGTGACCTTGCCCGTGTCGCAGAAATCGTATGCGTATTTGCCGCGCGTAAGCGAGGGGCAGGAGGCGGGCTCCACCGCGATGAAATAGGGCTTGCCCTTGCCGGTCAGGCGGTCGTGCATATACGGCCCGATGAAACCGCCTAGGTTCGAGCCGCCGCCCGCGCAGCCGATGATGACATCCGGGTATTCATCATACATCTCCAGCGCCGTCTGGGTTTCTAGGCCGATGATGGATTGGTGCAACAAAACGTAGTTGAGCACGGAGCCCAGCACATAGCGGCAGTTTTCGTTCTGCGTCGCCACCTCCACCGCCTCGGAAATTGCGCAGCCCAGGGAGCCGCCGGTGTCCGGGTGGGCGGCGAGAATTTTGCGCCCCGCCTCGGTGGTGTCGCTCGGGCTTGCGATGATGCTCGCGCCGAAGGTTTCCATAATGCTCTTGCGGTGGGGCTTTTGCAGATAGCTGCCCTTCACCATATAAACCGTCAGACCCAGCTTGTAGTAGGCGCAGGCCATGGAAAGCGCCGTACCCCATTGCCCCGCGCCCGTCTCCGTCGTCAGGTGGGTAAGACCTTGCTGCTTGGCGTAGTAGGCCTGCGGAATCGCGGAGTTCAGCTTGTGGCTGCCGGAGGTGTTGTTGCCCTCAAATTTGTAGTAGATTTTCGCCGGGGTATCCAGCTCCTTCTCCAGGCAATACGCCCGAATCAGCGGCGCGGGACGGCACATCTTATAGAACTCAATGATTTCCTCCGGGATGTCGATATAGCGGTCTGTGGCGTTCAGCTCCTGCTTCGCCAGCTCATCGCAGAAAATGCCGTTGATGTCCGAGACCTGCGTCAAGGGCTGAAGCGTGCCGGGGTGCAGCATGGGCGCGGGCTGGTTTTTCATGTCCGCGCGCAGGTTATACCATTGCTTCGGGATATGCTCCTCTGCGAGATGAATGCGGTAGGGAATGTTTTTGCTTGCCATGATGTTTTCCTCCGATTTGTGGATACTTTTTTTCTGGGGCAAAATGAAAAATAAAATAAAAATACCCTTGCCCCAAATACATGGGACAAGAGTCTGACTACTCCTGCGGTACCACCCAAATTGACGTTTCCGTCCACTTGCTCCATACACTATCATGTATGCTTCCTGGATAACGGGTGAAGTTCCCGTCAGAAACTACTTGCGGCGGGACGCCGCGTTCGGTCTGCCCTCATAAGTCCATTCAATTTCCGCCTGCCTGCCGCGATTCCACCATCCGCAGCTCTCTAAAAGGTGGTTCGAAAACCTACTGCTCTTACTCAACGGTTTGCGTTTATGCATTTACTATACACCTGATAAAAGTACTTGTCAAGCCCTTTTTTGAAAAAAATCAAATTCCCGGGTCCAATTCCGCAAACACTTCCTCGGCAGGATGGGATTTTCCGGCGGCATAGTCATCCAGACCGCGCCGGAAGCTCAATGCCAGCTCCTGCGGCGATATTTCATCAAAAGCGCGCGGTCGCAGCACAGGCAAAGCAAAATCCAGCCGCCCAAACCGCCGCAGCAGCTCAAGCTGCATCATAAAAAATCCGCAGGTCGAGGGATAGCAGCTGATAATCTGCCGATTGTCCAGCCACGATAAGTCTGCCCAATCGTCCACGCCGTCCACCCCGGGAACCGGTAAGTCCCGTATCTCGCGCAGCCGGTCAACAATACCGTCCAGCTCCGCGTCCACCAAATCCTGCAGCGCCTCATAAAACGGACTATCCAGTGAATCCGCAATATCCGTGGGCAGAGGCTCCCAGCAAATGAATTGCGTTGGGTCATAGTCGCTGAAATCGGGAATATCCTTGCTTTTCGGCAGCGTTTTTTCGATTTTCAAAACCTTTTGATAGAGCACGCTGTCCTGCTCGCCATATTTCAAGACAAAGTCCACAATATACTTCGGGTCGGTGCTGTCAGGCGCGGCCTTGGGGTCATAATGAAACCAAGGCGCGTGGGAATAGTCGTTATTGCTCGGCACGCTCGTCATGCCCAGCCAACCCGTTTCCGTCGCGTATTCTCCGGACGCAAGATACGTCAAAATCCCCCGAAGCACAGGATGGTTTCGGTCGGCAAACGTATAGCCAAACCCGAAAAGCCCCTCGATAATGCTGATGGCAAAGCTCGTCATATACGGCGAGGAATTCGGATTCCAGCAATTCGCCTCCAGCGCGTGCCCGAAGCCGCCGTCCTCGTTCTGATAGCAAGCCAGAACACGCAAAACATCCTCCGGATTGCCGCCCTCGTAGGCACAGCACCACTGGGTGAAAATCAACGGGTTTGCGTTGCGGAACACCAAACGGCGCAACTTGCGGTAGTCACCAAGCGATAATTTTTTCATTCAGCAGGTCTCCTTTAATTTTATAGGCGCATAAAGATTCATCTGATGATACCCAAGCCCTTCCTTGATTTCATCGTCCACATAAATCATGTGTCCCATCAATACGCGGTCGCTGTCAATGACAAAATTTGTGCTTTCAAGCCATTTTTCTGTTTTGCTTCTTACCTTATTATGACTTTCGCCGTCACCATCTACGCTCACCGCAACCGCATATAGCCCGCCCTGAAATTCTGTGATTTCATACGGCTGCACATCGGTCTCGCTTACGTCGTTTTCAATGCCCCAAAACCACTCCGCTTTGCCGTCTTTTCCGGTCAAAAAGTCCGGGCAATCAAAAATAACAGGCTTGAACAAATGCCTGTGTGATTCCTGCCACGCAGCGAAACCGCCGCCGAAAAGCTCCTCGAACGTCACAAGCCCCGAGGTTACCGCTCTGAAATTGGGGATTCTGACAATCATAATGTCCGGCACCTTGTGATCCAGCTTTTCCGTAAGCTCCAGCAGCCGATTCACATTCGCCGCATTGCCGTCATAATCCACATGCGCAATCTGTGTTTCAAGCTCCTTCGCTTTTTCATAAAGCCGCTTAATGTCGGATTCTCTGCCGAAATCGACCTGCTCAATCTGGTGTATAAAATCCAGGATTATCTCTTTGAGTTCATATAAGAGCGACACTTCTTCGTCGATATCCGCAACCTTTTTCCCCAGCACCTCTAAAACAACCTCAGAACCATCCGTGTTGAAAATTCGCTGGATATCCTTGATTCTGATGTTCAGCTTGCGCAAAATCAAAATCTGCTCCAGCCGCCGTACTGCCGCCTCATCGTAAAGCCGATACGCGTAATCGTCCATGCGAACACTCGAAATCAGCCCCATATCCTCATAATAACGCAGCGTCCGCGCGGATATGTCATATTTGCCGGTCATGTCTTGAATCTTGATAAGCTCATTCATGGGGGAAACCTCCTGCTATTATTTAAAATCCATTTTATACGCTTCCCCAACGGCAGAGTCAAGAGGGAAATTTGATTTATTTGAAAAAAAGAGGGCTGTGCCAAAACGGTTTGTTTTGTTACAGCCCTTGTCTTACAATGGGTTAGCCTTCAAGCTCCGGCGCGGAATCGTCTCCCTCGTGCCTTCTGCGATTCAGCTCCGCCAGCATTTCCCTGTGCGTCTTGTCGTCCAGCGCATACTTCCAGGTGGGGATGACGGCGAGCAGGCTGCCGATGGCCGCCGGGATGGTAATCATGAAGAAGAGCATGGTCATGAAGCTCTTGTATTCGGGGTGGGTGGTCATCATCGCGTCGCGCACGAGCACTTCGCCTTTTTCCACAAATTCGTTCAGCGCCTTGATATTCGCGTCCGAGAAGCCGACAACAGAGCAGGCGATGCCATAGATAATCTGCGAGATGCTCGCGTTGATTTTGGCAAGGAAGGTCTGGCCGGAGAAGAACACGCCGTCCGGGCGGCGGCCGCTGTTGTATTCCTCATAGTCCACCGCGTCCGCAATCATATAGGTCTGCACCACAAGGGAGAGACCAATGCTGATGCCGTTGAGGGCGAATATCACAAAGGAAATCGCAAGGTAAATGGGCTGGGTCATTTGATCCGGCGCGGAAAGATAAACCAAAAACAGAATGATATTCGGCACGATAATCATGAGGTTGGAGAAATTATAGACGTTTTTCTTGGAATACTTCTCCAACAGGCGTGGGGCAAGCGCCGTTGCGGTAAATTGCCCCGCAAACAGACCGCCGCCCAGCAGCAGCAGATACAGCACGGAAAGGGTTGGGTTCTTGCTGGAATAATAGTAGGTGACAATTGGCATCGCAACCAGAACCATGGCGTTTTTGGGGCTGCCGAGAACACCGGAAAGCAGCAGCTGACGGAAGGGCTTATTTTTCCACATCAGCTTAAAATTGTCCCAAATGGAGTTCTTTTTCTCCTGCGGCGGGGCACTGATGCGTTCCTTGGCGAACAGACCCGTCATCTGAAACATGATTCCGCTGATGGCGGCGGCGATTACGGCAACAAAAATAAATCCGTATTTTTCCGCGCGGTGAATGTCCCCAACGCCCTCAAACAGCTTCGCCGCCGCAAGGGAGAGCGGTTGGAGGGAGAGCATGGCAATGCCGCCGCCGACACCGCCGAAAATCCGCGCCGCGCTCATAAGCTTTTGACGATGCTTTTCATCCTCTGTCATCAGCGCCGTGATGCCCCAAAGCGGAATGTCGCCGATGGTGTAAATCATGTCCCACAGCAGGCAGGCGGCCACCGTCCAAATCAGCACAACGGCGTTGCGCCCCTCAAACAGTCCACCGTCCACGTTGAAGGTGAAGTTGGTGAAGGTCAGAATCGTCGCCAGCGCAATCGGGATGGGCACAATGCGCAGATAGGGTCTGCATTTGCCCCATTTGCTGTTGGTGCGATCCACAAGCGTACCCATAATCGGGTCGTTGAAGCCGTCCCAGACGCGGGTAAGTGCGAGAATCACGCCCAGCGCCATGGAAGGGATATACAGGACGTTTTGCAGGTAATAGGACGAGAGCACCACGCTGTAAATGCTGTAAATAATGTTCTGCCCGGTCAGCCCCACCAGATACATATTGCGCTCCTTGCGCGTGTAGGTACGCAGTTCGGTTGATTGCGCCATGCCAAATCTTCTCCCAACATTTTGCGCCGCAAAGGCGGTCAGATGACCGACTTTTGCGGTTTCGCAATTTCTATCCTATAATGGTACACTGAATTTTGGTGAAAGTCAACAGAAAAGCTGTTGTTTTTTGGTTTATTTCCCTGCAATTCCGCATTGAATCAGCGCCGCAAAAATGGTATAATATTTAAATCTATTTGCAAAGGGGGCGATACGATGGCGCGCATTACGGTTGTCTGCGGACATTACGGCACAGGCAAAACGAATTTTGCGCTGAACCTTGCCGCGAAAACGGCCGCCGAGGGCGATTCGGTGACGCTGGTGGATTTGGACGTGGTGAACCCCTATTTTTGCAGCAACGCCTACAAGGCGCAGATGCAGACCGCCGGGGTGAGGATGATTACCACCAACATGGCGGGTACGACACTGGACGTGCCCTCCCTGAGCGGCAGTATCGCGTCCGTGTTTGACGAGGCGAACGGCAAAGCAATTTTCGACATTGGCGGGGACGATGTGGGCGCGAAGGCGCTTGGGCGCTTCAAGGCTCAACTTGAAAACGCGGGCTATGAGATGCTCTATGTCATCAACGCCTACCGCAATCAGATTGCGCAGCCGCAGGAGGCCGTGGAGCTGCTGCGGGAGATTGAAGCCTCCTGCCGCATTCAAGCCACCGGTCTTGTGAACAACTCACATTTGGGGGAGGAAACCTGCGCACAAACCATTTTGGACGCAATGGATTACGCGCAGCAGGTGTCCAGCCTTTCGGGGCTGCCGCTGCTGTACACCACCGCGCCGCAGCGTCTTGCCCCGACGCTGCAAGCGAAGGTGAGCGCGCTGTTCCCGGTGGACATCATCGTGTCACTGCCGTGGAACGCGAATCCATGACGCAACACAGGAAAGGATGAGAAAGAATATGGCAAAAGCGATTATCAACGAAAACCGCTGCAAGGGCTGCGGGCTGTGCTGCGAGGCCTGCCCGAAGAAAATCATCGCGCTCTCCAAGGACAAGCTCAACCAAAAGGGACACCATCCCGCAGAGGTTTTTGCGCCGGAGAAGTGCATCGGCTGCGCGTTCTGCGCCACCATGTGCCCGGACTGCGCCATCGTCGTGGAGAAATAGAAAGGGAAAGGATGGAAGAACATGACAGACAAAGTGTTAATGAAAGGGAATGAAGCAGTTGCGGAAGCGGCAATCCGCTGCGGCTGCCGTCATTTCTTTGGATATCCCATCACGCCGCAAACCGAGGTGGCGGCGTATATGGCAAAGCGTATGCCGAAAATCGGCGGAACCTTTTTGCAGGCGGAGAGTGAAATCGCCGCCATCAACATGGTGCTCGGCGCGGCTGCGGCCGGTGTGCGCACCATGACCTCGTCCTCCTCGCCCGGCATTTCGCTGAAAACCGAGGCGATTTCTTACATGGCAGGCTCCGACCTGCCTGCGCTGATGGTCAACATCCAGCGCGGCGGTCCCGGTCTGGGCGGCATCCAGCCCTCTCAGGCGGATTATTGGCAGGCGACCCGTGCGCCGGGTCACGGTGATTTGCATATCCTCGTCTTTGCCCCCAACTCCGTGCAGGAGATGGTGGATTTGGTGGACAAGGCCTATACCCTGGCGGATGCCTACCGCATGCCCGCGCTGATTTTGGGCGACGGCACCATCGGCCAGATGATGGAGCCGGTGACGCTGCCGGCGGATTCTGCGGACAAGCAGCCCGCGCGCCCCTGGGCGACCAACGGACACAAGAACGCGCGCCCCAACAACATCGTCAATTCCCTTTACTTAGTCCCCGAGCAGCTGGAGGCGCTGGTGCGCGCCCGCTTTGAGCGCTACCGCGTGATTGAGGAAAATGAGGCGCTGTACGAGCGCTTTGAGATGGACGACGCTGAATATGTTGTCGTCGCCTACGGCTCCGCCGCGCGTGTGGCGAAGGCCGCCATCAGCACGGCTCGCAGCGAGGGCATCAAGGTTGGTCTGCTGCGCCCGATTACGCTCTGGCCCTTCCCCAAAAAAGCCTTTGCCGAAGCGGCGCAGACGGCAAAATCCTTCCTTTGCGTAGAAATGAGCATGGGTCAGATGGTTGACGATGTGCGTCTTGCCACCAACTGCCGCTGCCCGGTCAGCTTTTTCGGTCACACCGGCGGCATCGTCCCGATGCCCAATGAGGTGCTCGCGCAAATCAAAGAAATGGTGAAAAACGGAGGTGCAAGCTAATGGCAATCGTGTTTGACAGACCGCATGCGCTGAAGGATGTGGATACCTCCTACTGCCCCGGCTGCCCGCATGGCATCATCCACCGTCTGGTGGCGGAATGCATTGACGAGCTGGGGATGGAGGGCAATACCGTGGGCATCGCCCCGGTGGGCTGCGCCGTCATGGCGTACCAGTTCTTCAACTGCGATATGATTCAGGCTCCGCATGGCCGCGCGCCCGCCGTTGCCACCGGCAGCAAGCGCGCCTGCCCGGAAAATCTTGTCTTTACCTATCAAGGAGACGGTGACCTCGCCGCCATCGGCACCGCAGAGATGGTGCACGCCGCCGCGCGCGGTGAAAATATCACCATCATCTTCATCAACAACGCCATCTACGGCATGACGGGCGGCCAAATGGCGCCGACCTCGCTGCCGGGGCAAATCACCCAAACCTCACCTTATGGCCGAGATGTTGCAAGCGCAGGCCATCCCATCCGCATATGCGAGTTGCTGCGCGAGCTGGACGGCACCACCTACGCCGAGCGCGTCATGGCGGACAGCGTCAAGAATGTCAACAAGGCGAAAAAGGCCATCAAGAAGGCGTTTGAGATTCAAATGGCGGGCAAGGGCTTCTCCATTGTGGAGGTGCTTTCCACCTGCTCCACCAACTGGGGTCTGTCTCCGCTGGAATCCATGGATTGGATGCGCGAGAACATGCTGCCCTATTACCCCCTTGGCGTATACAAGGATAAGACGGCGGAAGAGGAGGGGAAATAAACCATGAAGGATATGAATGCAATATTCGCGGGCTTCGGCGGTCAGGGCGTGCTGTTTTTGGGCAAGGCTGTGGCGTATGCCGCAATGTTCCAGGATAAGGAAGTCACCTGGCTGCCCTCCTACGGACCCGAAATGCGCGGCGGCGCGGCAAACAGCAGCGTCTGCGTTTCGGACAAGCCGATTTTCTCCCCCCTCGTCAACCAGCCCAACGCGCTGATTGTGATGAACCTCCCGTCCTTCGATAAGTACATCCCCATGATGGCTCCCGGCGGTGTTGTCGTCATCGACAGCGCGCTGGTGAGCAAAAAGGTGGCGCGTGACGACATTGAGGTGCATTATGTTCCCGCGTCCGCGCTGGCAGGGGAGCACAGCCTGCAAGGCTTGGCGAACATCATCCTGCTGGGCAAATTCATGGCGGCCACAGGCTTTTGCGACGACGCGGTGATGCAAAAAACCATCGAAAAAATCGTCCCCCCGCGCAAGGCCCACCTCATCCCGAAAAACATGGAAGCCATTCGCTTGGGCGCGAGCTTGTAAAGAACAGAAAAACCAGAGGACGGATTGCAGCATTTGCAGTTCGTCCTCTGATTTTTTTACACTTGGCGTTCAAGATGTCAACAACTTGATGAATAGCATGATATGATATCTATGTAAGAAATGAATGGAACGGTCAAGATCATTCCCTTCATACCTTCGCAATACGCACGTTCTCGCTCGAAATGTCAAGTTTTAACCGAGACAATATCGTTGCTGTAAATTGTTTATAAAAAATTTAGAATTATTTGCAAAAAAAGAAATTCAAACTTGATTTGAATAAGATATACTATAGATTAGTAATCTAGGTGGGTTCGTTGGGTAAAAAGAGAAAGGAGGGGGATTCAAATTCTGCGGAGGCTTACTTCCAAGTGGGCTATAAATCTACCGGTGAATATGGTACTACGAAAAACAAAGTCATAAAGAAGAGTTATGTTCGTCTACAGGAAGGCAGTTATGATTCTGACCGCGTATACGATAATGCGTGGGGAACAGATATGCGTCGAGCTTACAAAAGCAGACTTAATCTCCCATTCGTTGCTTGCATTGCTAATTGGAACTTCGTGCAATAGCATAAAGAGAACGTTATAACGGTATTCATCAAAAAATGAATAGACAGAATTTTCATCCTTCGTACAGTTTGCTTATTTGTGCGGGGGATGAAGGTTCTTGAAACTGAGGGGGACTTATGCGCCAGTTCTTTCATAAGAGTTCGATATTGATGTTGTTCCTAGCCTCAATTGCTTTTATTATTTCGCTGGGATTTGCTGTTGTGAATGCTGGGTTGCTTCAAAATCAGTTGCTGCCTTCTTATATGTCGAAGCTTACTATTAGAATTTCTGTCAACCAACGTGAAGCACAAGGGTTTAGCAATAACGATTTGTGCGATTGGGTTTTATCAACCAAAGAAGATATGACGTTTTATAAACATCATCAAGTGATAGACGGTAAAGAGCTGTTTACAACGAAAATAATGACCATCGGGATGCCGTTGGTTTTTGGCCGTGAGTTGACAGAAACGGAGCTCAGCGGCGATCACGCAAATGCCCTGATAGGTGTTGAGTTGCTTCAAGATTGCCTAAAAAAAGACGATGCCTATTATTACAGCAATAAAAATGAATACGCTTATCCCTTTAAATCCGTATAAGAAGCTTTTGGAGCAGAAATGACAGTGCGGAGCAAATCGAAGAAGATTTTTTCGCTGCGATGACGTCGATTGAACC
>JGI994J12354_10004672_pt1 | contig 12182 bp, 16 predicted proteins | sample IntmicLarv3ML3BL_FD_12354 | JGI IMG/M metagenome (IMG submission 12354) | reverse complement strand
GTGATATTATTTATCAATTCGAACTGCTTACTCATTATATTGCTTTTCCGGTATATGTTCCAATTTCTGCAAATCGGAGTACATCATATCACTATTGCCGTTTCCTCCAACACTATGAAAACTGTCTAACAAAAGTTTAAAATGTTTTAGTTGGTCAATAGTAATAAACTTATCCGCCATCTTTTCGTGATAAATGACGTAAATCCTGTCCCACAATAATGTTTTAGTAGCCTCTACAACTGCGGCGAAAGCTGCAAAAAACTTAAAGGGTTTGCGGAGAATATACGCTATAATTCCTAAAAAAGCTGTGGAGCATAGATTGAAGATATTATGATAAAGAAAATCACCCAAATGTTCCATTACTCAGTTTCCTCACTTTTATCTTTAGCGGTCCGCAGTCTTCCCGCAAAATCTGCCGCACCCTCAACGCCTGTATACAAAGCTGTTATAGCCGAAATAAGTATAAGGTCTTCAGGGTTCATAAAATGCCCTAATTTAGCGTTTAACGCCACTATGGCGACAACTGCTACATAAGCTATCCATTTACGACTCTTAAACGGGCTTGGTGCTTTTTCTTTCGGAAGGACGGCATCAGCGGTATTGACCGCTATATCAAGCAAAGCATTAATTATAAACTCTTTGCCGAGGGTTGCCGGCGATGTTACATTTGTTATAACATTGAAAATATCATCGGCTTTTACATCCACCAAATCTCTTATCTCTTTTGGCGGGGTTGCCGCGCTTTTAAAAAACTTACCTATATTCAATCCCATTTTTTTACCTCTCCTTTTCTTTAATCGCGATTATACGCGCTTAGTTCTACCATATCCAGTTGCTTCATTTTGTCCGCAACGAGTTCGCTAAGCTCTGCATGGAGCTCGGGGTCTTCTTCTGTCTCCATACGCTGTATCAATCTTTCAAGCTGCTCTTCCAAATCTCGCGCTCTGTCGCTACTCATTGTCTTTATCCGTATCGTCTGTTATCTCAGACCATTCAATATCGCTTTCCGGTATCTCAATTGGTATCTCTATCTCATAGTAATCACTCTTTTTAGTCCCTATACCCATATAAAGAAAAGCCCCTGCGCAAGTATCATCTGTTTTAGACATGAGCTGCTTGCCTTCGCTTGCTTCAAGTCTTCGTACTATGTCACCTTCTTTTATAATTTTCATATCTTCAACTCCTTTAAGCCGAGGTTGTCAGGTCATAATTTTTTATAGCCATCTCACTTTTTACATCTGCGGATATTGCATTTAATTGAAACGTTTGCATTCTGATTGTTCCTCTGTCATTACTCGGTCTTGCGCCTAAATTAAGCAAAAACTTTTCCAAAGATCTTATACTTAAAAATCTGGCGTTACCCAAATATCCAAGTTCTTTAGGACTAAATCCAACATCACAGCTTATTTTATTAAGACCGACCCATCCGACAGATCCGCCTTGACCCAAGAAGTATCTGTATGATACAGACAATAAGTCATTTTCATTCTTTTTAAAATGCAGATGACGAAGTCTTGGTGATATAGGGGCACTTGATGATGTTCCGCCATAAGTAAACATGACATAACTGCTTGATGTCCCTGCGGCGTTTGTTATAAATCCCGGTATCTCTAAATATTGACCCTGATAACCATTTAAGGAAGCACCTGCTAAAGTTCTGACGGTTAAAGGTATCTTTACATTCTCAAAAACAAGAGGGACATTGTAATAGGAATAATGATTATAGAGCGTTGTAGCCCCTTCCGGTAAATCAATATATCTAAAATTAGAGCACCCAAAGCTAAACTGTGGAGTTGCGGAGTTAGTTACAACACTACTATCACAAGTGACTAACTCTAAGCTGTTTTCTCCTGATGACATGGAAATATTCCAATTCCCAAGTTTTATACCATTAAATAGATGACACCAAAGATGTGTTTCTCTATTGGTGAAGCTTGAGTAATACATTGCGTCCCCGCTCTCTATATTTAACGCGGTAGCATTACTACGCACATAAGTTGCTATCCATCTCTGTTTCCTTCCGTAAGCGTCGGCAGGGTAGTCCCTCGATGTATCCCAAGTGTGAACTTCTGTTTTAGCAGTTCCACCATTTCCGGGTGGATATGGAGGTAAACTATTTAGGTATCTATCTGATGTAAGTATAGCGGCATAACCCCCGGGTACATTTCCGGTACCTCCACCTACACCAAAGCCATAACAGCTATCACCGGCACTTGTTCCCCATCTAAAAGTTTGTGTCGCAAGGTTATCAGATATTAAAGTTATCATTACCGGTTTGTACCACTCACCGGATGCAGGAACAAGCTCTATATTTCCTCTTGCCTCAAGTTCTGCGGCTATCGCTTTAATATCTAACCAACCAGGTACCGGTTCTTTTCCTGACGGGTCAAAAGCGTTTGTCGCTTGTACGCCCTCTGAAAAACCTTGTGTATAGCCAATACCCCTGCCAACCTCTTTTTGATAGTTATATGAGGCTATAAGCGCTGATATGTAATTATTAAATGCCGTTGTATCATTCAGCTTTTGGCTCGGGTCGGCATAATTATTTATAGTCCCAAAAAAGCTCCCTCGCATATCCCATAACCATTGTATCTCACCGACGTATCCCGGAGGATATGTGTTTCGGTCAAGAATAACTCCATATATTGGTCTTACTTTATCTACAAAAATAGCCCTTAAATCGTTAAAAATAGCTTCAAAAGCGTCTCCGCCGCCGCCCCCTCCGGCATTAGCCATTAAGTTTCCAAATCCGTCATATATCCCGGGTTCTGTTATTGCCATATCAATTTCCCTCCACTAAACACATCCAGCCCGCGCCAAGTCTGCCTGCCGCTAAATCAATGTTATACTCGGTCACAGTCCCGCGCCAAGTTCTTGTTGTTTTATCATTGAAGTCTTTTACTCCAATGGCTCGCGCTATGTCATCAATAGTCGTTATAGTAACGCCGTCAACTTCAAACTCTCCTGCCGGGCCCTGCGGACCTATAGGACCGGTTGCGCCTGTATCACCTTTAGGACCCTGCGCCCCTGTTGCTCCGGCGGCTCCTGTAGCTCCGATATCTCCCTTTGGACCTTGTATTCCTGCCGGACCCTGTACACCGGCTATACCTTGTGCGCCATCTTCTCCTCTTTCTCCCTGTTCACCTTGTAAACCGCGTTCACCCTGAATACCCTGCAAACCGCGTTCACCCTGAATACCCTGCAAACCCTGAATACCCTGTTCCCCGCGCTCGCCTTGAATACCCTCTGCGCCCTCTGCCTTAACATCAGTATCAACAAAATGTTCATCATCCGCCGACCACTCAAACCAGTTACCATTTTCACCAATATACGGAGATTTGCCGTCACCGTCAATGCCCGGCTCTCCCTGCTCTCCCTGTTTGCCCTTATATCCGCGCGGACCGCGCTCGCCTTTTTCACCTTGCGGTCCGGGCGGTCCCGGTGTAAACTCTTTTTCTATCTCTAAAACTATATCTCTGCTTGTCATTATTATAATATCTCCCTTGAAAGCACAGCGTCTGAAAAGTCGGTTACTATATTACTCGCCTTTACTGCTCCGTTCTTATACTTTACGCGGCACTGACATTTTAAAAGACCGACATTGCCCATAGTATCTTCTTGCGTTAAATCAACGATAAACTTTTCACCGTCAAACTCTACATCATCAGGATATACTTTCCGCGCGTCATTAAAAATGAACTCAACCATCTCAACGTCCGCGATGTCAAAATAACCATCTTTACTGCGCACCGTTACACCTATGCGCTCGGTGCTAAGCTCTCTGTATGTCATGATTTTATATACTCCCGAATTATCGGGATTTTACGATCCCCGCCTGACGGTCCCATATAATTCAGCTGTCCTATTTTGTAATAACTGAATACCGGCCAATGTCTGCCGTTGCCGGTGGAAGTCGCCATATTATCCCAATTGTAAAAATATAAACGATGGCAGTATGCGGTATCGTCGTTTGGATTGACAACGAGAGGAAGTCTCAGTGTACCGCATACGTCTATCCTGTTTAAACCGGGCACAGATGTCCACACCGCGCCGTTTGAAGCGGTAACACTTTTAGTGGTCGGCGTATCCGCTATGCCGCCGCCGGAATACGCGGCGTATAGTACCGGATTTTCTACAGCAGGTGTTCGAACCCCGTTAAGCTCACTCCAAATCAAAGACGAATATATATTTACATTGCAGTTTCTCGGTCTTGTCGCGTTCGTGTCTGAATTAGCCAGAGTCTCATTAAAGCCCGAATAAGGTATGTATAAACTTGATCCGCCAACAGTTATAATATCATAAATAACTAACCTGTTTCCGAGATATGCCCTGTAAACATCGCGCGGTCCGCTGTCCGAGTTATACCGAAACATATTCATCGGTGCCGCCATTTCAAAACTTCCGTCTATAGTAAACTTATCAGAAACGAGTGTTCGCTGACCCGTATCACCGCCAAGCGGATTAAATGAGCGTAATACCGAAAACGAAACCGAAGTTGCTCGGTTGTCAACAACCTGATAGAGCGGTACGGCGCGATTATAAGACATAACATCGCCTAAATATCTGTCTATAATATCGCTGTTTTGGTTAAGCTGCCCTATATCCACAAAGTCCTGCGGGTCGGGCTTTATTAAATTAAGTTTTGGTGTATAGGTACTCATTTTTAAGGTAACTCCTCTTCTTTGGCGTCATGCCAAGTTATATTTGATAACTGCGCCCAAGTGTATGGCAATAAATCTATCCAACGGTTCCAGTCAACGGCCAGTATAAACAGTAGTTCAGCCGACACTATACGGTCTAATGTTTCGTATATTATCTCATACAGGTTCTTGTTAGCTATTTTAAGCTGTAAGTGCAGTATCTGGTCGCCTGCCTCTAAATAACGCGTCAGCGAGTAACCTTCCTCGCCTATCAAACCGTTTAATATACGCCGCACTTGATAATCTGTGTACGGAGTTTGTGAGTTAAGCATAGCTTTTATCGCAAAACGCCTGTCCTCTAAGGTCATATACACCGGCGAAGTTATCCCGAGAACTCTCTCCCAACGCTCTATACCCCAGACGGTCATTAAATCAAGGTTGCTTTCTGTGAATATGCGCTCAAGGTACTCTCTGACGCCGTCAAGCTCCGGCTGTACTGCCTTTTGTATTTCCTCAACTTCGCGCGCATTGCCGTCATTGAATCTTGGCGGCAGATAATAAATTAATTGCATTTTTTTTTCGTCCATTTAAGGCGTAGACCGTAGCTAAAGCTACTTTGAACGAATCTTCGCCTTCGAAGTGCAGAACGCACATCTTGTCTCGTTTCGCCCAATCTACATCCTAAAATGGACGAAAAAACTCTTTTTACGGTTGGCGATGCTTTCACTGCCGCCGGCGTACGCTTCATTTAACCTTTAGTAAGATACTCCCGAACGTTTAACTGTACTCCGTTCGTTCCATGCTCTACGTTCTCATTTTTTACGGTTGGCGATGCTTTCACTGCCGCCGGCGTACGCTTTATTTAACCTTTAGTAAGATATTCCCGAACGTTTAGACCGTACTCCGTTCGTTCCATACTATGCCCATATATAAAAAATAGTTTACCAAAACAACTAAAAGTAAGCTATGTTTTTGTTCGTTTTGGGATGCGGATTAGTCAGGGCAAAGTGAAGCTGTGCTCTGCACCGCGAAACTAAAGATCCTGACTAAAGGCGTTAGCCGATCCGCGCCCAAAACGGACAAAAACTAATTAGTTACGACTCCTATGAATGGTACTTCTTTCGGAAGCAGAATAATATTGCGGTCAGTGCCGTTCATTGTAACATTATAAATATCAAGCACTGCCCCCATATCGCCGATACGGTTTATTATTTGCGATAAAAAAACGGTCTGCTGTTCTGTCTCAAAAAAGGTTTTCCTAAGCTCCAGTAAATACGCGTCAACAGTAGCGGTGATAGCTGCAGCATGATCTTCCCATCTCTGGCTTTCACTCGGTTTAAATACGATATTTCCTATATTAATATTTATCGTCACCGCGTCTGGCGATTTTACTATCGGCTTTTGTCCGATACCCGCTATACCGTCACCGCCGCCGGGGTTATCCGACGGATCGACGATTTCCTGCAACCGCTCTATCTCGCTTTGCGACGGTAATTCAAATACTTCACCATCACCGGAGAGGAACAGAATATCAAAATAACCGCCTCTGTCTTCAGCGCGGAATACTTTAACTCTGCCGTAACCGACAAACTGTGACAGTTTATAGTAATAGTCTAACTTATTGCCGCCCCAAGCCGCGCCTGTGAGGTAGTCAATATATCTGCGCCGAAACGCTTCTGTTTCCTCTTCATCTGTGCCTTGTGAGAGTATAGCGACAAGCGTTGCTGTTTCAAGTCCCGAGATATACTGAAAAGGGACTAATATACCGCTGTTTTGGTTTCCTCTTTGCCCCGCGACCTCGCTTGTCAGCTCAAAGTTATATTTAACACCCTCTATAGCCGCTATCTCGTCATCGGTCAGCTGTCTGGTAACTATAAAAGATATATCGTTACTGAAAAACCTTTCGCCGACTAAAGCGTCACGGTTAAAAGTACCGGTAAACATACCGCCGACTACCGCAAACGTTGCGGGAAACGGCGCTAAACCCCTTCTTATCCAAGCGTCACGCTCTAAAAACGGTCTGCTTTGGGTATCGGGGAATATCTCGTCCAGGGCGTTATCTATAGACGCGTAAACCTGTTCAAGCTCAACGGACAGCGGTGCTACTGTGGTTTGTGTTACCTCGCCCTCGGTTTTGTCTATATTAGCCGGTATTCGGTTCAAAATACGCCCTTCTATTATCTCTTTAGTGTCGCTCATAATATATCCTCAAAACTTATTTCTTGCTCGATGTTATCAAAAACTGTATTTACCGTAAACCGCGCGAAAACTGTTTTCTTCTCAAACCGCGCGGCAAAATTGCTGATACCGATAATTCGGCTGTCTACAGTCAATGCTTCCTCTATTCTCTGTTCTAATACCGCTATAACATAGAGAGGGTCGCGTCCGTATAAATCCTCAGTCTGAAGACCAAAGTTCCAACTGTATATAGGGTAGCGGTATCTTTCAACACTGAGACAGGTTACTACCCATTGACGAAGAGCGTCCTGCCCCTTTGTAAAGCCGTAAACTGTGCCGTTATCTTTTATCTTAAACGTTCGGTCTATTCGCTGAATAGATGCAACGCTGTCTGTATCTAAAAAAGTACTACTTGGTATCATACTATCCCCTTTTTTTTAACTATTGCAATCCTCTTTATTTTTTTGTATAATATAAAATAGCTTGATAAGGAGGCTAAAAAATATGAAACTAAAATTATTCATTATTGCGCTCATCGCTATTTCATTTGCGGTGACAGGACTGCTCGGCGGCTGCGGCGGCAAAAAGAAAAACACCGCGGATGAACCGCGGGATGACACTATTTGTATCAGTATCAATAAAGGTCAAAACACAAAATACACCATGTGGGGAACCGCGGACGGACAAGGAGCTTTAGCCGGCTATGACGACGATGATAACTTAATCTGGTTATCTGTTTGCATAATAGCTGACAACGGCGATTTGTCTACCGATACCCTGTATGTATTAGCCGGCGTAACGGGAGGAAATGACCAAATCGTCGAATGCTATGACCTATCAAAAGATGATTATGTTGATTTTGACGCAACGTCTTCTAAGAGTAATATCGCTAAGTTGGAACGGATAGACAGCAGTTGTTGGCGTACCACATCATATAACACTACCGGCGAATCAACGATAAATATAAAAACCGCAGACGGTAAAAAGACCTGGTTTACAGTTATAGTCGTTGATGGCATGAGCGCTGCGCCGGAGTTTATTCCTGATGTGCCGCTATAAAACAAACAGTTAAAAAATAATTCTAAACCAAGATCTAACATCAGTAAGATATGTTTTAGTCCATTTTGGATGTAGATTAGGCAAGGCTAAGCAAGGTGTATTTTAATACTCCGAAGCTGACGACTTGGCTAAAGGCAAAGCCGGTCTACGCCTAAAATGGACTAAAACTATTCTCCAACCCTGTCCGCTACCCAATATCGCTGACCGTCTGAATGACGAAAAACTATAACTTTGTCGCCTTCTTTCAGTCCGTACTTAGCCCTAAACCAACCGCCGCCGTAAGTATGGTTGTGTGCGCGAAAGTCAGAATCAGTGCCCATAATAGATTGCTCTGTGCTCGTTCTGTGCGGCTCCGGCTTTATAGCTATCATCTCCACTTCATGGTCTGTTACTTTCTCGCTGACCACTATATTTTTACTTATGGTAACACCTGAAAAATCGTCAGCGGTGAGGGTCAAAGGCGATACGCTTTTTACCGTGCAAAAAAGTATCTCAGGAAATGCCATACTCCTTGTCACATGATCCGTTATATTTGCTCGGAGCAGCTTTATCATATTATCAATTTCGGGTGAATGTGTTATCTCTGCCATGTTATCGTTTCCTTATCCGAGGTATAAACTCATATCCATTAAGTGATTATTCTTCGTCCAGGTATGCGTAATGCTCGGCACTCTGAGCGGTATATATCTGCTGTCACTTTGAACCGGTATAGCCATAACAGTATAGCCTGCTCTTATGTGACCGGTACTTATAGCAGGTACACCGCGCAAAGTCATAGAGTTACGAACCAAGTTTTTGCTCTGTAACATCTGCTGAGCGTATGCCTGCGCCCTTGCTTGGTCCTGCACTTCTTCGTAATACTGCAAAAGCCCCCATTTCTTTATATTATCGGTGTCATGTGCCTGATATATTTCCAAAGTGCCGGTGTCAGCATTCTTATAGACTAATTTCACTTGATTGTACGTATCGTCATCTATGGAGTTAGTTATTCGATAACTCTCCGCGTCGTTTAGTCTGATAAAATAATCAAAAAACCATAGGTCATTGGCATACCGCAGATTAAGCGTCCCCGCGTCATCGTAAAGCGTCAATATCTGCCCTGTTTTAACAATAGTTTGAGTTATAGCAAAGTCAAGCATCTCTTTTATGGATTTGCTCCACTCATCGCGCTTTATTATCCTGTAACTGTCTGTCTCTACTATGCCTGTCTTAAGCGCGAAATATACCGCCCATTTGTTTAAAATATCGCCCGCGCTCTGATTCTCATAACAATAAGTGTCTTGGTATTGCAAATACCGTATCTGGTCATACGCCGTTACTTTTACTATGCCTGTTTCGTCAAATTCATGCGAGAATACATATCCGCGGAAAATGGGTATGCCGTGGTCTTTGACCAGTACAGCGTCGCCTTCAGCGAAATTCATATCACGGTTTATGTCAAGAACTTCAAACTTAAAAACGCTTGGAGTTAAGTCTGATTTATGCGCGAGTGTTGCGCCGTCTAAAACGCTGAGCTTAAAGACTTTGCCGCCGTTCTCTCGGTCTTCTAAAAAGACCTCTAAATCTCCGCCTGTTATATCGCTTATATCTATTATAGGGCTTGTAAGCACACCTTTTACATCCCTTATCGGTGTTTCCCACACTTCGGGCATAAGCTCTAATTCTTCTACTATTTCGCTCTGCTGAGCTACAGCTATAGGATTTCCGCCGCCGAAACCGGATACTTTTTGAAAATTTCCGCCGCTGTCTTCCGCTCGGAGTTTACCGCCTCTGACGTCAACGTGCGTAAAGGTTTTATATCTTATAACACCGGGAGCACCAAGCGTTTCTGCGGCTCTTGCTACCGCGGACGGAGACTTACCCTCCACAACTATATCAGCGGCCTGACCTGTCTTGTGGTAAGAGTTTTTAGCTCCACCTTGGCGAGCGTTCCACGAAGGCGTTCTGTAAGCCGAGTTTATAGTAACCGAAGCGTTAAAGTGTGCGCGAATACGGTTAAGCAAATCGCCGAGTCTCGGGTCTATAAGTATTTTATCCGAGCCGTCTTTACAACGGAAATCCCTTACTTTAAAGAAAGCGCCTATACTGTCATTGCCGTGTTGTTTAAAACTGTATTCAGGTGGTGTTTTTAAACTTCTACTCATTACTAAAAACTTTAAAAGGAGAAGGACGCTCAGCAGCGTTCATCATAGATTGCCAAGATTTTGTACTGTACGTTGTTTGGTCAACGTTCAAAAAACCCCTTAAACTGTAAGGGTCGGGCGTTTTAACGGCAGGAGCCGCAGGAGAAGCAGACTCGGTAACCCTTAAGGGATTAGGATTTTTTAAGTATGCCAACGGATCAGCTTCCGCCGTTGTTGCATTAGGCGTTGTTTGCGCCCTTGAATACGGCGGTATAGTCAAAACCATGCCAATAGCCAAATACCCTTTCGGCTGTCCGTCTTTTGCCGCGCGTTCGTCTATTAAGTCTTTATTCGCCGCGTAAATAGCGCTCCAAGCCGCGGCGTCACCATACAATGCGCGCGCTATACTCTGTCCTGTATCGCCCGCTTTCACGGTATAACTTCGGCTGCCCGTCATAACTTCTGTCGGACGTGTCTTTTGACTGTTTGAGTTTTCAAGACGGGCGTCAACGGTAGAGTTATCGGTAAAAACATATTCTTTTATTGATATATCTACCGAGTAGCCCATACCGGTTTCAGCGGCGTCTTCATTCACTTTAAAGTCCTCAATAGTAGCGTAAGGAATAACAGTGGACTGATTATTCGGCGAACCGTTAGGCGCGCGGCGAATAATAGCGAACCGAAAAATGCGCCCTTTTTCTTTTATATTGGTAAATTCTTCGAGCATTGCGGCACCTGTTATGAATATAATACTTTTTAAAGCGTAACTTACCGCGTCTATATTGCTCGGCAGCAAAAAGCTAAACGATATACTTTTTAAACCTACGGGGTTACGCCTGTTAAACTCAAATCCGCTTGCAAGGTCTACTGTTTCATTGCGGTTCGGGTATTCCAAAGTTATTGACTTTGGCGCTATAGGCAAAACTATATTCGGGTCTATATGAAAATAATACATATTTTATACTCCGCTGAGCAGTTCCTCGGTAACACGCCGTCCGAGTGTGTTGCAAAACTCATTTATATCAACATCACTCTTCATCTCAAATCTATTATCCTTAATCTCAACCGTTACAGTGCGAGAGGCCATCATATCATAAGTGGCTTTACGCTCGGCAAAGTCTTGGATGTACTTTATCTCTTCTTTAAAATCCTGCATACCCTTTGCAGTTTCGGCGTTATTAGCGTTAAAATTAGCTAAGCTGTTTGGCATACTTTGAAGTCTATTACTGTTATACAAATCATTAAAATTATCTCCAACACACGGTATTTTAAACAAATTTTCAGAGCTTTTACTGACATTAAAAGCGCTGTTGTATTGATCTGTATTGTTTGCCCGAAGAAACGCGGGTATTTCATGTCTCAAAGTTATAGATTTATCAGTATTATCCCATAATAAAACATTTTTATGTAACTCACTGAGTCCACTATCCCACTTTGTACCAAAAATAACGTCACTAATCTTAGTCATTATACTACCCAAAAGGCTGCGCGTACTGCCAAAAACATTCATAACATTATTAGTATCGTCATCCATAATTCTTTTCAATAACGCCAGAGTTACTTTGTCGCGAGCGTACATATTATCCCAAGCATCAACCGCGCCCGATAAAGTTTCATTTATACCTGTACCGTAAAAAGAGACCGCGTCCGTCATTATACGTACCCGGTTAACCGAGTTTCCTGTATCCATACCGCGCGTTACATACCCTTGAGTGACTTTAGCCGCGGCGTCAAGACCGTAAGCAGTTCCGAGTGTAACCTCTTTTAACGCTTCAAGCGAGGCTTTTGCAGTCTCGGAACTGCTGGTTATGGCGGTCATTGTGCGATTATAGTTAGTCATGGTGTCCATACGGCCGAAAGCAGCGTTTACGTCAACGACACGGCTAATCAGATAACCAACGCCGAGAGCTCCGGCGAGCCGTTTTACATTTCCAAAAGCGGCAGTAGCAGGGTTGCCTATGTTACCCATCATACTTACGCCGATCGATGAGCTCGCCGAAGCCAGCTTGCTCTCTAACCCGCTTATTTTACTGTTTAAACCGTCCGCAACCTTTGAAAATTGGTCGTTTAGGGTGATGGTCGTTGATATATCAATCGCTGTTGTTGACATTGATTAAATCTCCTTTTCTTTTATTTTTTGTAAAAAAACTTAAATACCTCTTGCGCCCCCCCCCCCATTTTT
>JGI994J12354_10004671_pt1 | contig 12187 bp, 9 predicted proteins | sample IntmicLarv3ML3BL_FD_12354 | JGI IMG/M metagenome (IMG submission 12354) | reverse complement strand
GAACAGGTAGCGGTGTCTGAATCTGCGGTTCTTCATTCCTCCAACGGAAAAATTTCTGTGGAACATTCAGATTTTTTCGGGGAAGTAGTAGGAATTACCTCAAATGCGGGGTTTAATTTTAAGGAAGTAACCGCAGAATCCTATGACCTAAAGACGAGTAACGGAAAAATATCCTTACAAGATGTCATGGCAAGGGCGGATATTCTTTTGAAAACCTCCAATTCCTCTATTGAGGTGACGGCGGTGGAGGTTGGGGAATCACTGATGTGTACTACGTCAAACGGACGGATTTCAGGGTCTGTCATGGGCGAAATGAGTGATTTTAGTATCTCTAGTAAGACCTCAAATGGAAACAATAATCTTCCCGGTGAAACGAAGGACGGAGAAAAAATAGCAGAATTTAAGACCAGTAATGCAAATATTGAGATTATATTTGAGTAGACCTGAGGTTTTTCGTCAGTGAAAATTCGCTGTTGAATAAAAAAAGATCAAAAATACCGTTTGTGTAGGCCCCTCTTACACGACGGTATTTTTGACATGAGAGGATAAATTATATAAAATGAGCCTGTTTATTTTTTTAGTCACAGTTAAGAGGCAGTAAGTGTAAATAAACATTTTTCGAAAGCCGCTTGTCTTCGCTTCGCTGCGGAGGCGGTTTCTCAAAAGTTTTTTTACTTCGAAAATGAGTGGTTCTTTCGGTCGAAAAAGTAGACGCTTTCATTAGGGATTTATAACGTCAGAAATTTGTGACGCCCAGTAGCGGCGGGATAGGGGGAAGTATGGAAGAAATCATCCGGGTAGAAAACTTGAAGAAAACCTTCAAGCTTTCTAAAAAACAGCAAAAGCTCGAAAGAACAAAGCGGAAAATAAAGGTGGCAGTAGACGGTCTTTCTTTTTCTGCGTATGAGGGCGAGATTTACGGACTTTTGGGGCCGAACGGTGCGGGAAAAACAACGACCCTTCGTATGCTTGCAACGCTGATTAAGGCGGACGAGGGTGACGCACATATAGCCGGTTCAAGTATTGTGACAGAGCCGGAAATGGTCAGAAGGAAAATCGGTTTTCTTACGAGTGAGCTAAAGCTTGAGGAGTTTTTCACGCCGGATTATCTTTTTAATTTTTTCTCGGATTTGCATGGTATTCCGACAGATGTGCGTGACGAGAGAAAAAAATATCTTTTTGATCGTTTTGGAGTGAATGAGTTCGCGGGGGTAAAGGTTTCAGACCTTTCAACAGGCATGAAGCAAAAAGCATCGCTTTTGATTTCTATTGTCCACGATCCGGATATTATTATTTTCGATGAGCCGACAAACGGATTGGATGTTTTGACAGCAAAAACTGTAACGGATTTCCTTTTGGAATTAAAAGAAAGAGGGAAAACCATCATCGTGTCCACACATATTTTTAGTCTGGTGGAAAAAATATGTGACCGCGCCGGCATTATTATCTCCGGCAAGATGGTTCTTTCGGATACGCTTTCAAATTTGACAAAAGAAAAAAATCTAGAGGACGTATTCTTTGATGTGTTCTCGCAGGTAGTGGGAAAGGAAGGGCTTCAGGTATGAAAAACGGAATCCTTACAATTATGAAAAAAGAATTTGCCCGTTTTTTCGGCGACAAACGGGTTCTGATTACGACCCTTATTCTTCCCGGCTTAATGATTTATTTGGTGTACTCTTTTATGGGAGATGCGCTTGTCAGTAGCTTTCATGTGAAGGAGGATTATGTACCGTCTATTTATGCGGTGCAGCTTCCCGAATATATTGCTGTTGCAGCAGAAGCTTCGGGGATAGAGATTAAGGATGTAGAAGATGTTGAGGATATAAAGCTTTCTATTCGTGACCAAAACACGGACCTTCTTATGATTTTTCCGGAGGATTTTGATGTGCGTGTGAAGGATTTTGATTCCTTATCAGGAGAAAAAGCACCGGATATTGAGATTTACTACAATTCGGCGTCCATAACCTCGGGGAATTTTTTCAATATGTTTTATTCGATATTGGATGAATATGAAGCGACACTTTCCAATAAATTCGATATCAATTATGATGATGGTACCGTCTTTGATTTGGTGACAGAAAGAGACGCGGCGGCGTTTATGATTGCCGGAATGATGCCGCTGCTGATGATGGTATTTATGTTTACCGGATGTATGGCGGTTGCGCCGGAATCCATTGCGGGGGAAAAGGAAAGAGGAACCATTGCCACACTTTTGGTAACTCCTTTGAAACGCAGGGAGCTTGCGATCGGAAAGCTTTTGAGCCTTAGTGTGATTGCTTTGTTGAGTGGATTATCAAGTACAATAGGGTCAATGGCATCGCTTCCAAAGATGATGAGCCTTGGAGAGAGCCAGCTTTCTATGGATATGTACACGCCTTTGGATTATGGCTTGATGGCGGCTATTATTCTTTCGACGGTTCTTTTGATTGTTTCGCTGATATCTGTGATTTCCGCGTTTGCGAAAACGATAAAGGAAGCAACCACCGCGGTAACGCCCTTGATGATAGTGGTTATGCTTGTCGGGGTATCCGCAATGTTCAGCCAAGGCGGGCAGCAGGGCGAGGTAGCGTATTACCTGGTTCCTCTTTATAATACCGTGCAAAGTCTGGTCGGTATTTTCTCATGGGAATATANTACAGTGAATCTCGTGGTGACNATTTGCAGCAATATTGTTTATGCCGGAATCGGCGGATTTTTCCTCACGAAAATGTTCAGTAGTGAGAAGATTGTCTTTTCAAAATAAGTGAAAAATAAAACATCCCTATTACGCTCCTTCGTACGATACGACGGAGCGGATAGGGATATTTTTTATGCGTTCTCTGCCGGAAAGAGCGGGAAGCTCAATCAAGGTGACAATAACCGCCACAATGCCGCCAAGCTCCTCAATGAGCTTTACGGAGGCTTCCAGTGTGCCGCCGGTTGCCATTAGGTCATCAATCAACGCGACCCGCTGTCCCGGCTTTATGGCGTCTTTATGGATTTCAAGTGTTGTCACACCGCCGTATTCCAGCGTGTAATCAATAGAAATGGTTTGGAAGGGAAGCTTTCCCTTTTTTCTGATGGGAATGAAGGGCATATGCAGATTGTATGCGATGGGCATTCCGAAAATAAATCCTCTGGATTCCGTGCCCGCGATAATATCTACCTTTTCCGCCGCGACACATTCTTGCATTTTATCAATGGCAAGCCGAAGTCCGTCCGCATCTTGAAGTAAGCTTGTAATGTCGCGGAAAATGATTCCTTTTTCGGGAAAATCGGGAATGCTGCGAATATAGTCCTTCACATCTTTCATAGGTTGCCTCCATAGCCTTTGCAATTTTTTTTATCAGCATACCATAAAAATTCCTATTTCAAAAAAACGGCTTCCCATCCCCCAAAAAAGAAGGACAGGAAACCGTTTGGTAAAAACGTATGCAGATGATTTCCGGAAAGAACTCTATCAGTCGTATGGAAAAGGAATTACTTGAGTAGGAAGATTGCCGTCTTCCACTCCATATAAAGTAAGTGTGTAGTTGTAATTGTATTCAATGTCAATCAGCATATCCGCCAATTCATAATGTCCGTCCGGGCCGAAGGAGTATTCTTCTCCATACCATTTCGTACCGGAACCTTCAATCATTTTGTAGTTTCCGACAGGAAGGCGAATGGTCGGGGTGTCGCCTGCGTGAATATAAACAGAAAGTGCCAGTGTGCCTTCCTCTGCGTAAATATCTGTTCCGGAAATACGGTAGAAGGTCAAGTGAATATCATCAAAATCCGCAGATGTATTAATGAGTAGATTTTCCCCGCTACTGTCGCCGGAAAGTACACCAGTTGCTGGTTTTTCAATTTCGCGAATCACAAATTCTGCATTCAAGCGGGAGACAACCGCATTTGACTGCTCATCGTAATAAGATTGTATGGTGTCTTTTAGCGCATAGAAATCCTCGCCGAACGAGCCGTCTTTGTAAACGGTGAAGGATTCACTTGTATAATCAATATCTTCTTCGAGTACAGGTGCTATATCAAGGAAAATATCAGAAGTATCGAACTCCCAGAAGGATTTTTCGCCCGCCGCGGCATAGTTGTTGAAAAAATTCTGTGCCGCTTTTTCAAAAACCGTTGCCGGATTTGGATATGAAACACGGACAGTATATCTGTCATCACTGTCCGGCTCTAAGCTTTCTACTTTCGAGGACAAAAGAAATTCGCTGCTAGGGAACAAGGACAGCATATCGCCTTTTACCATTTCCGCCGCTAAAAGCATTTCATACATATCGTCTTTTTCTGCAAAAGCTTTGGCTGTTTCTTTTATATCATTTTTGGTTGCTGTACTGATTTTTTCTATGTCGTTCCGGTTAATTGACACAATCCATTGATTATTTTCCCGGTTTAACGAACAACGGAAAGTCTTGTCCACATAATTGATATTACTTTTTGAACCAGAAAGGAAATCCTGTAATGCTTTTTCCGCCTGTACAATATAGGCTTCATAGTAAGCCGCCGGATTGGGGGCATTGATGTCAGTGGAAGGAAGATTTGAAATACTGATGTCCTTCACTTGAATCGTGGAAAAGTTCGGAACGGATACCGTAAGAGTATAGTCTGCCGCGGTTCTCGTCGCCCCTTCTTGCTGATTTGTGATACTATTGAGAATATCTTCAACTTGATAGTACCTGAATTCCGGGAAGTCCTTCTCTGTACTGAAAATCTCGGCAGTAATTGCTTCCGCTTGCCTTTTCAATGAATCTTCTCTTGTTGTGCACCCTGCAATAGGAAGTGCCATGGCAAGAAGTAATAAAATACAAATGGTAAAGCACATTTTCTTTTTCATTATATATACATCCTTTCCTTTTATATTTTCTATTTTACATCTTACTATTAAAAATAAATACATCTTTGTTTGCCCGAATGGTTAAGCCCTGTAAATGGAAAATTGATTTTTGCACAAAAAAAGCAGACACGAAACCGCGCCTGCTCTTGGGATCAATTCTAAACATTAAGCGATAACGTCTACATTCGCTGCGCGAAGCTTTCCGTTTCTGGAATCTGTCTCGAGATCAAAGCTGACCTTCTGACCCTCTGCTAATGTCTTGTATCCGCCTGAATTGATTGCAGAGAAATGTACAAATACATCTTCGCCGCCATTGTCGTTGGAAATGAATCCATATCCCTTTTCGCCGTTAAACCACTTTACTGTTCCCTCGTTCATGAAAATAAACCCTCCATCAAATATATCTTGATACTAGCTACTCCTTCGGAAATAGAAAAAATCGCAATGTCTGTCAATCATTCTAACGACGAATGATCTTCAAGAGCAATTTGCGAAATCAATCATACATCCGAAATATATGTTCACAATATCACGGGATGAAAGAATAATCAAGTTTTTTTCTTTTTATACATTGTTTACTATTTTGAACATCCTTTCCACAGATAAAAAATGGTAAAATTAAATGGATAGAAATTTTTCAAAAGAAGGCTTTCGAAAAAAACAGGAAAGGACTTTTCTATGCCAAAGCTTTTTACGGACAAAAGGATACAGAAAAAAGAAAATCACCACGTGATACAAGGGGAAGACGCGAGATATCTCTTAAACATTCTTCGTATGCAAAAAGGAGAAAGAATCACCGTGGGAGATGGTGATTTCATAGACCATGTCGGAGAAATTACGGAGCTATCACAGGATTCGGTGACGCTTCAGTGGATTTCCCATGAGAAAAATCAAGCGGAGCCTCCCTATGAGGCGGTTTTGTATCAAGGGATTCTAAAGGGCGAGAAAATGGATTGGGTGATTCAAAAATCTGTTGAGCTGGGTGTTTCGAAAATTGTGCCTTTTACAAGCAGCCGATCCGTAGTTCGCTTGGACGGAAAGGATGTGAAAAAGAAAACGGAACGTTGGGAGAAAATTGCACATGAGGCATCCCGTCAGAGTGGACGGGGAAAAGTTCCTTTGATTTCTATACCAAGGACGTTTTCTGATGCTATTAAAGAAGCAGTGAATCAAAGTCAATATACTTTTATCCCTTGGGAAAAGGAAGAAAAATGCGCCGTACAGGAATTTTTGAAGGGCTGTGAGGGGGAATCTCCGTCAATTTCTTTTTTCATAGGGCCGGAGGGCGGCTTTTCCGAAGCGGAAATACAGCTTTCTCAAAAGGTAGGAATCACACCGGTTACACTTGGGAAAAGAATCCTTCGGGCGGAAACGGCGGGGCTCAGTGTTCTGTCCATGCTAAGCTACCGTTTTGAGGATTTTTCATGTATAATAAAGCATTGACTTTACATTAAAAAAGAAAAGGTGAGGGAACGGTATGAAGTACAGTATGCCAAAGGGAACAAAAGATATTTTACCAGCGGAGATGCACCTGTGGCATTTAGCGGAAGATACCTTTGCGCGTGTATGTGAAACCTTTGGGTATCAGGAAATCCGTATTCCGACATTTGAGCACACGGAGATTTTCTCGCGCGGTGTCGGCGACACAACGGATGTTGTGCAAAAGGAGATGTATACCTTCACAGATAAGGGCGAAAGAAGTCTTACGCTTCGTCCCGAAGGAACGGCCGGCGTAGTTCGAAGCTATATTGAGCAGGGCATGGGCTCTTTACCCTCGCCTGTTCGTCTTTATTATAATATTACAGCGTTTCGGTATGAGAATGTTCAAAAAGGACGGTATCGCGAATTCCACCAGTTTGGATTGGAGGCGTTCGGCGCAGAGGGACCTCAAATTGATAGTGAGATTATAAGTCTTTTAGTCGTGTTTTTTCAAAAGCTCGGGCTGGAAAAGACGAACCTTTGCATTAACAGTATTGGCTGTCCTTCCTGTAGGGGCGCGTATCACGAGATTCTTCGGGATTATTACCGTCCGTTTTTGTCCGGTATGTGCAAAGATTGCGAGGGTCGGTTTGAAAAGAATCCGCTTCGTCTTTTGGACTGCAAGGAAGAGCGTTGTCACGCCCTTTCTTTTGACGCGCCGAAGCTGATTGATCATATGTGTTCTGATTGTAAGACGCATTTTGAAGGGCTTACCAAGCATTTGGATAATTTAGGCATAGCGTATAAGGTAGACCCTACGATTGTCCGCGGATTGGACTATTATACAAGGACTGTATTTGAATTTGTGTCTGAAAATGTCGGTACGCAGGGCACGATTTGCGGCGGCGGACGCTATGACGGGTTGGTGGATACACTGGGCGGGCAAAAGACACCGGGTATCGGTTTTGCGATGGGTGTTGAACGTCTTTTGATGGAATTATCGGCACAAAATGGTGTGATGGAAGAGGTGAATCCTACAAAGCTTTATATTGCGGCATTAGATGAGGTCAGTAGAGACTTCGCGGCGAAGCTTGCTTTTTCCTTGCGGCAAAAGGGTATCGGCTGTCAGGTTGATTTGATGGGAAGAAGCTTCAAGGCACAGATGAAGTATGCGGGAAAGACAGATATTCCTTATTTATTGGTCTTGGGCGCGGATGAGATTTCCTCCGGAAAAGGCCGCCTTAAAAAAATGGCGGACGGTACTGAAACGGAAATAGACTTGCGCGATAGGGATACGATGGCTTCTCTTTTTTAGGAGAGGCCTGTAAACCCCATGAAAAACACTATAAAAATGATAATGATGAGGATATATATATGGCAGAAACAATGAACGGTATGAAGAGAACGGCGCGCTGTACGGAGATTTCCGAGGCGCAAATTGGAGAAAAAGTTACCCTGATGGGGTGGTGCGCGAGAATTCGTGATTTGGGGGGGCTGACGTTTATTTCCCTTCGGGATAGAACCGGAGAGATACAACTTGTGATTAGTCCCGATTGCGACAAGGATATTATCGAAAAGGCAAGTCATATTCGCGGCGAATTTGTTTTATCCTGTGAGGGTGTGGTTCAAGAAAGAAGTGCCAAGAATCCGAATATGAAAACAGGAAATATAGAGATTCTTGTAGATTCTCTTAGGATATTATCGGAATCGGAAACTCCGCCCTTTTACATTGTAGAGAATGTAGAAGCGAATGAGGCACTCCGCTTAAAGTACAGATATTTGGATTTACGGCGTCCGGATATGCAAAGGAATTTGATTCTTCGGCATAAGATTACCAAAAGTACGCGCGATTATTTTGACGAGAATGCCTTTTTAGAAATCGAAACTCCGATGCTCGGAAAAAGTACGCCGGAGGGGGCAAGGGATTATTTGGTGCCAAGCCGCGTGAAAAATGGATCTTTCTTTGCGTTGCCGCAATCTCCGCAGCTATATAAGCAGCTTTTGATGCTGGCGGGTTATGATCGTTATTTCCAGATTACCCGTTGTTTTCGGGATGAGGATTTGCGTGCCGACCGTCAGCCGGAGTTTACACAAATTGACTTGGAAATGGCCTTCGTCAATGAAGAAGATGTCATTTCTCTTATAGAGGGCTTTTTAGAGAGGATTTTCAAAGAGGTTCTTTCTTATGAGGTTTCTCTTCCGATTGCCCGTATGACGTGGCAGGAGGCGATGAATCGCTTCGGTTCGGATAAGCCGGATGTTCGCTTCGGGTTGGAACTAAAGGATATATCGGATATAGCGGGTAGCATGGATTTTCCTGTGTTCTCTCAGGCGATAGAAGCAGGCGGAAGTGTACGCGGCATTTGCGTAAAAGGCGGTGCTTCTTTCTCGCGCCGGGAAATTGACGCATTGGGTGAATTCGTGAAAACATACCGCGCAAAGGGTCTTGCATGGGTGGTTCCGTCTTCCCCTCCCCGAGGCTCTATTGTGAAGTTCTTGGACGATGCTTCTGTATCGGCGATTTCGGAAAGAATGGATGCGGGCGAGGAAGATTTGCTTCTTTTTGTTGCGGACAAGGATTCGGTCGTGTTTGATTCTTTGGGCGCTCTTCGTTGCGAAATTGCCAAAAAACAAGAGCTGTATGACGAAAAAGAAAATGCCCTTTTGTGGGTCACGGAGTTTCCTCTTTTTGAATATGATGAGGAAGAGAAAAGATATTACGCGAAGCATCACCCATTCACAAGTCCGATGGATGAGGATGTAGCACTCTTAGAAACAGATCCCGGAAAAGTCAGAGCGAAGGCGTATGACATCATTTTGAATGGAACGGAGCTCGGCGGCGGCAGTATTCGAATTCATGACCAGACGCTTCAGAAAAAAATGTTCGGGTACTTGGGCTTTTCCGAAGAAGAGGCGCAGGAGCAATTTGGATTTTTGCTGGATGCTTTTAAGTATGGCGTGCCGCCACACGGTGGATTGGCAATTGGACTTGACCGCTTAGTCATGCTCATGACGAATAGTAAAAGTATTCGAGATGTTATCGCATTCCCGAAGGTGCAGAATTCGTCGGATTTGATGACGGAAGCACCGGCTCCTGTATCACAAAAGCAGTTGGATGACCTTGGTATTGCGGTATCTGAAAAAGAAGAACAGTGAAGGTATTAGAGAATGTCTGAAGAATTTGAGGAGAAAAATCAAAGGGAAGACTTGTCATTTCAAGAGCGCTTCCTAAAGGACAAAAGAAGGCAACTTCCTGTCCTTACTTTTTCTGATGAATCCGAGTTTGAAGACACGGATATGGATTGTATGCTGTTTCAGAACGATTTTTTCAGAACTGTTTTTTCTGAAAATAATGAAGCAGAAAAAAAGTCGGAGATACCGGAGGATGTTTTGGAAATTCCCTCTGTGACAGAAAAGGACGTTGTGGATACGGCGAAGGGGATTGTATCTTTTTTTGACGAAGAAAATACGGCTGTGGAAAAAAAAGATGCGGAACCGAAACTGGTAGAGGAAGAATTGATTCCTTTTGACGAGAATAGCAAAAACATAGGTAAGCTGATATCAGAAGAACAAATATCTTTTGAAGAGAATCATAAAATTGCCGACGAAGCAACGGTGGAAGATGATAAAAAAGAGAATACCGCCGTTGTTTCGGAAGAAAATGAGGGCGATGACTTCTCGAAGTTTTCGGTAAAGCAGCAAAGAACAGCGCGTGTGGTTTATTCATTGTTGAGTTTTGTTAAAATCGTTTGTATAGGCATGGTGATATCCCTTTTTCTTTTTATTTTCGTGATTCAAAGAAATGATGTTGTCGGAAGCTCGATGGAGTCTACTTTTTCAGATAAAGATGTACTTTTTGTAGAGCCGGTGACGAACTTTTTCAAAGGATATGAAAGAGGCGATGTGGTTACATTAGATGCCGCGGGATTGGAAAGCTATGAGAAGGAAAACCGTCTAATCAAAAGGATTATAGGTCTTCCGGGAGAGACGCTCAAGATAGAAAACGGATACGTCTATATAAATGGTCAGAAGATAGAAGAACCGTATTTGGATGAAGGGGTATTGACCCTCGCGCCGACCGCGACGGGAAATATGGAGATTACGCTCGGTGACAACGAATATTTCTGTATGGGAGACAATCGTTCGGGAAGTCTTGACAGCAGATATTTAGGGCCTTTTGTAAAGGACAGAATCAAGGGACACGTATTGGTTCGGGTATTCCCTACCGATCGTTTTCAATTTTTTATAACAAATAAAAAGTAAGTGTGAAAAAACATTTGTCGGAGACCGCTTGTCCTTAGGAATTGCTAGACGGTTCTTCCAAAAGTTTTTTCACTTCGAAAAAGGATGAATATGGATAGAAAAGATAATATACGAAATTTTTGCATTATTGCTCACATCGACCATGGGAAATCAACTCTGGCGGATCGCCTGATTGAGCATACGGGTGTATTGGAGAGCCGTCAGATGCAGTCACAGGTTCTTGACAATATGGATATTGAAAGAGAGCGCGGCATTACGATAAAGGCGCAGGCTACGCGCATGACGTATAAAGCGAAGGATGGAAATCTCTATACCTTCAACCTGATTGACACCCCCGGTCATGTGGATTTTAATTACGAGGTCTCCAGAAGCCTTGCCGCTTGTGATGGCGCCATTTTGGTGGTGGACGCGGCACAGGGTATTGAGGCGCAGACCTTGGCGAATGTGTATTTGGCGATTGATTCGGATTTGGAAATCCTGCCGGTCATCAATAAAATAGATTTGCCGTCCGCACAGCCGGAGCACGTGAGAAAAGAAATTGAAGATGTCATAGGACTAGAGGCTGCCCACGCACCCTTGATTTCTGCAAAAGCGGATATTGGAATTGAAGATGTTCTCGAAAAAATCGTTGAATACCTGCCTGCTCCGAAGGGAGAGGAAAAGGAACCCTTTAAGGCTTTGATTTTTGATTCGAAATACGACTCATACAAGGGTGTTGTTGTAAATATCCGTGTGGTTGACGGAGAAGTGTCCTTGGGTGATAAGATTAAAATGATGCATACAGGAAAAGAATTTGTGGTTTCCGAGTTGGGTGTTTTTCATCCGGGAGAATTTGTTCCTGCGAAAAAGCTGATGGCGGGGGATGTCGGTTATATTGCCGCCGCTATCAAAAATGTAAGAGATACAGCACCCGGAGATACGATTACGCTAGCGGAGAATCCGACAGCGCAGCCTTTTCCGGGCTACAAGCCGATTCAACAGATGGTTTTCTGCGGACTGTATCCGACGGACGGTGCTAAATATCCTGACCTTCGAGATGCGTTGGAGAAGTTGCAGCTAAATGATGCGGCACTTTCTTTTGAGGCGGAAACCTCGGCGGCGTTGGGCTTTGGTTTTCGTTGCGGTTTTTTGGGTCTTTTGCATTATGAGGTCATTCAGGAACGCTTGGAGCGTGAATTCAATCTCGATTTGATTTCAACTGCACCGTCGGTTGTGTATCGTTTGTTTACGATATCCGGTCAAGAGATTCGCATGGACAACCCCAGTAATATGCCGGACCCGGCGCAAATTGATTGGATTGAAGAGCCGATGGTGAAGGCGACTATTATGACCCCCAAGGACTATGTCGGAAATATTATGGAATTGTGCCAGGACAGAAGAGGCACATATGTTACGATGGAATATATGGATGATGTCCGTGTGATGCTTCATTACCGTATGCCCTTAAATGAAATCATTTATGATTTTTTTGATGCGCTGAAATCCAGAACCAGAGGATATGCTTCCTTGGATTATGAAATGGACGCCTACGAAAAATCGAGCCTTGTTAAGCTGGATATTCTCCTAAATGGAGACGTTGTGGACGCGCTTTCTTTTATCGTTCACAAGGAAAAGGCTTATGCGAGAGGCAGACGTATGACCGAAAAGCTAAAGGAAAATATTCCGCGTCAGATGTTTGAGATTCCCATACAA
>JGI994J12354_10004670_pt1 | contig 12188 bp, 6 predicted proteins | sample IntmicLarv3ML3BL_FD_12354 | JGI IMG/M metagenome (IMG submission 12354) | reverse complement strand
ATGAGCAGTAATTAATGTATCCGCTGACTTTCGCCCGTCAATAGTTGAAAAATCAGGCCACGCTCCGTCTCCAAGAACAAATACTTCGGATTCGTATAATTTAATTTCAGGCAAACTTTTTTTAAACCTCTCAACATTTTCTATTGTCAGTTTTGCTTTCTCCCATTCGCTTGATTCCGTTATTGAACGTTTTGCATAAAAAACTTGTGCCAAAATAATAAATAAGGTGACTAAAGTGCCTATATAATAAAGATTTTGTAAACCGATATTAAATCTGGATGCAAATGATTCTTTTTTTTCTTTGCTCATAATTGTATTATTGAAGTTAAACTTTTCGCCCGTAAAAATACTAAATATTTTGAAAGACAGCATAGCCTGTAGAAATTATTCGATAAAAACTTATTATATTTCAATATTGAATAACACAAACTTTATCGCACGTAATTTTTCTTATTCTAAAACATTCACTATTTTTGTGAGCAAAGAACATTATGTCAATATATGAATTATCTGCAATTGACGTGAACGCAGTTGGCGAGATATTGTAATTGAAATTATGCCAAACAACCAACAAAAATATTAATAAGATGAAGAAACCATGTTTATTTCTGAGTTTAATACTCTGTTTGTTTTTCAATCAAAGTTTGGTTAAAGCAACCATTCAACCTATTGAACGCACCATAGGAAGATTGAAAATATCTATCGACCCCAGAATGGAGCTGTTAGCGGCTATACAAGCAATATCAAAAAATCAAGATTTAGTCAATAAGTCCTTACCTTATTCGAAAGAAATCATAAGTCACTTTGAATCTTTTTCATCACAAGAAGCCATAAAAATCACAGTAGATCTTCAACAAAAATATGGCTTTGGAGCAGACGCGCCTGTCATTTTTATGCTTCATTTATCGCAACCCGGAGAGTTAAAAGAACAAATAAAGTTCTCCGACTACATATTGGGTCGAAGCGGTGAAGGCGACAATCTGGAACAATACCGAAAATCAATAAAACAGTTTGCGGAAGCATCAAATTTTGAGGAATTTTGGAACAATAAAATACCGTTTTACAATCAAATATTAGACAAGACAATTGCTAATATGGGAGAAATAGATTTTGTTGAAACACTGGAGGGTTATTTTAATGAAACACAGGATAGCTACAATATAATTATAACACCTGCATTCGGTGGTGGTAAGGGACCTAAAATTCCCGACGCCGCCGGAAAAGAACATACTTATGCTTGTATTTCAACTAATTCTATAGAAGATGGTATTCCTTTCATAAACGAGGGTATGATGCGTTATCTTGTTTGGCACGAATTCGGGCATTCCTTTGTAAATCCAATAACAAATAAATATTCCGAACAAGTTATGTCAGTAGAGAAGCTCTTTAATCCAATAAAAAAAAGTATGTTTAGTCAGGGTTATCAGCATTGGATTGTATGTGTTTATGAACACATCATCAGAGCTACAACAATAAGATTATTGGACATTCATTTAGGTCCGGAGCAATCTAAAGATTTATTGGACAACGAACTAAATAATCGCTATATTTATATCGAACCACTTGTAGAAAAGCTTAAAGATTTTGATAAACAAAGAAATGAAAATAACATTACATTTTCGGAATTTTATCCTGAATTGTTGATAGTTTTTGACAATATGCTGAAAACAGAATACTGGAAAAATTTTAATTTGAACTTTCAAGGACCTGCCGGTAGTGTTTCAGCGGAGAAGATGGCAATTATTTACCCCACACAAGATACTGATAAAGAAGCTTTAAAGATAGCCAAAGATATGGCTTCGCAGTTTTTCAATAACTTTCCTCCCGGTATGTGTACACTATTAGCTGATACAGAAGCTTTACATACAGATTTATCTGAACATGGTATTTTTGCATTCGGATCTATTGAGAGTAATCTTTTTTTGAAACAATATGCTTCCACGTTCCCGTTTAGGATTGAAAATCAAACTATTTATGCCGACAAAGAATATACGGATAAAGATATTAAGTTTATAACTTGCGTACCTAACCCACAAAATCCGTTGTACGGCATGTTAATATTGACAGCACTTTCAAATAAAGCGATTCAAGATATTTTTAATATGACTGTTCTTTCGAACGCAGGTGACTACTTCCTGTTTTTAAGTGACGGAACAGTCTTAAGTAGAGGTTTTTATAACAACAAAGACGATAAGTGGACATTTTAAATATTGATTCAGTTTCCTGACGGTGGTACGGCATCTTTTCCCGTACCCCATTTCTTGTTAGGTCGATCTACCATTTCCAGTTCCAGCGTACCGCCATTTACAATATCATCATGAGTGAACCATGTTTTATTCAGGGGTTGGCCGTTCAATTTGGCCGACTTGATATATTTGTTACTCCATGAAGCATCTTTAGCTATAACGGTAAACTCTTTTCCGTTGTCCAACCGGATGGTGCTCTTCTTGAACAATGGGCTGCCGATACAGTAAACAGGTATTCCTGCCGTCACGGGATAAAAGCCCATGGCCGAGAATGCATAATATGCCGACATGCTGCCGCCGTCCTCGTCGCCCGGGATACCCATCAGATCGTTACGGAACCAGCTTTCCATCACCATACGGATGCGTTTTTGAGTCTTCCATGGTTCGCCGACATAATTGTACAGGTAAGATATGCGAAAACTCGGTTCATTGCCTGCCACATACTGCCCGATTCCGCCCGTAGCATCGGGCAGTTGGGCATAGTATTGCCATTTGGACTTGGGGATTTCCGTAGCAAACAAGCGGTCCAATTTGTCGATAAAGGACTGAGCGTCACCGAAAAGATCAATCAGATCGTTTATGCGGTGGGGTACATTCCAGATGTAAGTCCAACCGTTGTTTTCGTCGTAATAGTCGCGTGTACCAAGACCTCCTGAAAGTATATAGTCGAATGGCTCGATAAACTTTCCGTTCTTGTCCTTCGGGTGGAAAAATCCTGTTTCCTTATTGAACAGGTTGCGATAATTATATGAGCGTTTTATAAAAAAATCATAATCTTCGGTTTTGCCAAGTGATTTGGCTAATTGCGCAATACACCAGTCATCGTACGAAGCAGCCTGTGTAACGGCTACCGTCTGTCGCTTCTCGGACGAGTGGACTTCGGGTACGGTTTCTGTTTCGCCGGGATAAAGCGCCGGAAACCAACCATTTTCGTGATAGAAATCGTCGAGTTCTGTTTTCGGTAAACGTTTCCACGGAAGCATCGTTGCGTTAAGCGCCGTATGCTTAATTCCTTCAAAAGCTTTTGCCACATCGAATTTTAAGTTTTTTGCCAGAGCATCGGCAAAAATTGCTGTTGAATGGTTGCCGTTCATACAGGGAACGTCGCCGAATACGCACGGCCAGGTAGGCATATAGCCGTCAGACGACTGTTCACACATACGGATATACGAAGCCAGTTTTTCTTCCTCTGCTTTCGGATCCAGAATTATTTGCAGCGGATGCAGCGCATGATAGGTGTCCCACACCAAATCGTCTGTCCAAAACGGCACTCCTTCGTCGTCATGAACCAGTCCGTCGAAACCGTTGTAATACTTACCGTCTTCCGAAATATTGACCATACGCTCGTGCGAACGGTACAGCGCGGTATAAAAAATCGTTTTTTCATCATCGGTGCCGCCTTCCACCTCAATCTTACCCAACACCCTGTTCCATTCATTGCGTGCATTTCGGGCGATGCGTTCCACATCGAAGTCCGTAATTTCTTTTTCCAGATTCTTTTTGGCCTGCTCCACGCTTATGTAGGAAACGCCATAGCGTACATTCACGGTTTTCACATCCGGAACGAACTGTGCAAACCATGCAGTTTTTTTATCCGGAATTGAAACGTCTCCGAATTTGGCAGGCGTACGGTCGAACTCCAGATAGAAATAATGTTTCGTATCGTGATAATATTCAAATCCGCTCATCGTATTTCCGTCTGTATTAATCTCCCCGCGCCCCAACGTCCGGAGCAGGATGCTGCGTTGTCCGTTTCCCTCAAAGGTGAAAGAAAAAACGGCAGCTTTGGCGGCAGGAGCAAAATCGACGCTTATGTCATGATCATCCAGAAAAACCGAATACCGGTAAGGAGTAGATATTTCGTGATCGTACCGATAATTTGCATTCGGGTTGGGTTCCTGATCACCGCAAAACGGCATCAGCATCAGTACATCTCCCTGTCTGTGCGCAGGTACGTTTAACGGAAATCCTTGCATACGATCGGTTACAAACTCGCGGTGGCCCGGATTCATACGTAACATGCTGTTGGGCAGATGAGTGGTAGGAAATGTAGGAACTAACAAATGGCTGATATTCCCGATGCGGTTGTTTACATAGTCAACAGGTTCTTTGCCGGATTCAGATGTTAGTGCAGAACTGCATCCTGCAAATAAGAGGACTGCAAATAATAAAAAGACATTTTTCATGATTTTAAAATATGATACGATACAATAATTTTATGATATCTTCATCTCTACTTAACTATCTTGGCAAGACAAGCCGCACACTTCATGAAAGAACGTCCTGTGTGACAGCTGTCTTTCCACAAAGTGCAAAGATAATGATTTAAAATCAGTTTTTCAAACCCGGTTCAAAGGCGAATTGAATATAGCAAGGGGCAAGCTCATTTGTTTATGTATCACTGCCATGTATAAACTAATTATGAAAGGCTGTCTTGCATATTTGATTCAATAGCGGACTACGCAGCCCTTCTCTTCACTTTCTTTCTTATGAGTATTATCAAGGCAATAATTACGGAAAGCATTATCAACGATATAAGAGGGCGTAAGAAAAGCCATGACAAAGCAATTACAACCAACGACCATATCAAACCAACCATTATGCTGATAAATACAATTCCTCCTTTGATAATATTCCCGAAGAACGGAATTTTTGAGGCGAAAACATTAATAGGCATCAATATTAATCTTATACCCATGATAATTAATATCGTAAAAAAAACTCTCATCATCCATGCCATGTTGGTATTTGATGATTTATCATCTTCAATCATTTGTATAAGGCTTAAATTTCCGTTTTTAACGCTGAAATATTCTTTTCTGTTCTTAGCTTTATATTTTGTAAAAGTATTTCCTTCTACTTGTGCTATAACCGACAAGTCTCGTCCCGGAGGGATGTAGTTTAGACGAATGCGAATATCGCCTACTACAGGAGATGACGGATTTGGCCCAAAATAAATCGTATTGCCGTCAACATGCACATATTCACTCTTTGCCTTCACTAAAGCTGATGCAGTATGGCTTGAGGAAGTAGTTTCTACCACCCGCTCCCATTTTTCTCGAATTTCTTCACTAATTTCAAGTTGTATCGGAGCAACATCCCCTCCTATCTCATACTTGAGAAAATTCGGCAGCTCATAAGCGCCCCAGCCGACTAAATTCGCCCACACTGTCATAGTATCGATTTTCGCACGAACCCAATTAGTTGAGCGATATTTGACTGTGTTGAATTTAGACGAGTTTATCGGTTCTTTCGTCCACTTATAATCATAAGTATATGTTATATGTCTGGTATCATTTCCATCAGAATCTGTCAGTACTTCTTCATGTTTTGTTTCAACCAACTGATAATAATTCACGTCTCTTATAAGTTTTATACCATTAACGGACACATCGAAAATATCGTCCCTCAAGATATCCTCCGTTTGCGTCAATGAAACACCATATGCGAGCTTTCCTTCCAGTTCGTCGTCAAGGATATTCACGTCGGCCATCTCAACAACGACCGATTCGGCTTCTTCTATTGCATCGCTTGTCCTTTTAAAATCTCCTTCATTGTATACTAACATTATGGTACCGATTAGCAGCGCCAAAAAACCTCCGCCTATACCGGATATTGTTTTTCCAATCGCTGCCCCTATATTACCTGCGTTTCTCATCGTGATTATTTTTAAAGGTTAATTTATTCCGTCTATAAATTTTGAAAAAGATATCTCTTTAATCCGTGAAATAATCGTTCGTATCGAATTGTGCTGTTCTGATGCCCAATCTGTCGAATCGTTTTATCAGAGCGTCAGCATCTTTTTGCAATCCCTGCGCATCTTTTTTATCAATGCCGTTAGTCAGTAGAAGGTCTGACCATTCCTTTACTTGCTCAGGTTGGTTGACAAACATATATATGCGGCACAGGTTAAAATAAGCTACATATCGGAGTTGCGCATCTGCCTTTGAAGCAGCATCACTATATCTGGCAGGAATATCCTTGAAATACTCAATAATATCCGACATATCATCTTCTGTCAAAGGCGTTAAGCCGTCGAGTGCTTCCATTCTCGCCTTAATCTCGTTACTATTGGCTCTCAACGCATCATTCTCGGGGTGGTTCCTGTCGTTAATAGTTTTGATAAGTGTAGTTTGCCCTCTAACAGGAAAACCGAAGCTGCCGTTAAGCGTGTTAGAAAGATAAATCACGGCTTCATCGGCACATTCTCTTGTAAACTGCTCTATAAGTACTTCACGGTTATTCCTCCAGAAGTCGGAAGCTTCTTTTCCGGTTTTATATTCGATGGTGTTGAAAGTAAAATTTCTTGTTCTGCTGCACATCGTATAACGGTTCAAAACTTTCCCCCGTGTAGTTACTACCGCGTTTGCCTCGAAATTATATACTATTTCCATCTTGTAGAAATATTCTTTCTTCACTGTTCCGTCGCGCTCTTTCTTTTCAGTAACACGCTCTTTTATCGTATTCCTGACGATGATAACAGGCGACATTTTAACACTGATAAGAACATCATTCTCTCTCGGTTCGAACGTACTGCGCTGTCCCGCAATAAAAACTTTATCATACAGACTTTCCTCAGTAACAAGCATTCTCATGCTTGTCGGCAAATCTATTTTCACTGCATAATAAAAAAATGGCGGGTTCAAAGGCCTCTGAGGTAGTTGCCGCTCCTGATATGTAAAACGAAGATTATCAACATTCACACTCTTCTGAGCAAATAGTCCGCCCGACAATACAAGCAACACAGGCACTAATAATAATTTTATATTCATAATATTTTAAATTTTTCTATTTCTTTTGTCGTATTTGAGTCGCCTTCGCTCCCCGATTGTTAATTTGTAATTCGATATAGCACTTCCAAAAAAAATTGTCTCTGCTCTTGCTACTTATAACGTTCATTTATTCTAAGCGATGACAAAGTTACAACGAAAACCACGGCATGTCAATAAGTAATTTTACTCATTTTATATGAGTAATTTTACTTAGTTGAAATGTTAAAAAATTCTTTGGTTTTAATATAACATTCTTTTTGTTTATCTTTGCTTTTGGAAAAAAAACTTTTCAGGGGGAAGGGGTAAATTAGCAAAATAGACAGGACAATCTTATAAAAAATAATATCATGAATCAGTTAGGTAATTTTAAAAACGAAATTGAATTCGTAGACTATTTAAAAAATGGAGCGAGTACGAAAAGCCAAAAGAGTATAAACCGAGACTTTAGTTTTGGTAAGTTCTTGTTTGGAAAAGGGCTTCTTCGGCGTATTGGGAAGTTAGCCATCATCACGGGATGTCTATATCTAAGCGCTTGTAATAACACTGACCAACAGAGGGATATTCCTGTTTTAGACATTACTAAAACTTATCCGGAAATGGAATTTGCGGCGGATGAAGATAATAAGGAATATGTTGTATTGGAAACAACTGACGATGTGTTGGCAGACATGGATTTTACGATTCAACTCGTATCGGATAAACATATTGTCGGTTATAACCAAAATAAAGGGGACATTTTTATCTTTGACAGGAAAGGCAAGATTAAATCTTTCTTTAACAACAAAGGAGAAGGTAATAATGAATACATGTATCTTTCATCTATTGTTTTTGATGAAAAAGCGCAGGAAGTATTCGCTGCTGATTATCGAACTAAAAATCGCTGCTTAGTATATGCATCGGATGGAAGTTTTCTTCGTCAGTTCAACTATCCCGACACTGCCTGGATCAGCGACTTGTACGATTTCGACGAACATACTTTATTAGCCTATTGCTCACGTCGGGCGAGACCGGCCGGTGCGCCCGAAGATATAAATCAGACTTTGCCTTATGTGTTTCTTTCAAAAAAAGACGGTAGTGTCATCTCGCGATTGGATCTGTCATTTCAGGAACGAGTGAGTGACAGGATCCGTGTACAAACAGAACAGGGTACGGCATCAATAGTAATTTATACAGGCGCTTATAAAGTAAGATTTGGTCAGGACTTTATTGTTTCAGACAAATCTTCCGATACGATTTACGCGTTTTCACAAGACAAAAAACTGATTCCACTCTTTATACGTACACCCTCAGTTTTTAATGAAGAACAGATTTTCACGCTGACGGTTGAATTTAAAACTGACACATATCTGTTTTTTAGCGTTGTAAATTATGACAAGGATAAAATAACCGCACAATTTTTAAATAACCAAGAAATAACTATTGATCCCGAAAGAAATTTTGCTTTCAATCTGCATACAGGTCAACTGTTCAGTCTTTCCAAAATACCTTATGGCATAAATATTGCACCTAAGAATACTGCGGTAAGAAAAATGGACGCTTTCCGTTTGCTTGAAGACCTTGAAAACGGTAAGCTTGACGGCAAACTCAAACAAATAGTCCAAACAATCGACGCTGACGCTAACCCAATCATTGAAATCATCAAGTATTAATGATAAAATCATACTTTATAATCCAACACGCATAGCAAATTTTAAAAAAACAAAGACTGAAGAATCTAATGAAGTAATTAATAAAAGTTCAAAGGATACAGAGAAGAAACCACCGCAAGGAGGGTCGAAGCGAGTGAAAGATTTTGGTAAGGATAAGAAGTAAATATAACGAAATAGTTATATTTTTAAATCTACATTTACTTCTGTACCTTCGCCGGCTTTCGAATCTATTTGTATATCCCCGCCGAATGAGGCTACGCGTGTGCGGATATTCTGCAAACCGGTTCCGTCGCTCGCGGTCGTCGGGTCGAAGCCGCAACCGTCGTCCTGAACGGTGAAGGATATATTGTCGTCTTCCTGAACTATCTGCACCATTATTTGTGTTGCGCCGGCATATTTCAGGGCATTGTTCACCAATTCGTGGATGCAGCGGTATATAAGCACCTCAAGCTTGGGGTCGAGGCGCGATTCGGCACCGTAATGATTGAATACGATTTTCGACGACATAGTGCGGCATAAATCATCGACTGCGGGTCTCAGTCCTTTGCGTATCAACGTGTCGGGCATAAGGTTATGCGACACGCGGCGCATCTCCATCACTGATTCGTTAAGCGTAAACATTGCCTTGTCGAATTGCGTCATTGCAGCGGTATCGAGTTGGACTCCCTGTTTCAATTCCTCAAGGTTCAGTTTCACAACCGTCAGTTTGCCGCCCAATCCGTCGTGCAGGTCGCGTGCGAGGCGTGCTCGCTCGGCCGTTTCGCCGTCGAGGACGGCTTGTGTTGCTATAAGGCGTTTTTCCTGTTCCAACCGTACAATTTCCTGCTCGGCTAACTGTCTTTGTTTTTCCGCAAGACGTCGTTTCTGCACTATAGAGCGCATAAGCAGTAGCGCTACCGCAAGCCCCAGAAACAAAACTATTCCCGTTGCTACCAACAAACGGCGTTGTATGAGTTGACGGCTGATAATATTCTGTTGACGTTCAATCTCGTTCTGTTTTTTTTCGGTTTCATTACGTGTTTCGATTTCGGAAATAGCGTATTGCACATCCTGATTATTCAATGCGACCGTAAGTGAGTCATATTCATTGAATATAGTTAATACTTTATCGGATTCTTTCAAAAAAACATACGCTTCAAGCAAGCCTTTCATTATTTCTTTTCTTCTTTGCGTATCGTAGCCAATGATATCCAATGCCTGAAGTAAATAACCTTCGCCTTTAGAAAAATCTTTTTTGTTGATATAACACAGACCGATGATGTACAGACAATCGGCTTTAAGCAGGTCGGAGCCTATCTCATCGGCTAATGTCAGTGCTCGGTTTGCCGTTTCTATCGCCTTATCATATTCTTTTTTGTCATTGGCGTAAATACTTGCACTGCCGATAAGCGCCCTCACTTCCGAAAATTTTGAATTTGCCGCACGAGCGTAATGCAAAGACTTTTGTGACGCTTCAAGCGCTTCGTCGTTTCGGTCTAAAGCATTATATGTTAATGAAAGAGCGAAATAATCTGCGCTCATTTCCGTTAATGACGGGTTTTCGACTTTTGTGTTTTTTATATCAATCGACTTGAGCAGATACTGTATTGCCTGTTCGTACGAATCTGTCGTGTAGAAAGCAAGACCGACGTTATGAGTTATTGTTGCAAGAAGTCTGTAATCACCGTTTTTTTCGGCTAACCGTTTCGCTTTGTCATAATACTCCAATGAAGCCTTATAGTCCCTTTTGTCGGCATATAATATCGAGTAGGAGCAATAAAGCGACGATTCTAAATTCTCGTCCTTAGTCTGTAACGCATAATACAAAGCCTTATCAAAATATTCGATAGCCAATTCATACATCAGGTTGTACTTATAAGTCAAGCCCAGATTACCATATATTTTGCCTGTTATGGAATCGTTCTTTTCTTTTAAAGACAGTTCCGACCCTAATGTGGCATAATGAACCGCCTTCTCAAAATCCTCCTTCGAAAACTCATAACTCAATTGCTCATAAATACACATCCGATCGAACGCAGGCATATCTATATTATTCACTAAATATTCGAGCGAATCAGTTGGCGAAACAAAGGTTGTATCCAACACAATATCATGTCTTACTGTTTGCCGGCTATCAATGCCGGTCGGTGAAGAATCGCATCCTGCCGCAAACAACAAAGCTGCGAAAATCAGTTTAAAATAAATCGTTTTCATTGGTTGGTTTTTTTGTTTAAGCATGAAAGTTCGGGTAACTGTTTTATTCATAATGAACCTATCAGATATATGCATAAGCATTTATCATTTTTTTCATTTACGTCTCAAAGTTACACATTTGTTTTTTAATGGAATACCCCTAAATGGGGGTATTTTCCTGTAAAAAATAAAAAAACAATCCCTTTAACATAAACAAGGCTTATTCGCAAATATCATAAAACGCTATTATACAGCCATAAAAATATTTTTTTATAAGAATATGACAAACCCGAAATTGGGGGTAACGCCTCCCTCTTTTCATCACGTAATTTTACGATGTGAAATGTAACATTCTTTAATGAGTAAATAATGAAAGAGTTTTACCTAAAGTACATATAGAAATAATATAGTATTAATCAATAATATAAAACAAAATGGAAACGAAAAGATTTTATTTGAAAAATTTAGTAATGACGGTATTTGTTTTCTCTACTCTAATTGTACTTACAGGTTGTCCTTCGGACGAAAAGGATGATGAAATATTATTAAGTAGCAGCAAACAAATAACAGCTTTTAGTATTACTTCGCCGTCGGCAAACGGGTCGATTAATGAATCGGCAAAAACTATTGTTGTTGATGTTCCTGCAGGGACGGATGTTACATCATTAAGAACATCTATTACAGTATCTGAAAATGCATCCGTAAATCCGGGTTCGGGCGTTGCGACTAACTTCACAAATCCTGTAAAATACACTGTTACAGCCGAAAACGGAAGTGCGGTGGCATATACTGTTACCGTTAATAAGCTTGAAGAAGAAAAACCGGTCAGCAGGCTTGTTGAATTAACCTCGCCTATTACGACAAACACTACACTCAAAGATTTGGATTTGCCGATTGATTATTTTTTCGAAGGTACGAAGTTGGAAGTAAAAAACAACGCTACTCTAACTATAGAAAAGGGCGTTACCATTCAATTTCGCAACAAGGCCGGCTATCTTAGTATAGATGACGGTGCAACGCTCAAAGCAATCGGCTCGGCGGATAAACATATCCAGTTTGTTGGCGCAACAACCGAAAAAGGTTCATGGACTGGAATTGACATCAATACAGTACTTTCTAATGAGTTGAAGTATGTGGATATTCTCAATGCCGGCGGTGGAGGAAACGAATACAGTGCGGCGCTTTATTTAGGTAACGGTAAAGTAGATGTTAACAACTGTTTGATTGACCGTTCCGCTACTAATGGTATCACTATTGTAGGCAGGTCGGGTAGTCATTTGGGCGAATTACGTACATTTAGCAAAAACACTATCAGCAATTGCGACAAAGCGCCAATTTTAACAAGTAGT
>JGI994J12354_10004669_pt1 | contig 12188 bp, 11 predicted proteins | sample IntmicLarv3ML3BL_FD_12354 | JGI IMG/M metagenome (IMG submission 12354) | reverse complement strand
CGGGAACTGCGACCATGCGCTTGCATATATGAGCTCAAACGGATATGACTATCTGCGGTGTCAGCTTCGTGTTCAGAATAAAGGCTGTATTGGTTGCGGGAAAATCCGCAACGCTGAAATGGAGCGGTTTGTATTCGATGCAATGCTTCAGAGGCTCAGAGAGTTCAAAACGCTTAATGGTGATTCGGAGAAAGCCAATCCAAAGCTAACTGCATTGAAGGTAGAGCTTGCCTAAGTGGAGAGAGAAATTGAGAAATTACTTGATACTCTGTCCGCGGCCAACCCTACACTCATAGCATACGCAAACAAAAAAATTGAAACGCTCGATGATTCACGTCAATCTATTTCAAAGCAGATTGCAGATTTGCAGTCCAATGTGGTTCCGCCTGACCGCATCCTCCAGATATCAAATCATTTGGAGGATTGGGATAACGTGGCCTTTGATGATAGGCGTAAGGTTGTGAACGGACTTATTTCCATTATCCGTGCCACCAGTGAAAATGTTCATATAGAATGGAAAATCTGACAGGCATGATGCCTGTCAGATTCAGTCAAAATTATTTGTTGCTTTGTCAACCGTACTTTACTACCCTTTACAGCATAGCTCCCATCTCCACTTCGTATCTGCTAAACTATTCATAACCATTTTGGATACCTCCTTTAATTTTTATGCGGTCGGCAAACCTGCATCTATTATATCAAAGGAGGGGCTTGCTTGTAGCTAAAGCTTTTTTATTCCCACGGCATAGCCGGGCGGGGGTATTCTTTCACAATAAAACCCCATCGGCAAAGCCGATAGGGTTTTATTGGTGCGCGGCCAAAGCCGTCTATTTGATTCCGATATCAGACCGATAGCGCGCATGGTCAAACGAAATTGCCGCCGCCGCCGCATAAGCCGTGCGAATGGCGCCGTCAAGGGTTTCGCCCGTGCCGGTTACCCCGAGAACCCGCCCGCCGGCGGTAACGGTTTTGCCATCGGCAACGGCCGTGCCTGCGTGGAACACGGTGGTGTTAGGCAAGCCCTGCGCCGAAGCAAGCCCTGTTATTTCGTGCCCCTTTGTGTAGGCATCGGGATATCCGCCCGACACCATGACCACACACGCCGCTGCATTGTCCGCCCACTCTATATCGAGGGTGGCAAGCGTTCCGTCTATACAAGCGTCCAGCACGTCTACCAAATCTGTTTGCAGCCTGGGAAGGACGACCTGGGTTTCCGGGTCACCAAAGCGTGCATTGTATTCGATGACCATGGGGCCTTTCTCTGTCAACATAAGGCCGAAGAAGATGATGCCTTTAAAGATGATGCCCTCACTGCGAAGCGCTTGCACCGTGGGTTTGAATATGGTTTCCATGCACAAAGCTTCCACGTCTTTTGTATATACGCGGCTGGGGGAAAACGTACCCATGCCGCCCGTGTTTGGCCCCTCGTCATTGTCAAAGGCACGTTTGTGATCCTGCGCGCCAACCATGGGTTTGATGGTTTCGCCGTCACAAAAGGCAAGCACAGAAACCTCGGGGCCGCTCAAGCATTCCTCTATAACAACAACCGTGCCCGAGGTGCCAAATTTTTTGTCGACAAACATCTCACGCAAAGCATCCTCTGCTTCGGCCATGCTGTAACACATGATTACGCCTTTGCCCAGCGCCAGCCCGTCCGCCTTGACAACAAGGGGCAAGGCCTGTGTCCGCACGTATGTAAGCGCCTCATCGTAGTTTGAAAATGTGCGGTAAGCCGCGGTGGGTATGTTATGCTTGCGCATAAGCTCTTTAGAAAAGGCTTTGCTGGCTTCGATAACCGCCGCGTTTTGCCTTGGCCCGAACACGCGCAGGCCTTCGGCTTCAAACGCGTCCACAATGCCGCCGGCCAAAGCGTTGTCGGGACCGATCACGGTTAAATCAATCGCGTTTGCCTTTGCATAGGCAATCAGCGCCGGGAAATCTTCGGCCGGGATATCCTCGCAAAGCGCGATTTGCGCCATGCCCGCATTGCCGGGTGCGCAAAAGAGATTGGGGCGGTGACGGCTTTGCGAAAGCTTCCAAGCGATGGCGTGTTCACGGCCGCCGGACCCGATTACCAGTATATTCATGGCCATTCCTCCTGTAAACTGTTTGGCGTAAAGAGTCGCACAAACAGCGATTTTACGGTAACAAGCATATTCAGCAATGCGGCTCATCCTCCCATAACGGGAGAATTTGAGTTTGACGAAAGTTGTTTCGGGTCACGACGAGTTTCAGGGAAAACGAGGTCTGCTGAAAATCTCTAGTGGTTTTCCTTTTAACTTATCTTGAGCCTAAAATAATAAAAAAACCTTGAAACAAACGGCATTAATCCGACACCAAAACGCGGTTCCCTGAAACGGTCAGCCGCCCCGATGCAAACAACCGAACGGCTTCGGGTAAAATAACCCATTCGGCCTGCTCCATCACGCGCTTTTGCAGGGCTTCGGGGGTGTCGTCATCATGGACGGCAACGGCCTTTTGTATGATAATGGGTCCTGCATCGGCCTCCTCAGTGGCAAAATGCACCGTGGCGCCCGTAACCTTAACCCCTGCCGCCAACACCGCCTCATGCACACGCAAGCCATAATAACTTTTCCCGCAAAAAGAGGGAATCAGCGATGGGTGTATGTTCATAATACGGTTCGGAAACGCTTGGGTAAAGCTTTCGTCCAGAATCACCATGAATCCTGCCGTCAGTATCAAGTCTGCCTTTACACCGTTAAAATGCGCAATCAGCGCCGCTTCATACGCGCCCGGCACGGTAAATTTTTTGCGCGGCAGCCACGTATCGGGAATGTGATGCTTGCGGGCGCGCTCCAGCGCAAAGGCCGATTTATTATTGCTGAGAACCGTAACGATTTGCGCGGGGAGGCCCTCGTTTTCAATGGCATCGATTACGGCCTGCAAATTGGTGCCGCCGCCGCTGGCCAAAACCCCTATCCTAAGCATATCTCCGCGCCCTCCCCGGCCACAACCTCGCCGATGAGATAGGCCTTCTCGCCCGCCTTTTTCGCTGTGGCGAGGAGTGCCTCCGCATCGGTTTTGGCCACGGCAATCACAATGCCGATGCCCATGTTAAAGGTGTTGTACATATCGGTGTCCGCAATCTCACCGGCGTTTTGCAGAATCCCGAAAATCGGAGGCACCGGCCACGTGCCGCATTGGATACGCGGCTTTAAGCCCTTTGGCATCATGCGCGGGATGTTCTCGATAAACCCGCCGCCTGTGATATGGCTCATGCCTTTGATATCAACAGCCTTCAACATTTCAAGCACAGGCTTGACATACACACGGGTGGGCTTGATCAACTCCTCACCCAAGGTGGTGCCCAATGCTTCCACAAACTCGTTTATGTTTGTTTCCGACGGGCGCAGCACTTTGCGCACAAGCGAGAAACCGTTGGAATGGATGCCGTTGGAGGCCAGGCCTATGAGGACATCGCCCTCCTGAATGCGGGAGCCGTCTACAATATTCTTTTTATCAACCACACCCACCGCAAAACCCGCCATATCATATTCCTGCGCGGGGTAAAACCCTGGCATTTCCGCCGTTTCACCGCCGATAAGCGAGGCATTTGCCATGTTGCAGCCATCGGTAACGCCTTTGACGATTTGCTCGATACGCTCGGGCACGTTTTTGCCGCAGGCAATATAGTCCAGGAAGAACAACGGCTCGGCCCCGCTGCACACAATGTCATTCACGCACATGGCCACACAGTCAATCCCTACGGTGTCGTGCTTGTCCATCAAAAACGCGATTTTCAGTTTGGTGCCCACCCCGTCGGTGCCTGATACAGACACGGGTTCCTCCATTTCCTTGATTTTGGCAAGGGAAAACAGCCCGCCAAACCCGCCGATGTCCGATAAAACCTCCGGGCGGAATGTGCCGCGCACATGCTTTTTTATCAGCTCTACCGATTTGTACCCGGCTTCCACGTCCACGCCGGACTGCTTATAGGCCTCATTCATTACAAGTCCCTCCCTTTTTCTCAAGCGGATATTTGCCGTCGAAACAAGCATAACAGAATCCGCATTTTGCGCCAACCGGCGTATTTTTCAAACCGTCCTCGCTAATGAACCCAAGGCTGTCCGCACCGATTTCGGCGCAAATTTCATCGAATGTCAAGCGGTTGGCAATAAGTGTGTTTTTGTCTGTCGTGTCCCCGCCATAGTAGCAAGGAAACTTAAAGGGCGGCGAGCTGATCAGCACATGTACTTCCTTCGCGCCGCCGCGCTCCTTTAACATTTGTACGCTTTTTTTGGTGGTGGTGCCGCGCACGATTGAGTCGTCAATAATGATTACCCGTTTGCCCTCCACACTGCGCTTTACGGCGTTCAGCTTCAGCCCGACGGCCAGCTCGCGTCCTTCCTGGCTGGGCTGTATAAAGGTGCGGCCGATGTAGCGGTTTTTCAAATACCCCTGTGCGTAAGGGATGCCTGATTCCGCCGCATAGCCAAGTGCCGCCTGTATCCCGGAATCGGGCACACCTATAACGATATCTGCGTCTACCGGATGCTCCTTCGCCAGAATCCGCCCGGCCTCGAAGCGCGCATCGTATACACTTACCCCGTCGATAAAGCTGTCGGGGCGGGCATAGTACACAAATTCAAATATGCACATGGCCGTGTCCCCACTCTTTACAAATAAGGAGCGCAGCCCTGTGTCGTCCGCCACCGCGATTTCGCCGGGCAAAATGTCACGGATAAGTTCACCGCCAACGGTGTCAAAGGCGGCCGATTCCGACGCGAACATGTATGCGTCCCCCAGCTTTCCAAGCACCAGCGGCTTCATGCCGCGCGGGTCACGGGCGGCCACAATTTTATTTGGTGTCATAATCAAAAGGGCGTAAGAGCCGACAAGCTGATCCATTACACGGCGCAAAGCTTCTTCTATCGAGTGGCACTTTACCCGCTCCCGTGACAGCAACTGCGCAATAATCTCGGCATCCGAGGTGCTTTGGAACATGAAGCCGGACTCCTCCAGGTTAAGGCGCAGCTCCTGCGCGTTTAACAGGCATCCGTTGTAGGAAATGGCGATTTGCCCCTTTGTGTAACGAAGCACCAAGGGAAGCGCGTTCTCCCGCAGGTTGTTTGCCGCGGTTTGTTGCCCGCAATGCGCAATGCCCGCGCGGCCGCCTTGCAAATGGCGCACCACCACATCATTGAAAACCTCGGAAACAAGCCCCAATTCCTTGTGATACACAATGCTGCCGTTGTCGTTAATGGCGAGGCCTGCGCTTTGCTGGCCTCTGTGCTGCACGCCGTACATGGAAAGGTAAAGCACCGCCGATGCGTCCAAGCCTTCTTGCCCCCAAAGGCCAACGACTCCGCATTCTTCCTGCATTTTGTCCTTCTCCATACTTAACAGATCCCTTCATAATTGTATTGTATAAATGGCTATCCGTAAAAAGGTATTTTACCACAAAAGGCGAATGCCGTCAACGGGAAGGGGCATGTTGGTTCTGCAACTTTGAGCATGGGTGCGATGAGATATCATCTTGTCCAACGCCATGCCGGAATTTGGCAGACTAAAACATTTAATGCTCACTTGTCTTTTTTAATCAAGATCATAATTCCATGAGCAATCAACCCGGTAATTAAAAAGACACAGCCGCCAATTAACCCTGCTTTTATCCAATCAGAACGCAAATTCCCGTTGAAGCCAATAATTATGCTAACCAACACGCCAATAAATAATGACGCGCCCCAAAACAGCCCAACTGCTTCGTCAAACTTTTTTCCCATAACAATGCCCTCCCTGCAAATTCTAATTTATCGAATCATTACTCTCGGTCATAGTATAACATGCCTGTACATAAAAGAAAAGTCGTCGGCTATATTTCAACCGAGATATAACCTAGGCTCTGCGAAAAAATGCCCACTCTCATCTTTGTCGCAGAACCGGCATGTTTTTTATCCGAATTGTCCGCCGTCTGCAATGAGGAAGGTGCTTTGCCAACGGCCTTTCTTGACGCTGCCTGCCGTTCGTGCTATACTGGCGGAAAAGCGATGTGACGGGAGGCAAAGTGACATGAACGGAAAAGAGAAAATGCGCGCCGCTTTGGCGCACACTGAAGGGCCTGTGCCCTTTGATTTGGGGGCCACGCCCGTGTCGGGCGCCCATATATCTGTGGTGCGGGAGCTGCGGCAGTGGTACGGTTTGGCGGAGCGGCCGGTTAAGCTTACCGACCCGATGCAGATGCTGGGCGAAATCGATGACGAGCTGCGGGAGGCCATGGGAATCGATACGGTGTCCGCCGCGGGTAAGTTTAACATCTACGGGTTTGCAAACGAAAACTATAAGCCGTGGCGTACCCCGTGGGGGCAAGAGATACTAGTGCCGGGGGATTTTAATGTAACAGAGGCAAACGGCAAAGTCTATATGTATCCCAAAGGCGACACAAGTGTTTTGCCCTGTGCGGCGATGTCCGGGGGCGGGTATTTCTTTGACACCATCATACGGCAAAATGAGATTGACGACGACAACCTGAACCCCGAGGATAATTTGGAGGAGTTCGGCGACATCACGGACGCGGAGCTTGCCCATTACAGGCAGCTTGCCGCGCAATATGCCAATTCTGACCGCGCGGTGGTTGCCGGAGTCGGCGGGCTTGGGTTGGGGGACATCGCCCTTGTGCCCGGCACCATGCTGACCGCGCCCAAGGGGATTCGCGATGTGGAGGAATGGTACATGTCCACCGTCCTGCGCCCCGATTATCTGCACGAAGTGTTTACCAAGCAGGTTGATATCGCCCTCCGAAATTTGGCGAAGATACAGCCTATATTGGGCGAGCTGCCTTTGGCGGTATACGCCTGCGGCACGGATTTCGGCACACAGACAAGCACATTTTGCAGCGGAAGCACATTTAGTGAGCTGTATATGCCGCATTATAAGCGTTTTACGGGCTGGATACACGAGCATACGGGCTGGAAAATATTCAAGCATTCCTGCGGCGCGGTGGAGGGGCTTATGCCGTTGCTTGCTGAGGCGGGCTTCGATATCTTAAACCCCGTGCAATGGACGGCGGCCGGGATGGACAGAAAGCTTATCAAAGCGCGGCACGGCCAAGCCCTAACGTTCTGGGGCGGCGGGGTAGACACGCAAAAAACCATGCCCTTCGGCACCCCCGAGGCGGTATACACAGAAACGACGGAGAGCTTGCAGATTTTGTCAGTAGGCGGCGGGTTTGTGTGCAACACGATCCACAACCTGCAAGCCAAAACACCTGTCCGAAATGTGGATGCCCTGGTGCGGGCACTGCACGATTTCAATTGGAAGCATTATGGTGAATAGACCGGGAGGAGCCAACCCGCGCGTTTTATAAAAGGCTTGACTCTAAATTTATATTTGCAGGCAGGTTTTGAATCGCAAACGAAGAGGCGAATCTATATACGATGAAGGCGGTGTGCGACTTGAACAAAAATGAAATCCATGAAATAAATACAGCTTTATGGGATGAAAAAGGCAGCGATGTTATAGGGGTAACCGCACTGCCTATACTGGGCGCTTTTATCTTGGAAGAAAATCATCACCTTTTTGATAATGTGCCGGGGAAAAAAGTATTGGAGATTGGATGCGGGCGCGGCCACTCCCTGCAATACCTGGGAGAACGTAAGGCGGATGAATTGTGGGGGCTTGACATTTCCGAAAAGCAGATTGAACAGACGGGTCAATACCTGGCCAAATGCGGCCTTTCGGCAAAATTGATTTGCTCCCCAATGGAAGACGAATGCGGCATTCCAACGGATTATTTCGATATTGTTTACGCGATTTATGCCATCGGCTGGACGACCGACCTCAATGCTACTTTTGCAAGGGTTTCTTCTTATTTGAAAAAAGGCGGTACGTTTATCTTTAGTTGGTCACATCAAATCCACAAATGCATTGCCGTCGAAAATGACGCATATGTTTTCCGAAAAAGTTATTTTGATGAATCGTGGTACTCGGATTCTGTTGGCGGCGAGGTTTTCACATTGTCAAACCGTATGATATCAACTTATGTAAACGCGCTGGCGGAGGCTGGTTTTTGCATCGAGAAAATGATTGAGAAACCGGATGAGGAAATTTTGCAATCATGCGGTGAGCATAACGATTACGCTAAAAGAGCAAAAATGATTCCAACTGTTTTTGTAATTAAGGCAAGAAAGCTCTAAACATACAATACACAACCAAAGGCCCTCGTGCCGCAAAGCGCGGCACGAGGGCCTTTGGTCTTGGTCTTTATCGTTCCCTTACACCCGCTTGGCAAACACGGCCGCCAAACGGCTTGCATCGGCCTTGCAGTTGCGCGCGGCATCCAATAACCCGTTTACCTCTTGCTGGACATCCGTAATTTGGGTATAACAGAACCCGCAAACATACGGCAGCTTCAAAATCGCCGTTGTTACATCTTCGATTCGTGCGATAAGCGCGTCCTCGTCGGGCACACCGTTGCCATAGCCCCACGCCGCGCCCTTGGCGTTTTCGCTATAGGCCGCGCCGCCGTATTCGCTGATGATAATGGGCTGGCCATTGTATGCAAAGCCCTCCGCAACCGCCGTTTTGCCGCCGTTAAATGCCGCTTTGGAAGCCAGAATATTTTCCTTATCCTGCATATACCGCACAAAGAACGCCGCGCCGCTTTCTTCATAGTCATGCAAGGTCAGGATGTCGGATACGGTATGCTCCCACCCGTCGTTGACAATGACGGGGCGCATCGGATCAAAGGCCTTGGTAAGATGATAAATCGCTTCGGTGAAATGCTGCTGGGTGCGGTTGGTCAAAACCTGCGGCACGCCCCAGGATTCGTTGATGGGCGTCCAAATCACGATAGACGGGTGGTTGTAGTGCATCCGTACCACCTCCAGCCATTCCTTCGCAAACGCATCTGCCATGTCGTCGCCGTATGCATAAGGGGCGGGCATCTCACTCCATACAAGCAACCCCTTCACATCGCACCAATAGTAGAATTGTTCTTCCTCCACCTTCTGGTGTTTGCGCACGCCGTTAAACCCCAAAGCCTTGATTGTATCGACATCCGCCGCCAAGGACGCTTCCGAAGGCGGGGTCAAATGTGTGTCTGCCCAATACCCTTGATCCAATATCAAACGCTGGTAATACGCATGACCGTTCAAAAGAATCTGCCCGTTCAAAATGCGGATATCGCGCAGCCCGAAGTAGGAGTACACCGTATCAACAGCCACGTCGCCTTCCTCTAAAGTAAACGTCACATCATACAACGCGGGATCCTCGGGCGACCACATTTTAACGCCCCACAAAACCGCGTCGTCCCTGTCAAGGCGCAGGCTGAAGGTGCCTCTTGCGGCAAGCACCCGCACACAGGCCTCGTTTATCAGTATGCCGTCATAGGTCACGGTTGCCTTCAACGTTAGCGGCGCGGCGGTTTCGGCGGCAGTGGTTTTCCATTCCACAAGCAGCGAAGCCGGGTCAAGGCACGGTGTCATTTTGACAGTATCCAAGCGCACCTCATTCGCATACTCCAGCCAAACAGACTTCCAGATGCCCGTGGTCTGCACATACCAGCACCCGAAGCTTTCCTTTTGCCAGCGCTGTTTGCCTCGGGGCTGCTGCACATCGTCAAAGTCCTCTGCCCGCACCACAACCACGTTTTCGCCATCGTCAAGAAGGTCGGTGACATCAAACGAAAACCGTGCATAGCCGCCCCGATGGGTACCCGTCATTTGCCCGTTTACCCAAACCTTCGCGATATAGTCGCATCCCTCGAAATGCAAAATGGTGCGCTTGCCTGCGGGGGAAGGCGGCAAAGTGCGGCGATACCACACCACGGGGTGAAAGGTTTCGTCGCCTATGCCGCTTGCCTTGGTTTCATAGGTAAACGGAACATGGATTTGCGTGCCCGCAGGAAATTCGTGATACCAGTGCTTGGTTTCCCCTTCATTGGCATCGTCAAACGCAAAATCCCAAACCCCGTTCAGGCCGTGCCAAGCCTCGCGCACAAACTGCGGGCGCGGATAATTCTCAATGTGTACAGGCATTTTGAACCCCTCCTTTTGTGTATCTCAATCATAGCATATGGATGGGGCTTGTACAAGAACTTTGCAGGAGAGATGCATTGATAGTGCAAACCATCGGCTGCGGTTTCTTCTTGTTTCAAAATGTTACAGTGCGTATTCTCTGGGCGGTGCGCCTGAAAAATCAGCAATAACTGCTGTTGCGCCGTCAAGGTAGAAAACCTCAAAAAGCGGATTGTCGGCAGTCCGGTATTGCCCCTGCACAATCGGATTTTTCATACAGCCTTCTTTAACCGCCGCATTATTTTCAAACACAGCTTTGCCGCTTAAACGTATCCATGCATAATCCGTATCGGAAACAGACAGCTCCACGTTCGGATTCGCCAAGATATCCTTGTATACCTCTTTTGTATTGTTGGTGCAAAACCATAGCTTGTTTTCATGCGCCAGACAAAACATGAACGGGCGGCATTTTGCTTTCCCGTCGCGGCCGACAGTGGCGAGAAATTGCACCGGATTTTCGCATAAAAAGTTTACAACATCATTCATACAGCATACCTCCTGAATTTTGTTAAGGGTTGACGTTTTCCGCCCTTGACACTATAATAATTGCATTAGGACTCAATGTAAAGTAAGCACCTCAAAGTGCCATAGTATCTTTTAAGAAACCATTGGGAGTGATCGCCGTGTCAGAACAACATGATTTGCCCGCTTGCCCGGTTGAAACCGCATTGATGCTAATGGGCGACAGGTGGAAAATATTGATTGTGCGTGATTTGCTGACAGGCACAAAACGATTTGGAGAACTCAAAAAATCTCTTAACGGAATATCTCAAAAAGTCTTGACGCAGCACCTCCGCATTATGGAAGAAAACGGACTTGTTAATCGAAAGGTCTATGCCGAAGTGCCGCCGAAGGTGGAGTATTCATTGACCGAAGCGGGGGTTAGCTTAAAGGTCGTTCACGATGCCATGTGGAAGTGGGGCGAAGAATACAAAAGCAAATTTGATGCAACCTAAACCACCATCGGCCGAAAACAGCCTAAAGCTCCGATATCTCGCAGTTGTTGGGGTTCATATTCTCGGCTATGTCTTGCCTCTTGATGTATTCGGACATGATTTCGTTCGTGACACTGCCACTGCTTGCAGCAAAATATCCCCCAACCTACAGAGGCCTGTCCTAAAATTGCTTGTTCAGTTCCTTGTACTCTATCTGTAGCTTTCGGGAACTGCCGCCTTTGAGATACTTCGCAAATTTACTTGCTGATAAATGCGGTGGTACGATACCAAGAGATGTATGTGATTCTTTGACACATACCCGACCAATATTTCCGCTTCATTTTGCCGACAGGTTCCCCCTCAATAGTTCTCTGGTTCACTTCACCGGATACTTGATGTCATATGCGCAGTGTGCTGAATTCCTATAGCTTTCCACACTCTCTCCTTTTGCGTATTTTTTCTCATCAAGCTATAGGCGGTTAGCCTACAGGTTTCGCCTAAAAACGATGGGGCAACCCTATTATAAAAGCAATAAACAAAAACGCGGCCGATGCATGTCGGCCGCGTTTTTTTATCCTGTGGTTATATGACCTTCAAACCCAACTTGTGCCCCAGCGCCTTCATATCCTCCGCGATATCCTCAAACGCGATGACCTGATGGCAGCCAAGCGATGTTTGTATGTAGTGTCCGAAATCGTCGGGGCGTATGCGGAGCTGAGTGCGGCAACTGGCCTCTCTGGCACCTGCTTCGCTGTACCCGTTTTGCACCGTCATCTGGCCATGCTCCGCCGAGATACGGCACAAAGTTACGCGGCCGCCGATAGGGAAATCCACCTCGGGGCTAACGCCTGCACCGCTTTCGTGGTGGTTACGCAAACGGAAAGCGCACTGTTTGCCGCAAACGGCTAAAGGCGCTGTGCAGTGCGTAAAGTTGACCGACCCGTCAGGCTGGAGGTTGGGGTTTGCCATCCACACGCCCTTGTCGGTTTTTTGTTTCATAAAAAGCAAGGTCGCCGCGCTGTCCAAATCGCCTTCGCACGCTGCGACGAACTTTGTCCGCTCGTTGATGTGGCTTACCGCCAAACAACTGGTGGTGCCCAACACAGGGATCAGATTGAAACAGGCGATGGCCGCCCCATCTGCCTCGTGCTGCCGGATTAACGCTTCCAGTGCCACGGCCAGCCGCGCCGCCACGGCCACATCCGCATGGCTTGGCTCG
>JGI994J12354_10004668_pt1 | contig 12189 bp, 11 predicted proteins | sample IntmicLarv3ML3BL_FD_12354 | JGI IMG/M metagenome (IMG submission 12354) | reverse complement strand
GTCTTTTTGCCCTCTGGCGGCGTTGGAAAGCATTTTTATTCCAGTCGAGTACCGCAAAAGTTGATTCGGCGCGTCCTGCGCCTCACCCCTGCGGGGCGCGAGGCTACGCCTCACGTCCAATTTTGCTATCCTGCAAAATTGTCACTCCTAATCACTGTAAATGCTTTCCGCCTTGCCAGAGAACAAAAATCCTCTTTGTGAGAACCCGCCCGAGTACGAGAAGGGTTGTTCAGACAGAAATTGCGCGAATGCGGGCTAGTCCACCAGCGTGGGGGCAAAGTCTTCCACCCACGGCAAACCCCAGCGGTTCAACTCTTCCATGAAGGGATCAGGATCAAACTCCTCTATATTGAACACGCCCGCGCCCTGCCATTTTCCTGTCATGAGCATTGCCGTGCCAATCATGGCAGGCACCCCGGTGGTGTAGGAAATGGCCTGCGAACCGACCTCTTTGTAGCATTCCTGATGGTCGCACACATTGTAGAGGTAGTAGGTCTTTGCCTTGCCGTCTTTTATGCCCTGAAAAATGCAGCCGATATTGGTCTTGCCCTTTGTGCGCGGGCCAAGGCTTGCCGGGTCGGGCAATACCGCCTTCAGAAACTGCAGGGGAATGATCTGCTTGCCTTCGTAGTTTATGGGCGTGATGGAGGTCATGCCCACGTTTTCAAGGCAGCGCAGGTGGGTGAGGTAGCTCTCGCCAAAGGTCATGAAAAAGCGGATACGCTTGATTCCCTTGAGGTTCAGGGCCAGAGATTCCAGTTCTTCATGGTGCAGCAGGTACATGTCTTTGGGGCCGATTTGGGCAAAGTCGTACACCCTCTTGATTTCCATGGGCTTTGTTTTCACCCATTGGCCGTTTTCCCAGTACTTGCCGTTGGCGCTCACTTCGCGGATGTTGATTTCAGGGTTGAAGTTGGTGGCAAAGGGGTAGCCATGGTCGCCGGCATTGGCATCAAGAATGTCCAGATAGTGAATTTCGTCAAAATGGTGCTTCATGGCATAGGCGCTGAAAACACCCGTCACACCGGGGTCGAAGCCGCTGCCGAGCAGGGCGGTGATGCCCGCTTCCCTGAACCGTTCGCGGTAGAGCCACTGCCACTTGTATTCAAATTTGGCCGTGTCTTCCGGCTCATAGTTGGCGGTGTCCACATAGTGGGTTCTGGTTGCCAGGCAGGCATCCATAATGGTCAGATCCTGGTAGGGCAGAGCCAGATTCAGCACCACCAGCGGCTTTTCCCGCTCTATCAGGGCCACAAGCTCGGGCACCTTGCTGGCGTCCACCTGGGCGGTGGTGATTGTTGTTGAGTAGCCTTTCTGCTCTAACTGGGCTTTTATGGCCTCGCATTTGGAAAGGGTACGGCTTGCAATGCACATTTCCGTGAACACTTCGCTGTTCTGGCAGCATTTGTGTGCCGCGACTCCGGCAACACCACCAGCGCCGATAATAAGGACTTTACCCATCATGTTTCTCCTTGGGAATAGTTTGGAGCAGAGTACTCTAGCATTGTTCCAATTGTGTTACGCTGTCGGAGAATGTCCAACCCGCCCGGTGCCCTTCATGCACTATTCAGACGAGGGCCAGCAGGGTTTCACGCAGCACTTTCAGGGCCACAGCCGTGGAGGCCCCGCTCTGGTCATACACCGGGGCAAGCTCGTTTATGTCGCAGGCCACAACATTCAGGCCGCAGACCGCAATAATGGCCTGCAGAAGCTCCATGAAGCGCACCCCGCCCGCTTCCGGCGTGCCTGTGCCGGGAAATTCCGAAGGGTCGAGCACGTCCAGGTCAAGGGTGAAGTAGACAGGCCTGCCCGCAAGGGCCTGCACCGTGTTTTCAAGCCCGGCAAAGGAAAAGGGGTGCAGCAACGTGTGTTCCTTGGCCCAGTGGAATTCTTCCCGGGTGCCCGAGCGGATGCCGAACTGATGGATGCGCCCGTTGCCAACCCTGTCCCACACCCGGCGCATGACCGTGGCGTGGGAAAGGGGTTCGCCCAGATAGTGATCGCGCAGGTCGGCATGGGCGTCAAAGTGAATGATGTGCATGTCCGGGTAGCGTTGCAGGGCAGCCCTGACCGCCCCGAGGGTGACAAGGTGCTCGCCGCCGATCATGAAGGGGCGTTTGTTGTCCCCAAGGATGAGCGCGGCCCTTTCTTCAATGGCCGCAAGGGCTGCAGCCGTAGAGCCGAAACACAGTTCCAGATCGCCGCTGTCAAAATAGGGGGAAGTCTCTTCCAAATCCCTGTCCTGGTACGGGCTGTATGATTCCAGCCCAAAGGATTCCGCTCTCATGGCGCGGCTGGCAAAGCGCGCGCCCGGACGAAAAGAGGTGGTGGAATCAAAGGGCGCGCCAAAGAGGACCGTGGCGGCCTTGTCATAGGGGCTTGCGCAGTTGAAAAAGGTTTCGCTATGCGGGTTCAACATCTTTCAGCAAATCCTCCACATAATTGGGCAGGGCAAAGGCCCCGACATGCAGTTGCGTGTTGTAATAGCGGGTTTTTATGCCAAGCTGTTTCCAGTTGGCCGCAGAAAAATCGCGCAGGGGGTGGTATTTTTTCGTTGAAAACCCGAACAGCCAGTGCCCGGAAGGGTAGCTTGGAATATGCGCCTGATAGATCATGCTGCAATCAAAAGACTGCACAATGCGCTTGTGGGCGCGCTGCACGGCAATGGCGTCGCTTTTGTAAAAGGGGCTTTCGTGCTGGTTGACCATAATGCCGTCGTCACTCAGGGCCTTGAAGCAGTTGCCGTAAAATTCCTTGGTGAACAGCCCTTCGCCGGGGCCAAAGGGGTCGGTGGAATCCACCACAATCAGGTCATAGGCATTGACCACATGGCGCACATAGCGCAGGCCGTCGGCGTAGTGGATGGTCACCCGCGCATCCCTCAGGCAATCGGCAGTAAAGGGCAGATATTCCTGACTGGCGGCAACCACTTCCCTGTCGATTTCCACCAGATCAATGTGCTCTATACCCGGATACTTCAACAATTCGCGCACGGCCCCGCCATCGCCCCCGCCTATGAGCAGCACCCGCCGGATCTCAGGATGCACGGCCATGGGCACATGGGCGATCATCTCATGGTAAATGAATTCATCCTTTTCCGTGAGCATCATGAACCCGTCGAGGACAAGAAAACGCCCGAATTCCGGTGAATCAAAAATATCGATGCGCTGGTAATGGCTCTGTTTTGTCAGTACATGCCTGTCCACCTTGATGGACAGCTTGACATTGTCTGTATGAAATTCCGAGTACCACAGGTCCATGGCTTCGAGGCTCCTGTTGTTGGTCGCTTATTTGACTACGAGCAGGTTTTGTACGGACGGGTCTTTTGTGCCGCTCACAAAGCACCCGCGTTTTTTGGCGCACAGGATGTATCCGGCCGCTTCCCGCGTCACCTCTTCTCCCGGTGCGAGAATGGGAATGCCCGGCGGGTAGCACATCACAATCTCCCCGCACACCTTGCCCACGCTTTCGGCAATGGGCAGCGAGCACAGGTCGGCGTAAAAGGCCTCGCCCGGAGTCAGGCGCACCACAGGCGGCGGCAGGGCAATGTGCTCCATGGTTCCGGGCGGGCGGCGAAAACGCCGGTACACCTCGGAAAGAGCGCCCACCAGACGCTCCAGATCGCGCTGCCTGTCGCCCACGGAAATATAGGCCAGCACATTGGTCGCGTCGCCAAATTCTATCTGGATGTCGTACTCGTCGCGCAAAAGGTCGTACACCTCAATACCCGAGAGGCCTGTATCAGGAGTGTGGATGGACAGCTTCGTGGCGTCAAAATCAGCCACTGTGGCTCCATCCACCAACTCCGGGCCGTAGGCGTAAAAGCCGCCAACCCTGTTCACCTCGTCACGGGCGTAAGCCGCCAGAGAGGTGACCTTGGTAAAGATGCTTTTCCCGTGCAGGGCCAGGTTGCGGCGCGAAATATCAAGGCTGGCAAGCAAAAGGTACGAGGCGCTGGTTGTCTGTGTAATATTGATAACCCGGCGCACGCCCTCGGGGTCTATGCCCTTGCCGCAGAGCAGAAAGGAACTTTGGGTGAGAGAACCGCCCGATTTGTGCATGCTGACAGAGGCCATGTCGGCCCCGGCGGCCATGGCGGAAAGGGGCAGGTTTTCGCCAAAGTAGAAATGGGCTGCGTGGGCCTCGTCCGCCAGCAGCAGCATGCCATGCTCGTGGGCGATCTGCGCAAGTTCCGCAATGGGCGAGCAAATGCCGTAGTAGGTGGGGTTGTTGACAACAACGGCCTTTGCCTCCGGGTGGGCGGCAATGGCCTCGCGCAGACTTTCGGTCGTAAAGCTCAAAGGTATGCCCAGGCGCGGCTCGACAGGCGGGTCAACGTAGACAGGCACGGCCCCGCACAGGATCATGGCGTTAATCACACTTTTGTGTACATTGCGGGGCACGATGAGGGTTTCCCCCCGACGGCAGACAGACAGAATCATGGCCTGCACCGCCGCCGTGGTGCCATTCACGATAAAAAAGGCGTAATGCGCCCCAAAGGCCTGGGCGGCAAGCCTCTCTGCCTCTAGTATGACAGAAACTGGGTGGCCCAGGTTGTCGAGCTGCTTCATGGAGTTGACATCAATCTCCATACAGGCTTTGCCAAAAAAATCTATGAGTTCCTTGTTGCCGCGCCCCCGTTTGTGGCCGGGCACATCAAAGGGAACCATGCGCATGGCGCGGAATTCTTCCAGAGCTTCTTTTATGGGCGCTTTGGCCTGGGCAGCGTTGAACAACAGCGGAACCTCGTTGCGGATGAAAAAATGTTGCGGTTCTGTGGTACGAAACAAGACGCCCAAGGGGCGAATGGTCGTAGCACAGGGGGGCTGGTTGTTACAGAGAGTGACGCGCCGCTCTCAATAGACGTTGCGACCGCTGAAAATTTCTATCATTTCCTGGCGCAGGCTGTTGGTAATGGCCAGACGGGTGGTTGGCGGGATTTCATACACATCGGTATTGAACAGATAGTTTTTGAGGTCCACTTCCTTGATCAGCATTTTTGTATGAAAAATGTTGGATTGGTAGACATTTATATCTATCGCATCGTAGCGGGAGAGGGTGGCTTTGTCGATATAGTTCTGGATGGAAGTGATGTGGTGGTCAATAAAAAGCTTTTCGCCGGAAATGTCGCGGGTGAAACCGCGCACCCGGTAATCCATGGTAATGATGTCGGAATCAAAGCACCCTATGAGGTAGTCAAGGGTTTGCAGCGGCGTAATTTCGCCGCAGGTGGCGACATCAATGTCCACACGAAAGGTGGCGATGCTGGTTTCCGGGTGAAATTCGGGATAGGTGTGGACAGTGACGTGGCTTTTGTCCAGATGGCCGGCCACCAGTTCGGGCTGGGGCGAGCACAGGCGGCTTTCGTCCGCCAGCAGAAGCACCACGCTGGCCCCCTGGGGGTCGTAGTCCTGCTTGGAGACATTGATGACATGCGCTCCAATCATTTCGGTCAGTTCGACCAGAATTTTTGTGAGCCTTTCAGAGTTGTACTGCTGGTCAATATAGGTGATATAATCTTGCTGTTCGCGCGCGGATTTGGCGTAGCAGACGTCATAGATATTGAAACTTAATGACTTTGTAAGGTTATTAAACCCATAAAGTCGCAACTTGTTCTCCACGGTCTCGTCACCTCGTCAGGTTTGGGGTAATCGTCAGGTACACGCATTGACCGTGGTCCCATCGTATCTGCGCCCTTGTACTTGCAAGCGGGATAATAATCTAGAAAAAAAGTGCCTGTTTTGCAAAATTTATTTTCTTTCGGTTGCCGGCTGCATTGCCTACCGCGCTTTGCTTGCGGTGCGCTTAAAATTCGCCCAGCGCCCGGAAAAAACCATTGGCCCGCACAGTGCCTGAAGGGCACTATGCGGGCTGAAACACGTGCCCAGGGGTATTCTGGCAGTTATCCATCCAGCAGTTGCAATATTTCCGCTGTTTTCTGCTCCATGAGAGCCCTGTCTCCCCGGCTTTCCACATTCAGCCGCACCACCGGTTCGGTGTTGGACTTGCGAAGGTTGAAACGCCAGTCCGCATATTCCATACTTATGCCATCGGTAAAGGAAACACTGAGGGCATCGGGCGCATAGGCGTCATGCACCCTTTGCACCGAGCCATCGGGGTCGGCAAGCAGGCGGTTGATTTCGCCGCTGGCCGGGAAGCGGGCAATGCGCTCGTCCACAAGCTGTGAAAGGGGCTTTCCCGTGCGGCTCATAAGCTGGTACACAAGAAGCCACACCAGCATACCGCTGTCGCAGAAGCCGAAGTCGCGGAAATAGTGGTGGGCGCTCATTTCACCGCCATAGAGGGCGTTTTCTGCCCGCATACGTTCCTTGATAAAGGCGTGACCAGACTTGCTTTCCTTGGCTATGCCACCGGAATTTTTTACTATTTCAATGGTGTTCCAGGTAAGGCGCGGGTCGTGGATAATGATGTCGCCGGGGTGGTGCTGCAAAAGGGCTTCGGCGAGCATGCCCACAATATAATAGCCTTCTATAAAGCGCCTTTTTTCATCAAAGAAGAAGCAGCGGTCAAAGTCGCCGTCCCAGGCCAGACCCATGTCGGCCTTGTGGGCCAGCATCGCTTCCTGGGTGCCCTTTCTGTTTTCTGGCAGAAGGGGGTTCGGCACTCCGTTGGGGAAGGTGCCGTCAGGCGTTTCGTTCAGGGGCACAATGGTGCAGGGCAGAAATTTCGCCAGTTCTTCCACGCACAGCCAGGCGCAGCCGTTGCCCGCGTCTGCCACAATACGCAGGGGGGCAAGGTTTGCAACCTCTTTTTCCGGGCCAAGGCAGCGCACAAGGTGCTGCACATAGTCCTTTCGGAAAGTGCGGCTTTCAGAGTTGCCCCGCCGTTCGCCCAGGGGCAGGTTTCCGGCGAGTATGCGGTCGCGCACGGCAAAGAGGCCGGAATCGGCGCTCAAGGGTTTTGCCTGCTCGCGCACCAGCTTCAACCCGTTCCAGTCAGCCGGGTTGTGGCTTGCCGTAATCATGATGCCGCCGTCAAACCCCTGGCTGAAGGTGGCGTAATAGACCTCTTCGGTGCCGCACAGCCCCAGCATGGTGACATCTGCGCCTCCGTCCATGAGGGCTGCGGCCAGCACAAGGGCGAAATCCTTGCTGCTCAGGCGCATGTCATACCCCACGCACACGGTTTTCGGCCCGATTTCCGCGCAGAAGGCAAGGCCGGTCTGGCGGACAAGGTCAAGGTTCAAATCGTGCGGAACACGTCCGCGAATGTCGTAGGCCTTGAAGCAGGGAAGGCTGTCAGCGCCCATATTGATCCTCCAGTCGGACTATATCGTCTTCTCCAAGGTAGCTCCCGGTCTGGATTTCAATGATTTCAAGGGGAACCTTGCCGGGGTTTTTCAGCCGATGGGTACTGCCCACAGGAATGTAGGTGGATTCGTCTTCCGTAAGCAGAACCTCGTTGTCTCCTACCAGAACCAGCGCAGTGCCGCGAACCACAACCCAGTGCTCGGCACGGTGGTAGTGGCGTTGCAGGGAGAGGCCCTGGCCCGGGGAAACCACTATGCGTTTTACCTGAAACCTGTCGCCAATGATCAGACTTTCGTAGCTGCCCCACGGCCTGTACACCCGCGAGTGCATCTCCGCTTCTGGTCGGTTGTTCTTTTTCAGGGCCTCCACAATTTTTTTCACTTCCTGGCTGCGGTCTTGCCGCGCCACCATGACCGCATCCGGGGTTTCAATAACCACCATGTTTTCAAGGCCAATGGCCGTCACAAGGCGCGATTGGGAAAGCACCATGCTGTTGCTGCACCCTTCAAGCAGGGTATCGCCCGTGGAAGAGTTGCCGTAATTGTCGTGTTCCTGCATGGCATGGAAGCTCTGCCAGGAACCAAGGTCGCTCCACCCGGCAGCAAGGGGAATGACCGAAACATTTTCCGCCTTTTCCATAACAGCGTAGTCAATGGAAATGGAGGGGCACGCGGTAAAGGCTTCCCCTTCCATACGCAGAAAATCCAGATCGCGGGCGGCGTTTTCATAGGCCGCTTTGCAGGCGGCAAGCACCTCTGGCGCATACTGTGAAAGGGCCTGAAGAATGGCTGCGGCACTGAAAAAGAAGATGCCGCTGTTCCAGTAATACTCGCCCGAGGCCAGCAGGGTTTTCGCCCTTTCCCTCTCCGGTTTTTCCACAAAACTCGCCACAGTGAACATGCCTTCACCCACGGGCTGGCCACGCCGGATATACCCGTAGCCGGTTTCCGGGCTGTCAGGCTGAATGCCGAAGGTGGTGAGGCTGCCGGCGGCAACTGTCCTTGCGGCCTTTTTCACCGCATCAAAGAAGGGTGTGGAATCGGCAATGTTGTGGTCGGAAGGCATGACCAGAAGCAGGGCGTCTGGCTGTTCTGTCTGGGGGGAAGGGCGCCGCAGGGCGTGCAGGGCGGCCAGGGCAATGGCCGGGGCTGTATTGCGCCCGCAGGGTTCAAGCAGCAGAGCCGGGCATGGCCCTTCCCTTTCATTGGCACGGGCCTCCTGCAACTGGGCAGCGGCAATGAAGCGGTGGTCGTTGTTGCACACCACAATGGGTTCCCGCATATCCATACCCGCGGCCTTCAGGGCAAAGGAACGCTTGAGGGTCTCTTTGAAAAGCGTGGTTTTGCCATAGGGCATGAACTGCTTTGGCAGGGCCTTGCGTGAGGCGGGCCAAAGGCGCGTGCCATCGCCGCCGCATAAAATGACGGGATATACGGGGGGGAATTGAACCATGGAATTTTTTTGCCTGTTTCCGGTTGTGGTAGGAAAAACGCCGCCAGCGGCAATTTTCTGTACCATACACCCTTTCAACAGTGCGGGCAAGCCGGGTGACGCTCCGGTGTCGGGCTATGGTGAATCGAAAAGAGTTGGGTTCTTGTACTTCTGAAGGTGTTGGAGAAATTTCCCTGCACTCATTTGGCCTGTGCCTTGTTCCAGGCAACCAGCAAATCGCAGGTAAGCAAATGGATGCAGGGTCACGGCACAACAGCCCAACACCAATACCTACCTGCGCTTGCGGGCCAGGATCCTGCCAAGGCGGGAAAGAAGAGAATCCAGCCAGACAAGAACAACCATGAAGACCATGAAAACCCACTCCACAGGCTTTGGCACAGTGCCGGATACCCTGCGGAATGCGCCGTTGCTGTTCGGCGGACTGTCAAGGGCGAGGCGAGCCTCCACATCAATTTTCACAAGCTCTCCACCCCTGTTGACCAGAATCTCCATGGCTCCCGGCGGCGCGTTCCCTGGCGGAAAGTTTTGCTCCTTGCCCCTGTCCGCGATCAAGCCCTGCCCTGCCTGCCCGTAGCCGGATGAAGAGGAGGGACTGACCCTGTTGCTGCCGTTATTTTTTTTGTTCCCTGGCTGGGCAGCGTTCATACTCGATTCCCCGGATAAGAATTGTTTTCCGAATTATTATTGAATAACAAATATAGGATTATGCGAAGTATGTTGAAAAAGTCAAGCCTTACTGTTCCTGCCCGGCCTACCCTGCATAGTGCGCGAGCAATACTTGCCAGACGCATTTTTGCAAGTGAAAACGCAGTATTATCATAGAATTTTTTTTGTTGCCTGCCTGCACTTTGTCAAAAGGCCCTATTACGCAATGGGCCTGCACTCACCTGACATGAGTTTGTTCCAAACTGGCAAGCCATAGACTGCCAGGTGAGTGCAGGGCAAGGCGGTGTGGCGGCAGGAAAAAGGGCGGCTTTCGAGGGGGCGCGGCAAGGCCGGTATTGAGGCCCTAAAAACCAAAAACGACAGGTTACCAACTGTCGTTCTTGATGTACCGCTATTCGGTGTGTCAGGAGGGAGGTACTCCGCCCTGCATCCACATTCACGGCAAGGCCGTGGTGTGTGCGGGGTGTGCAAGTTCTTCCTGACCGGAGAAAGGCCCTGAGGCGATTCCCGCAGCTTACCCGTATTCGGAAGCAGCCTGCACTGGAACGGGTAACCGGCCCGTTTCCTGTACCTCATGGCCGGGAGGAGGGTCGGCCATGAGGAAAAAACCTGAAAAAATTCTGTGTGTAAGGAGATGCCATCCCCTTTTTTTTGCCAAAAAATGCATTTTGGCGAACATCAGGCTGAAACTGGCGGAAAGACAGCGCCCGATGAAAAAGCTCCATTGGGTTGCACAGAAAAGGGATGGCAAATGCACCAATGGGTTGATGCCCACTATTCTGCAATTGCCATGCCAATAGATGATAGCTGTATTTTCAATGTGTTAGAGGAATTGCCCTGCACATGTTTGTGCAAATTTGTGCAATTGTTGTGCAAGATCAGGAAGCCTGCGCCCCTGCAAGCATGTTCGCGAATACAGCCTTTGCCAGCGCTAGATCCTTTTCGTCCGGGTGGTTTGCCGCTTCGGCAAGGCGTTTCTGCCTCTCCACGGTCATCTGGTGCCGTTGCTTTTCCGGGGGCAGGGCCGCCTCTCTTGCAAGAAGGGCCGGGTCAACCCTGCCCATGCAGACAAACTCGGCCAGCACCTCGTTGCCCTTCACCGCAGCCCTGGCGTTTTCAAGAAACCTTTTTCCATGGTCGGAATCGGGCCAGGCGCCCTGGGTGCCGAAAAGGCCCACCTGTTTTCCGTGGATGCGCGCCATATAGGCCAGCATGGCCGGGTCAGGGGCAGCCCTGCGGTTCCAGAAACCGAGCAGAAGGCAGTCAAAGGGTTCCGGGTCAGGGGCCTCGCCCACGGAGGCAAGCACCGCCCCCTGCGGCAGAATGGAAAAAATGGCCTCGGCCACCTTTTTCGTGTTGCCCGTACGGCTTGAATACACAACCAGAATCCGCATTGCACCCCTCCCTGCCCTGTTCGTTGCCCAGAACATTGTTCCGCAAGTTCTCCCTGCAAGCGAAGCAGACCAGAGCTTTCCCGCAAAATCTACCCCCTTTGCCGTGGGTGTTTCAAGCCCTGGCCCGCATGGTGCACGAAGGGCAAAATGCGGGTGGACGGACAGGCAAGGGGCCGTCCCGCATGCGAAACGCAGGTCGGCGTTCCGTTTTTTTTCCGCCCTTTCCCGCAAAACAGCATTTTGCAAAAAAGCAAAAATACTGGTAGAGAACAGAGTGTCTGCCTGCCTTGGAATGGGCCCCTGCGGCCCACAGCGCAGGCCGCTACTCACCAACTCTGCCGAAGGGGCCGCGCTGCACCAAACCGCGTTGCCAACGGCGCAACCAACCGGTATATTTATGAAGCTACCAACCACCATTCGCTATGTCATCCGTATGCTGCTGGAACTGAACGGCGCGGAAAAACCCGTGGCTGCAAACGTTCTTGCGGAAAAAATCGGCGTTTCCCACCGGGTTATTGAAAACGCCCAGTCTGTATTGAAGCAGAATGGCTACACCTCGGGCACAGTGGGGGCCAGGGGCGGAATATCTCTTGCCCGGCCCCTCAGGGAAATAAGCCTGGGCGGGCTTTTGGCCCTTTTTGACGAGCAGGTGGAATTTACCATCTGCCAGGGCGAAAAGTCCAATGACTGTCCGAACCTGCCCCGGTGTACCACCCGTGCCTCGTGGCAGAATGTTTCGGCAAAAATTCAGGCCGACCTGGAAACCTATTCCCTTGACGCCCTTTCCCATGAGGCCGGGGCCGAAGCCCCCCCGATGCCCACGGAAAAGGGCCTTTGCGAGATTATGGCTGAAGGCCGCGCCTTCAGTCGCCACCCGGTCATGCGCAGGAAAGACCGCCTTCTCCCTTCCGAAGACTGTCTCCGCGTGCTGGAACAGGGGGAATACGGCATTCTCGCTTTGGTGGATCAACTGGTGCGGCCCTATGCCGTACCGCTTTCCTATGTGTGGTTTGAAGAAAGTATCTACTTTCACTCCGCACAGGAAGGCTTCAAGGTTTCCCTGCTCAAAAGCTCGCCCGATGCCTGCTTTACCGTGGTCGGCAAGGTGCAGGCCGTGTTCGACAAGGGCTTTTCCACCAACTACGAAAGCGTCATGGTGTTCGGCGATGCCCGGCAGGTGACGGATGACGAGGAAAAGCACGCGGCCCTCATGGCCCTTGCCGCCAAATACCAGCCGGATCATCTGCACGAGGCTGACGCCTATATCAAACGGCACTGGAAGGTGACCGACGTGTATGCGGTGAGGTCGGTGTCGGTTACGGGCAAGGCTCGCCGCTAGGGTGCGGGTTGCGGGTTGCGGGTTGCGGGGCGTCTTGTGTCCTCTGGCGGCGTTGCTCCAGATTCGG
>JGI994J12354_10004667_pt1 | contig 12189 bp, 8 predicted proteins | sample IntmicLarv3ML3BL_FD_12354 | JGI IMG/M metagenome (IMG submission 12354) | reverse complement strand
CGACAAAGAATTTGCCAAAACAAGACCGGATATAGTCGGAGAGCTGCCAACGACAGATGACGAACTAAAAGAGTTTCTTGATTGGAAAACAAGTGGTTATGTTGTAGAGCCAGTAATAACGGATAGACAGGGCACTCCTGTAAAGTTTGAAATTATTTTTGAGGGTCTAAAAGCCACTTCAGCAGGTCCGGATAAAGAAATTGGTACAGATGATGATATAGTATTTGTTCGCACCTATGAATCTGTAGGCATGAAGCTGCTGAACTAAGATTTGTTTAACAAAAAAGCCTCCGAATTTTTTATAAGTATCGGAGGCGTTTTTCGTTTTATAAATCATCTTGATTGTAACTATTGTAAATTTCTTCGCTGTGTGGTATAATTTTAAATGTAAAATCATATTTACGTTTTATTTAATGAGGAATAGCTATGACTAGATTTTATTTGGTTTTTATTGTTACTATATTTATGCTATATAGTGAAAATGTCTTTTGTATGACATTAGATAGCTTTATTAGAACATATAAATTACAAATAATTGAAGATGTTGCACTTTTTGATCAAGAAGAATTGGTTATAACTGCAGATGATGGCACGAAAGTAATATTGAATCGATTAAATAATGCATATGAAAAAAACGTAAGATTTATCAATAAATATTTGAATGGTGTAGATAATGAAAACGAGTGCTATTACCTTTTAACGTGTGAGCATAAAGATAATATATTGTTAGTATTTGATGAAGAAAAAAATTATTTTCAAAAGTTTAAAGAAAATCTTTTTGTCGATATACATTATAAGTATGATACTATGATGTTCTATAAGTTTAATTATATATATGATGCCGACCTTATGACGAATAGAGATATTATTTTTTGGATAGATAAGGAAAATAAAAAATATTGTGGTAGCTTTTTATTTCCTTACTTAAACTTTGAGGACAATTATGAGGATTGCGAAGATGGGGAAAGATATTATAACTTTTTAAAAGACATATGTGTTGAATACGCTAAAAATGAAATAATAAGATGTAATAATTTGTTAGAGAACGATATTGACTTTCAACTAGACATTACCGCTTTTCAAGTTTGTCAACCATTATTGTTTTATGGGAAAGAACAGTGGGATAGTTTATTAACTGAACTTAATAAATTGTATTTAGAGGAAAATCGTTCAGTTAAATTATTGGCTCGTAATCAGAACAGAATTAGTGGCTATATCAATTCTGTTAGTATGTTTCAACGTTTCTATAAGTCATTGTCGAGTGATATGTTTAGACCTCATGGTGATACACGACCGAATATCAGTGGAGAATTGCCCATTAACGATGAGGAGCTTAGTGAATATTTAGCTTGGCAAATGAAAGGGTATATAGAAGGCTTCATTATGATTGATATTTATGATACTCCAGTAAAATTTGAGATAGTTTCTGAAGGGTTAAAAGTGCTGTCTGCAGGACGTGATAAAGTATGGGATACTGAAGATGATCAATATCTTATACGCACCTATGAATCTGTGGGTATGAAGCCGCTGAACTAAGATTTGTTTAATAGAAATGCCTCCGATTTTGTTGTAAGTATCGGAGGCGTTTTTCGTTTTATAAATCATTTTAATTGTAACTATTGTAAATTTTTTCGCTGTGTGGTATAATTTTAACGGAAGATATTTTACGTGAGCGGTTTAGAACTATGATTAAATGTAAAAATTGCGAAATAGAAAACTTGGATACCAATAAGTATTGCAGCGCGTGCGGGCATTCACTGCTTGACGATTCGTCGTACGAAGATACCACCATAATGCAGCTTTTGAATATCACGGTGCATGGCAATACAAAGAGGTCGGCGCGGCTCTGGCTGCAGGATACGCAAGGGGATGGGCATATTGAGCGCACCTATGAGCTGAGCGACGAAGAGGTGATTTTGGGCAGAAAGAGCGACGCGTCAATCGTTTTGCCCGGAAATACGGTGTCGAGAAATCACGCGCGCATCACGCATGAAAACGGGCAGTATATTATCACGGATATGGGCAGCACGAACGGCACCATGCTAAACGGCGAACTCTTGGTCGGCAGTGAAGTGCTGACTGACAGCGACACTATCGGCATCGGCATTTATCAGCTGATATTCAAACAATGACCCGAAATCCACGCTACGAACGAAATATTTTAACCCCGGAAATCGGCGAAGAGGGGCAGGCGCGCCTCGATAATGCCTCTATTTTAGTGATCGGCGCAGGCGGTCTCGGCACTCCTGTTTTGTACTATTTAGCAGCAGCCGGCGTGGGGAACATCGCAATAATGGACGGCGACCGCGTGGAAATTTCAAACCTTCAAAGGCAGATTATCCACACCGAGCAAGATTTGGGGCGAAATAAGGCGGTTTCTGCTTGTGAAAAGCTCGAAAAGCTGAACAGCGAAATAAAGATTGACGCTATAGAGCACTTTTTGACAAGAGAAAATATGGCTTCTTTGCCACAGAATATTGACCTCATCTTTGACTGTACCGACAATTTTTTAGCGCGCCGTGATATAAACTATCTATCACTCACGCGCAAAATACCCTTTGTCTATGCCGCTATTTCCGGATTTTTAGGACAGATTGCCATATTTGACCCGAAAAATTTAGATAAAACCGGCTGTTATAATTGCCTTTTTGAGGGCGCGCAAGAGGAAAAAGAGAAAATTCCGGTTGCCACTACAACACCGGCAATAGTCGGAGCTTTTGCTGCTTGCGAAGGAATGAAACTATTGCTTGGTCTTGAAACTTCTGCGCTCGGAAAGCTTCTTTTAATAAATTCTTTAACCTCTGATGTGAAAAAAATAGCATTATCACGCTCTGAGGACTGTACAGAATGCGCGAAAAATGATAAAATATAGTAACGTATGAAATATAATATTGCCGTTTTGTTCGTATTGTTGCTGTCTGTGACATTAAATGGTCAGCATATAGATAATTTTTTGAAATCGCAAAAGGGATTTAACCCAAATACCGCTGTCTACCCGTATAGTAGTTTTGTAGACAGGAGCGGGCAGTTAGACGCGCCTGCAGGAAAGCACGGTTTTGTAACCGCCCGCGACGGTCATTTTTACTTTGAAAATGGTAAGCAGATTCGATTTTGGGGGATAAATATCGCCAAATCAACGACCTTTGTTGATTACAAAGAGATTGATAAGATGGTTGATATGTTTGCCGACAGCGGATTTAATATGGTGCGTATTCATCATATTGATGATGCGGACGGCATTTTTTCAAATAATGATGAGTATTTTATCGCGCAAAAATTGGATAAGCTCGACTATTTTATCTATAAACTTAAAGAGCGCGGCATTTATGTTTGTTTGGATTTGAACGATTACCGCACATTTAAGAGCAGTGAAGGCGTGGTGAATGGTGAGAAATTAGGACGTGGTGCAAAACCTTATGCTGCATTTGACGCAAAGCTCCTTGCCTTGCAGAAAGATTTCGCCAAACGTTTTTTGACTGAGCATATAAATAGTTATACCAAGCTTTCGTATGTTCAAGATCCGGCAGTTGCCTTGATAGAGATTTACGACGAAAATGGGCTTTTTATCCGTCGAGAAGAGTGGGGGAGCTTAATTTCACCCTATAAAGAGCAGCTGACAAAGCTGTGGAATATCTGGCTGCGAAGTAAGTACGGGACGACTGCAAACTTAAAGGCAGCATGGACAAGTAAAAGTGGACAATCTGCTCTTGTCTCCGGTGAAAGTCTTGAAAACGGAAGCATTCGTCTGCCTAAGATGTCGCTGTTAAGCCATGCGAATCCTTCGGCTATCTCCGCGTATACAGCACCTGCCAGAGTGAATGACGGAGTGCTGTTTGCAACAGAAGTTCAGAAAAATTTCCAAAGCTCTATGCAGTGGTATTTACGAAATATCGGCGTAAAGGTGCCTATAACAGCAGTTGGCGGGCAGGACATAATAGCTGATGTTGCGCTCACAGCTGAAACGAACGACTACGTTGGATTAAACTATTATTGGGATCATCCATCTTGGAATGCGGGCAATAGTTGGAAAATGCCCTCATATTTTTACCTGTACAGCCCGTTAAATCAAAATATAAAGTACACTTTTCCGGTTGTCGTTGCGCAGTCTAAAGTGCATAATGTGCCGGTAGTTGTTCGCGAGATGGGTTACTGTTACCCAAATCCATACCGTTCACTCGGCGTTATTGAGGCGGCATGCTATGGAGCTTTTTTAGATGTTGATGCTGTTTTGCTTTTTACATACGATGCGACTAACTCAGCTGCCGACAATATCGGCTACTTTAATGTTCGCCTTGACCCTTTACGCTATAATCTTTTAGCAACAAGCTCACGAATATTTTTAAGCGGTGAAGTTTTACCGAGCAAATATAGCGTAGGTATTGGACATAGCGAAGTTGATCGCTATACTTTTACTCGCCCTAATATTGAGCTTTACTATTTAGCTTTTATGCACGGCGTTTCCAATTATTTTGATTTGAGCAAAAGACAACATCAGTTTGACTTGCTTGTAACATCAGGCAAGAGTGCTGCTGTAGGAGATTTTAGCGGACAGGAAAAGGTTCTTGCTTTTAGTATGACTAAAAATGCAGATCTGCACCAGCAAAAGTATGAACCAACACTTGATAATGCGTTTAATTACAGCATCCGTTCAGCGCTTAGAGGAGGCACTAAAGGATATACCTTTGTGAGTGGCTTAGGGTATGAGCGAGGTGCGCAGAGGTCAGCTAGTGTTGACAATGAGATAATAGTGAGCGATTTAACGTCAAAAGGTCTATCTCCCATAGCTGTGAGCGGCGATTCGGCTATAGGTTTTGTTGACATGAGCAGAAAGTTTGCGCTTTATAGGTACGGCATTACCACAAATTTGGTTTACAGGACAGCAGTTGACCTTTTAAATGAATGGTATAAAAGCGGTATTACACATAGTGCCATAGATAGTCAGATTTATGTAACAAATACAAAAGAGATTACTCGTGACGCTAAACAGGGGATTTTAACGCTTGCAACACCAAGTCTTGCAGCACTCGCAGGAAACCTTAATAAGGGAAGAAAGATTTCTGCCGGTACCTTTTCCGTATTAACGCAGAACCCTATTTCTGTTTTCACTATGGAGAGCTTTGACAAACTTCCGTTGGAAAGGTCGAAGAATTTCCTTATTATGATGACGACACGTGCTGATAATACAAATGTGAGGCTTACGCCGGCAAATGATGGACCTAAGCCGAATAAGCTTTCATCACTCGGAAGTATGCCTATAATTACTGCCGGAAAGGTTGGACAAACATATGCTACGTCAGTATATGTGAATAATAAGCCGATAGTATCGCTAAATACCTTAAATGGTAATATGCAGCTGCTCATGGAAAAAGACAGGGCACTGCTCTACCTTGATACTGTAGGAGCGAAAATGACATTTTACACTAATATTAAGGCGATAACTTGCCATTATTTTGATGGTAACAAAGGGGCAATAGATTTTAAAGACAATAGCTTTATCTATCCTAACGGAGCTGTAAAAGCTGTAGAAATAGTGTTTGAATGAATTTGAAAATAGATTGGAAGAGAATGTATGAATGATAATAAAAATAGCACGCAAATGATGTTTGCTCGAGACGGTGTGTTGACACCGCAGATGAAATATGTCGCAGAAAATGAGGGTGTTTCTCCTGAAATGCTCATGAATGAACTAGCTTTAGGAAGAGCGGTTATACCTTGCAATATAAATCACACTGAACTAAAGCCGATAGGTATTGGCAGGGCGCTTAAGTGTAAAATCAACGCTAATATTGGTTCTTCGGCGCTCAGCAGCGGGCTGGAAGAGGAGAAAGAAAAGCTGGATATTTGTCTTAAATATGGCGCTGATACAGTGATGGACCTTTCGACAGGTGATAACATTGCGCGGGTGCGCCAATATCTGATAGCTCATTCTCCGATTACTTTTGGCACAGTACCGATATATGAAGCAATTGAGAGGGTGGACAGTTCACTTGAGCTCTCGGCAGAAGGGATACTTGACGTTATAGAGTCTCAGGCAAAGGATGGTGTTGACTATATTACCGTGCATTGCGGACTACTTCGCAATATGATTCCAAAAGCGAAAAATCGCATAACTAAAATTGTGTCACGCGGCGGAGCGTTGATGGCGCAGTGGATGTTGTATCACGAACAGGAGAACCCACTATATACACATTATGATGATTTACTTGATATTGCACGTCGCTACGATGTTACCCTTAGCTTAGGAGATGGTCTTCGCCCGGGGTGTATTGCAGATGCAAGTGATGATGCTCAATTTAGTGAATTGCGTACTTTGGCAGAGCTTACCGAACGTGCGTGGGAAAAGGGTGTACAGGTTATGGTTGAAGGTCCGGGACACGTTCCGATGGATCAAATTAAACATAATATTGAGCTTCAGCAGGAAGTGTGTCACGGTGCGCCATTTTATGTGCTTGGTCCGCTCGTGACCGATGTCGCTCCCGGGTATGACCACATAACAACGGCAATAGGGGGAGCGATGGCCGGTATGTACGGCGCAGCAATGATTTGTTACGTGACCCCGAAAGAGCATCTTGGGTTACCTGAGGCAAATGATGTACGTGAGGGAATTATAGCCGCAAGGATAGCAGCGCACGCAGCTGATGTAGCGACTAACAAACCCGGTGCGCGTGACTGGGATAATGCTATGAGCAGAGCGCGTTTTGATATGGATTGGAATAAGCAATTTGAGCTCGCTATTGACCCTGATAGAGCGAGAGAATACCACGGAACAGATACAGATGAGTGTTCCCGTGACCACTGCACTATGTGCGGTCCCAAGTTCTGTTCTATGAAGATATCTAAACTATTGTAACTTTGGTTTTGTTATAAAGAAGGGCAGGGCAGCTTGTATGCTGCCCTGTTTTTTTATATTTTATTGGTGTTTTTGAACTTTTGGTGAAAAAAAGCTTGACAAATTGGTGAATAAAGGGTATCATATATTTAGTGTTGCCAAATATAAAGAGCAATATAAACAAAAGGAGACAAATCTTATGAAGAAAATGACTAGGGGGGGGGGATTTACCCTAATTGAACTCTTAGTAGTTATTGCGATTATCGCAATTTTAGCTGCTATTTTATTCCCCGTATTCTCAAAAGCTCGTGAAAAAGCACGACAAACTACTTGTACTTCTAATCAGAAGCAAATTGCCACCGCGAACATGATGTATGTTCAGGAAAACGAAGAAAAATTGCCGGGAGAAGATTTCTGGAGCGCAATTGACGTTGGCGGTAAAATTCTTATCTGCCCAACTGCCGGCAAGAAAATCACAAATGCTTATGGGTTTAACAAAGGTTTAGCAAATATGGGTCTTGGAGATGCTGAAACGGCTTATGGTTCAGCAGTTAATGCTCTTTTGACCGTAGACGCTACAAATGAATTGCTCACTTTACGAAAAGATGATGTTGCTCTGCGCCATACCGGTAAGGCAATAGCATCATTTTTAGATGGACATGTATCATTAATGAGTGAAGGGTCTTTACCTGCTGTTTACGCAGCACCAACATTAGCATCAGCTATTACTAATTCTGTCACATACCCGGGCAGTGCCTCAGGAAATGCAACAGATACTTTGAAAATTTCTGATGATGCTTCTACTTTGACTTACATTAGAGATAATGGTATTGTGGATATGACTCCTGATAGCATATATATAAGAAGTCGAAATCAGGGTGGACTATTACAGATTGATTTGGAGAAGATGAGCCCTGCTATAAGTACAGTTACTAAAGGTTGGGAAATCTCCGGCGAGATTCAGGTTTATAAAGATTATAGTGACTCATTAGTTCGTATGTCCCTTCTTGGTGGCTCTATTATGACCGGTGGTAATGTTGCAGCTGATTCACTCTCAGCTCTTACCGGATGGCCAACGATATCTAACCAGGCAAACACAAACAACTCTACAACCGTTGCCAGCGTATTTTCTTATATTTTGAGAAGCGGTGATGGTACATGGCAAGGTAGTTATGCTGCAATAGGTGGATCACACTGTGGAGTTTATGACAATGCAAATGTTGTTAATGTTGTACCTTACAGCATTTTGGGACACGGCAATGAGAGTCTGCCTGCGGCTAATAAAACACAAGCTGTTTACGATAGAGTAAAGGCGTTTGGAAACGAATGGAACTATTTTTCAATATATGGTGATATTGCCAGCAATACTGTTACGGTTTCTATGGGTGGCAAATCTGTAGTACTTAAAAATTGTGATGGTGGCGCGTTTGAGTTTGGCGCAAAACCACGTATTTTCCGTGTATATAGTGAATGGGATTCTGACTTTACTGTTAGAGGTCTTTCTTACAGAGCCCTATAATAAAAACAGAATGAAGCTAATATAATACTTATGGGCTAGCCGTTTTGGCTAGCCCATAAGTATAACAAAAAGGTAAAAAAATGGTGGATCGTATTGGATTCGAACCAATGACCTTGGGATTAAGAGTCCCCTGCTCTACCAGCTAAGCTAACGATCCATGCGCGTTTTTTGTAAGACAAAAAAACTTACTCTAATATTATAATAAAATCGTACGTTTTTGTCAATAACCGAACAGCTACTATTTATCTAAATTTAGGATAAATTCCGGGGTAACAACAGCATTTTTTACATTTATCGGTACATTTAGCGAAAAATTGTCCAAAACAATTGAGTTTTCAATGCTGCTGCCGGCTTCAAATTTACAATTGTCCCCAATAATAGAGTGTGATAGGGCAATACCTGAAACATCGCTGTCTGCAACTAAAGAGTCGCCGATAAAATGCCCACGGCTTGGAATCTTAACATTTCCGTCCAAAAAATCCATATTTACCTTTAAATATGCTTCCGGCGTGCCAATATCTGTCCAGTGCCCTTTTGCCTCAACACAGTGGATAGGTATATCGTTGTTTAACATATATGGAAACAAATCAAGCGCGAAATCGAAGAATTCTCCTTGCGGAATGAGGTCGAAAACCTTATCATCTAAGCAGTATATGCTTGTATTCGCAAGATTTGAAAGCTCAGTGCCTTTTGTCGGTTTTTCTTGGAATTGCTCAATAATCCCATCTTTGTCAACAATAATGCCAAAACGTTCAGTTTCTGTTACACTGGTTGCTAAAACTGTAACAAGGGCATTGCTTTCTTTGTGGCGTGCGATAAATTCTGTCAGGTCAAAGTCTATTATGGCATCTCCGCTTATAAGCAAAATAGGTGCGCCCTTGAGTTTGTTTTCAAGGTTTTTTAACCCTCCGGCTGTGCCTATCGGCTCTTTTTCTTTAGACCAAAAGATACTTATATCATCATAACCGGCAAAGCTTTGTATTATCTCATCAGCGCGATACGAGACATTTATACCGGTTTCGGCTATGTCATATTCGCGCAATTTTATAAGCCCATGCTCGAGTGCTGAGATGTTAGCGACCGGCATCAGCGGTTTTGGGTAAATAGTTGTCAGAGGATGAAGCCTTGTCCCCTTTCCGGCTGCAAGCATCATTCCTTTCATTTTTAAATTTAAAAACTCTTTCTCGTCCATCTCTTCTATATTATAGCATATTTTCTCTTTTGTAGCAAACCAAAGTGCTGACAAAAGCAAAAAAAGCGGCTGTGTCACTTGACTTTTTTACATAAAAAGTATAAAATTTAGGTGTATGCTTACAAATCTCAATATTAAAGACTTTACCCTCATAGATGAGATGGATATCCGCTTTTCAAGTGGGCTAAATGTGCTTACCGGAGAGACCGGTGCCGGAAAGTCTATTATTTTGGATGCCATAAATATCATTATCGGGCAGGAGTCGGCCGCGAGCCACTATATCCGCCACGGTAAAGAGAGCGCGTACCTCGAGGCGATATTCGTTTTAAACGAAAATGATGCAGAGCTTATTTCATATTTAAGCGAGAACGGTATACCGGTTTCTGAGGATTTCGAGCTTATCATTTCGCGTGAATTATTCCTTAATTCGCGTACAATTACTCGAGTTAACGGCAGAGCCGCATCTATAGGTCAATTAAAGGAGATAGGTGCTTTTTTAATCGATTTACACGGCCAGCATGAACACCAATCCCTACTTAAAAAGGAATACCATATAAAACTTCTTGATGCTCTTTTGCCCCAAGAGGCGATTTTGTTAAAATCGGAAGTCGCAGAGCTTTACGCGAAAGTTGAGGCAACAAAGCGTAAATACAGCCAGTTAGAGAGTGATTCGCGTCAGCGCGAACGTGATGTTGAGCTATTAAAGTATGAAATAGGGGAAATAAGCGCGGCATCGCTTGAGGTGGGTGAGGACGAGTATTTAGAAAGCGCAAGGGTGAAGATACAAAACGCCGAGAAGCTTTATACCGCAGCGAGTATGGCAAGCAATCTTCTTTCCGGTGGTGACGAGGGGTACAGCGGCATTTTGGACAGCTTAAAGACGCTGAACAGTACGCTTTACGGTGTTACCGAGTTTGACGAAACTTTACAGGAAATAAGCGAAAAGACAGAGCAAATAGCAGCTGAACTGTCCGAGATAAGCTACTCTTTGAGTCATTACAGTGACAACTTTGATTTTAGTGAAAGCGAAGCGCGTGAAGTTGATGAACGTCTTGACCTTGTAAGCAAGTTAAAGCGCAAATACGGTGATACCATTGAAGACGTTTTAGCGTATTTGGACACAAAAACCATAGAGCTGAATGAGCTTGAAAATTACTCGTTGAAATCTGATGAGTATGAAGCAGATATAATTCTTTTCTCACAGAAGTTGGCGAAAAAAACAGCAAAATTGTCTGATTTTAGGAAAGAGACTGCCGAAAAATTACAGAGAGAGGTTGAGAGTAATTTACAGAATTTAGGGATGAAAAACGCGCAGTTTGAGATTACGATACGCTCAATACCTGACGAAAACGGTTTACAAGTGGGCGATGAGCTTTTGAGCGTAAATAAGAATGGGATTGACGATGTTGAGTTTTACATATCGCCGAACAAGGGTGAGCCGCTTATGCCGCTTGTGAAGGTAGCATCAGGCGGTGAGATTTCACGTGTGATGCTTGCATTAAAAGCTGTGGAGGCTGGAGGGAGTGGGGTACCGACTCTTATCTTTGACGAGATAGATGCAGGCATTGGCGGTGTGACTGCCGAGGCCGTTGGAGTTAAGCTCACAGAGGTTGCTGCCCACGCTCAGGTTATAGCCGTGAGCCATTTAACGCAGATTGCTATACATGCAGACCGCCATTTTCTTGTGTCTAAGGATAGTGATGAGGAGCATACGACGAGCCATATAAGAGCAATTTGCGGTGAGGAAGTTGTGTACGAACTTGCTCGTTTGCAGACCGGCTCAAATGTCACGGAAATGGTCTTATCGCACATCCGTACATTGCTTGAAAATAAACAGTAAAGCTTGTACCAACTTATGGTTTGCCATTATAAAGTTTAAAAGCAGGCGATTTATGTAAAACATAAATCGCCTGCATGGTTAAATAATAAGTTCTAAGTTTTTGTTTGTTCTGCTTTTAAATACCGGCAAAACGGAAATTGCTGAATGTAGCATCTTTTTGGTTATCGCCACCATCACAGCTCTGAAATATCTTGATGTATGCCGGTTTATTCCAGTTAGCACCAGCGTCTTTGAACCCAGTTGTTGTTATTGAGTATGGTCCTACCTTCATTGTGCAACCATTAGCAGTAGCGGATAAAGATAAGTTGTTTGTGCCTTGGAAAAATTTGCCTAGCTCATCAATAACTTTTTTCTTGTTAGGGTCATCAAAGTACCCTTGCCAGTTAGTATTATTAAAGTATCTGGTGTCATTTAGATATAAGTCTGATGCAGTATCACTTCTCGTTCTTAGTGTCCATTCCAAGATAGCCTTGTCTTGATCATCATAAACAGTAATCATTTTATAGAACATTAATAGATTGGTTTCATGGTCTCTATAGTAAGTTTTGAATATGGTATCCATAGAAACTTCCCAACCTTTAGTTACAACTATTGGGTCATATGTTAATGGCGTACCTACGTTTTCAGGGCCGAAACGGTATATAGCATTAAAATCTGTATTCCATGTTCCACTAACGATTTTGAATGTACCATTATCATACGTCGCATAGTTTGTGGCACCTGCGCTAGGTGTGTTTGCTGTAGCAACGATTCTTTTATCTGCTGTTTCTACAGTTGTGCTACCTGTTGCCGGTGTTGTTGGCATAGTA
>JGI994J12354_10004666_pt1 | contig 12190 bp, 13 predicted proteins | sample IntmicLarv3ML3BL_FD_12354 | JGI IMG/M metagenome (IMG submission 12354) | reverse complement strand
GGCTGTCCCGGCGGCTGTGTAAACGGCGGCGGCCAGCCGATTCAGCCCGGTGCGGTTCGCAATTTTGTGGACCTCCGCAAAGCGCGCGCCAAGGCTCTCTACCAGCAGGACGCTGGCATGAAGCTGCGCAAGAGCCACGAAAACCCGCTGATGAAGAAAATCTACGACGATTTCCTCGGCGAGCCGAACAGTCACCTTGCGCACGAACTGCTGCACACGAAATATTACGCCCGCTCCAGATACCCCGGACTTGACGGAGAAAAGGCATAACTGCAAAACCGCAAGGGAGGGCGCAAAAAGCGTCCTCCCTTGATTTTTAATTACGATTACGATAGAATATATCTGTTACAGCTTAAGTTACGAAAAGAGGGAACTGCTATGAAATTCAGCGAAATGCCATATGAACGCATAGACGTCGCCGAGGTCAAGGCGAAAATTGAGGCGCTCAGCAAAAAGTTCAGCGAAGCGGCGAACTACGGCGAAGCGCGAGGTATTTTCATGGAGGTTGAGGAACTTTCGGTTCACGTCGCAACAATGGGGAGCCTTGCCTACAACCGCTACAGCATCGATACGCGCGACGAGTTCTACGCCGCCGAGATGGAGTTTTGGAACGCCGCGCGCCCCGAGCTTCAGGAGCCGACAGCCGAGTTTACAAAGGCGCTACTCGCGAGCAAATTCCGCTCCGATTTTGAAAAGGAATTCAGCAGGCTGCTTTTTGTAAACGCCGAAATCGACCTGAAAACCTTCTCGCCCGAAATTATCCCCGAAATGCAGCAGGAGAACAAGCTCGTCAGCGAATACGGCAAGCTGATAGCCTCGGCGCAGATTGACTTCGAGGGCGAAATGCGCACCTTGCCGCAGATGACGCCGTTCAAGGTTTCGGCGGACGACGCGGTGCGCAAGGCGGCGTGGATATCCGAAGGTGAGTGGTACAACAAAAACGGCGCGGAGCTCGACCGACTGTACGGCGAGCTTGTTAACGTTCGTACTGCTATGGCGAAAAAGCTCGGCTATGAAAACTATGTCCAGCTCGGTTATAACCGTATGATGAGAAACAGCTACACCGCCGCCGATGTCGCGAAATTCCGCGCCGCCGTGCTGAAATACCTTGTGCCGGTTGCGTGCGAGGCGAAGAAAGTTCAGGCGGAGCGCCTCGGAGTAGCGTACCCGATGATGTTTGGCGACGACAGTCTGAACTTCAGAACAGGCAACGCCACACCGAACGGCACTGCGGACGACATTCTGAACCACGGACGCAAAATGTATCAGGAGATGTCGCCCGAGACGGCGGAATTCATCGACGTAATGTTTGAAAGCGAGCTTTTCGACGTACTTTCCAAGCCCGGCAAGGCCGGAGGCGGGCACTGCTCGACACTGTACGAGTACAAGGTTCCGTTCATATTTGCAAATTTCAACGGAACGCAGGGCGACGTCGAGGTCATGACGCACGAGGCAGGACACGCCTTTGCGGCGTATGTAGCACGTGATGTTATCTCCGACCTCGCTTCGCCGACGCTTGAAAGCTGCGAAATCCACTCGATGTCGATGGAATTTTTCGCGTGGAACTGGGCGGAGGGCTTCTTTGGCGGCGACACAGCAAAGTTCAAGTACAGCCACCTTGCCGACGCGATGAGCTTCATCCCCTACGGCACGATGGTTGACCACTACCAGCACATCGTATATGAAAATCCTGACCTTACGCCCGATGAGCGCCACGCAAAGTGGGCGGAGCTTGAGAACAGTTATCGCCCGTGGCTCAAACTTGCCGACATTCCGTTCTACGGCGAGGGTAAGGGTTGGCAGCGCCAGAAGCACATCTATGAATATCCGTTCTATTACATTGACTATTGCCTTGCACAGACGGTTGCGCTACAGTTTTGGGCGATAATGCAGAGCAACCGCGCGGACGCGTGGGGACACTATATGGCGCTTGTCAGGAAAGCCGGAACGGAGACCTTTGATGGGCTTGTTGCGGCGGCGGGGCTGAACACTCCGTTCGGTGACGCGGCGCTTGCCGAGGTAGCGGCGGCGGCGAAAAAGTTCCTTGACGGATTCAACACAAATGCTTTGAAGTAAGGGATAAAAGTTTGGAAAAGGAATGGTCATAAAAATGTTCAGTTTTTCTTACGCGCTTACAGAGGAAGATTACTACGAGTACAACAAATTTTACATTGCGAACATGCCTGCGCAAAAGCGGAGGCTTGCCTTTGCGCGGTGGTATGTTCCGGTGATGTTCCTGTTTCTCTCGCTTATAACAAAAGTGATTATAGACGAATTTGTTGTGCAGGCGGCGGTTTGGGCAACGCTTTTAGTAGGTGCAGTGCTGTGGTTGATATTCTTCTGGAGCATAATGAACCGCCAGTTGCGAAAAAACATTAAAAAGTTGAAGAAAAATGGCAGGCTTGTCTACGATAAGCCGATTTCAATGCTTTTTCGCGAGGACTACATTATGACCTCAACGCCTGAGAGCAGCGAAAACAACGCCTACAGCATGATTGAACGCGTCTGTGTCGGAGAAGTTGCGGTATATCTTTTCATTGGGGCGAACTCCGCGCACATCGTACCGAACCGTGCCTTTGAAAGCGACGGCGAAAAGCAGAGCTTCCTTGAGTTTGTCGCGGCGAAAACCACTAAGGTTTAAGAATGAGAACGAAAAAAACGCCGAAGGAATTTTCTTCGGCGTTTTAATATTACATGGAAATAAACTTGTGAGTGAACGCGTTCCGGCCAATAACCCGTTATTTTCCGCCATTACCTGAAAGTTGCGCCAAATCGTAAGGCGTAGCCTGATATACGTAGTAGTTGAGCCAGTTTGTGAATAAGAGCTGGGCGTGCGAGCGCCATGTTACGCACGGCTTTTGGTTCGGGTCGTCACCGGGGAAGTAGTTTTTCGGAACGGCGATGTCGAGCCCTTTGTTGATGTCGCGGAAGTACTCGGTGGCGAGTGTGCCTGCGTCGTATTCCGAGTGACCGGTCACGAAAATCTGCCGCCCGTTTTCGCTCATGCATATGTAGGTGCCAGCTTCGGGCGAGGTGGAAAGGACTTTAAGCCCTGTTTTTTCGCGGATTTCCTGCTCACGGACTTCGGTGTGGCGGGAGTGCGGTGCGGGGAAGCTGTCGTCAAAGCCGCGAAACAGAGGACAGAATTTGTCGAGGACATCATGCATGAAAATGCCGAACATTTTCTGATTCAGCGGATACTTCTTCACGCCGTAGTGGTGGTAAAGCCCGGCCTGCGCGCCCCAGCAGATGTGCAAGGTTGAGTACACATTCGTGCGCGTCCAGTCAAGGATTTCGCGCAACTCCTCCCAGTAGGCGACCTGTTCGAATTCCATGTTCTCCACCGGCGCTCCGGTAATAATCATGCCGTCGTATTTCAGGTGGCGCACTTCGTCAAACGTCTTGTAAAACGCGAGAAGATGGTCGGCGGCGGTGTGTGTAGGGGTGTAGCTCGCAGTTTGTAGGAGGTCAACCTCGATTTGTATGGGCGTGTTTGAAAGCTGGCGGAGAAGCTGAGTCTCAGTTTCGATTTTCGTGGGCATGAGGTTCAGAATGACGAGCCGGAGCGGGCGGATGTCCTGATTTTCGGCGCGTTCGTTTGCCATTACAAAGATGTTTTCGCTTTCAAGGATACGCCTTGCCGGAAGCTCGCCAGGAATGTTAAGAGGCATGGTGTTAGTTCCTTTCAAAAAAATAAGTATAAAAAAACGAGACGGCGTTTAGCCGTCCCGTTTATACGGTACGGCTAAACGCCGAGCATTTCGTCGGAGAAATCATCGAAGGCTTTGTTGTTTACGCGCTCTTTAAAGGCGGCGTAGGGCGCGGCGAGAAGGTCGGTGTAGCGCAAAACGAGGAAGATTATGCCAGCAATAGCGCCGAGGACGGCGATGACCGAGCCGAGAATTTTAAGAGCTTTCATTAGACTGCCTCCTTAGTTAATGTGAAAACCATATCAGTGTACACTTTTATATTATTAGTTTACACCAAACCGGAGCAAAATACAATAGCAAAATATCATTTTATATTTGTGGTGTAAATTTTAATTTAGTTGTGCTATAATTCTTTTTGAAACTGAAAGTAGTTCTGAAAAGGAATGATATAATGACGCCGATAACAAAAAGCCGCATACATCTCCATTCGCCCTGCGCGAACATCGTCACAGCTTTCAACATAACCCCCGCGCCGACAACCGAGAGCATTGAGCGCGCTATCCGCGCCGCCGCCTTGCGCCACGGTAGCATGTCAAGCCGCGTTTTTCAAAACGAGGACGGCTCGGCGTTTTTCGACGACACACGCACCGAGGGCTACAAAATTTTTGCCGCCGAGCTTGAGGGTGAGTTTGACTGGATGGTCGTCGCGGCGGAAGAGGAGAGGGGTGAATTTGACGTAGAAAACGGCGAGCTTGCCCGCTTTTTCATCCTCGAGGGAAGCGAAATGACGCAGCTTGTCATCGTTTCGCACCACCTCTGCGGCGATGAGCAGTCGCAGTTGCAGCTCGCGGCGGACATCTTGGATGAGCTTGAGGGGGAGAAAGCGGCCTCGAAAATTCCGGTGGTGGAGCAGGATCTCGGCGAAATTACAGCCGAGGTCAAGCTACCAAACATGATGGGCATGATGATAAACATGATGAACAAGCGCTGGACAAAGGCGGGGCGTTTCTTCCCGCGCTCCTCATTTTCAATGATGTTCGAACGCGCTTGGCAGAGCAGATCAACCGACATTGTCTCTGCTGTATTGAATGTAGACATAACGGAGAAATTGTTGAATCTGTGTGAGCAGAATGGAGTGTCGCTCGCGGGCGCTGTGAGTGCGGCGGTTGCTATGGCCTCCGGCGAAACAGAGGATGTCAGCGTAAACATTGATATGCGCCCGGAGGGTTTTTCCGGCATGGCAAACCACGCGGCAAGCGTAACGGTCACGGTTTCGCCCGAGGCTGATTTTTGGATTTCGGCGCGGAATTTTCAGGGCGAGCTGAACGCGAAAACAAGCGACCCTTCGGCGAGGTTTTTCCTAACAAAATTTGTTGGCGAAATTGACAACAGGCTCATCGACGCGAGCTACTATTGCACATATGGTGGCTTTCCCGACCCTATCGCACGGCAGGTGACCGAGCTTTTGGGTTTCGACAAGAGTAAAAATATACTGCTTGCCGACCTCGGTGAGTTTGCGCCGAAGACCGGAAAATACCGCGCGGAGGGAATAAAAATGCTACCGCCACTCGCGCCAAACGGGAAGTATTCCGTTGGAATAACACGGCAAAATGGCGAAATTTCTATAGTTATGCAATTTATTGACGATGGCGATGGTGATATGGCACGCGACATTTTCGATGACGCGGTTATGATACTGATGGACGAGGCGCTGCGCGGCTGAGGTTAATTTATTGAAAATTCACAATTTGTACAATTTTGAACCTTGAATTGTCATATATTTTGTGGTAATATGTAAGTACAGCAAAGCCCATAGAATATTCAAGGAGGTATCTTCATGATAAAAGTAATCATGGGACTCAAAGGTTCGGGAAAAACACAGCAGCTCGTCGATATGGTAAACGCCTCGATAGAAAAAGAAAAGGGCAGCGTTATCTGTATCGAGCGAGGCAAACGACTTACGTACAACATCAATTACAAGGCACGCCTTATTGATATATCGAACTACTCGGTTGACAGCTACGCAATGCTAAAGGGCTTCATTAGCGGCCTCTATGCCGGCAACTACGACATCGAGCACATCTACCTAGACAGCCTGTACAAGCTTTCGAGCGATGATTGTCTCGTCGCCGCCGAGGATTTCCTCGACTGGCTCGAAAAGTTCCGCGACGCAAACGGAGTTAAGTTCACCGTCACAATCTCCGCCGCTGTCGAGGACGCAAGCGAAGGAATCAAAAAATACTTCTAAACTAAAAAAAGGGGTTCGGCTTTTTGCCGAACCCCTTTTGAATTAAACGATAAGCTCCGGGTCGACATACTCCTCGGAGTACATGACGCGCGCGTTGTTTTCACGGATAAGCTCCGATTTTACGGTGTTGCCTGTCCGCTTATCAACCGTGTGGCGGTAGATTTTGCCACGCCGGAAAAGCTTGCCATCTCGCCGCTCGAAATGGCGTTCCGCCTCGGCGATGTGGTAGCTGAATTCCTGCTCCGTGCTTGTCAGAAGCTCGCCGCAGAGGTGGGTTTCAGTGGTGTACATGCGGAACTGGAATGTGTCGGCAGTGTTGTTTTTCACGCGATAGTCAATGTAGTTGTAGAAAATCGAGGTGCCGACCCCGAACGGAACCTGACGCCCGAAATCGGGAAAGAGGTCCATGCCGTCGTGGTGGTGGTGCTCGATAATATCCAGCGCGCTGTGCAGGCACAGCCAGTGCAAAAGGTTCGTAAACTGGCACATCCCGCCGCCTGTTCCACTCGAGACTACGCCGCTCGAAATTGTCAGCCCAGGCAGGTAGCCACGCTCCTTTGTCAGTTTTCCGGCGAGCTTCCAAAACGAGAACGTCTCGCCCGGACGAATCAGGACACCGTCAATTTGTGGTGTTGTGAGCGTAAGATTCACAGCCTTGTTTTCCTGAAGCTGCATGTCCACGTTGCCAAGCTTGCGCCGAATCAGCGAGCTGTGTTTGTAAACTGAAATGGGCAGCGGCGCAGCCTTGGTTTTTGCGTACTTTGTGCCGGAGATAAGGTCGCGTGCGTGGCGAAACGCTCGCCCCTTCCATACAGAAATGGCATAGGTCGTCGGACTTATTTGAGAAAACAGCTTTCGCGCCATGCTACACCTCGGCAGTTTTTCTGTAAGTGTAACCCAAAATTTTGTAAATTGCAAGAAAAAGCGCGGCAACAGCCGCGCTTTTGTGGTGGGTGGTGGAGCTGTCGAGCTGCGCCTCGTTTCACGCCCGGTTGAATAAGCCTATCCTCCGTGCCCAAAATGCCGCGCGGTGCAAGCACAGCACCTGTTTTTGGGCTGTCGGACGGTTATTCGCCCTGTGAAACGGGTTTCGCTCTTCTTTACTAGTCCAGAATAATCTTAACAATATCAAGCGGCTGGACAATTTTGCCATCCTTATAGGCGCGCATGTTTCCACCGGAAATTTCATCGATAAGCAGGAGAGTGCCGTTTTTATCGCGCCCAAACTCAAACTTAATGTCGTAAAGCTCAAGTCCCTTTGAGGCAAGCTCGTCCTTGACAATGCGAGCAATGTCCTGCGTCATTTTCTTGAGAATTTCGTACTCGTCAGCGGTGATTATACCGAGTATGTCGAGAGCGTCCTTGATTATCAGAGGGTCGCCGAGGTTGTCGTTTTTCAGCGTAACTTCAACATATGCGTCGAGCGGCTGTCCGTCTGTGCAATAGTCGGCGTAACGGCGCAGGAAGCTGCCGACCGCGCGGAAGCGGCAGATAACCTCAACGCCCTTGCCGAATGCGGTTGCGGGAACGACGGTCATCTCGTTTTTGGAAATATCGGCAGCGATATAGTGGGTTTTAATACCCGCTTTTTCAATTTTTTCGAAGAAATATGAGGTCAGGCGAAGTCCGCCCTGTCCCATACCCTCGATGGAAAGGCCGACAGTGTTTGCGCCGGGGTCAAAAACTCCGTTTTCGCCTGTCACATCGTCCTTGAACTTGAGCAGGAAATTGCCGTCGTCAAGCTCATAAACAGTTTTGGTCTTGCCCTCGTAAACGTGCTTCATTGTTACTTCTCCTTCATATTTCCAATATTTCGCCTGTGGTTCGTGTCAGCAGAAGACGCAAAAATTGCCGCAGTCTGCTGACGAAAACATTATACATTCAAATTGCAAGATAATAAATACTTTTCTTGCAATTTCCCGTAAGTTTGGCAAATAAAACACGCGGCGGCAAAAAAATACCCGCGTTTTTGTTTCTTTTTTATGGGAGAGGGAGGAGAGAATGGATTCTTGCGCCCTTCTATTTATACACATAATCACAAAAAAACAGCGCAATTGATAAAAATTTATCTATAATATGTATTGAAATTTCTGCATTTTGTGGTAAAATTATTTATGAATATACAAAATGGGTGAGAATGGGGCTTTTTCCGAATCAGCTGTTATTTTTGCCAGTTTGAATATTATCAATTACCGTAAGGTTTTTTTATAGCAGTCCAAAATCAAATGGGAGGTTTTTTATGAAGGTTCATTTTACAGAGACAGTTCTACGCGACGCGCAGCAGTCACTTCTCGCAACCAGAATGCCGTTCGAGAAATTTGAAGGTATTCTTTCGACGATGGATAAAGCGGGCTTTTACTCACTAGAGTGCTGGGGCGGCGCGACGTTTGACTCATGCTTGCGCTATCTGAACGAAGATCCGTGGGAGCGCCTGCGCAAAATTCGCGCGGTGGTCAAAAACACAAAGCTTCAAATGCTTCTTCGCGGGCAGAACCTGCTCGGATACAAGCACTATCCGGACGACGTTGTTGCGTTGTTTGTCGAAAAGTCGATTGAAAACGGCATTGATATCATCCGCATTTTCGATGCGCTGAACGACCTGCGCAACATCGAACTCTGCATAGACACAACACATAAGTTCAAAGGCGAGGCGCAGGTCGCGCTTTCGTACACGACGTCGCCCGTCCACACACTTGAAGCGAACGCCAAGCTAGCAAAGCAGCTGAAGGACATGGGCGCGGATTCCATCTGCATTAAAGACATGGCCGGAATCATCGGTCCGCAGGAGGCATACGATCTTGTCAAAGCCATCCGCGAAAGCGTCGGCCCAGATATGCTTATAGATCTGCACACCCACTCGACAACCGGCCTTGGCCCGATGTCGTACATCAAGGCTGTCGAAGCCGGCGCAAACATCATCGACACCTCGATAAGCTGTCTCTCCGGCGGCACAAGCCAGCCCGCCACCGAGTCGATGGTCTATGCCATACAGCAGCTCGGCTACGAGGTTGATGTCAACTATCCAGTCCTCAAGGAAATCAACGATTTCTTCAAGCCTTTCCGCGACGAAAGCCTTGCCAGCGGACTTCTCGACCCGTTCGTAATGGGCACCGAGACTGACGCACTCAACTACAAAATCCCCGGCGGAATGCTTTCAAACCTCCTAGCCCAGCTCAAGGCGCAGAACGCTATCGGCCGCCTCAATGAAGTTCTCGAGGAGACCCCGCGCGTGCGCGAAGACCTTGGCTACCCACCGCTTGTTACGCCCATGAGCCAGATGGTCGGCGTTCAGGCCGTTGCAAACGTCCTTGCCGGCGAGCGCTACAAGAACGTCTCTAAGGAAATTAAGAGCTATGTCCACGGCGAATACGGCACCCCGCCCAGCACAATCAACCCCGAAATCCAGAAGAAAATCCTCGGCGACGTCGAGCCTATCAAGGGGCGCTTCGCCGACACTCTCGCTCCCGGACTTCCCGAAGGCCGTGCAGCTATCGGCGACCTTGCAAAGAGCGACGAGGATGTTTTGAGCTACATCGCATTCCCGGCGCAGGCGGAGAAATTCCTCAAGGAACGCGCCGAGAGGAACGAGAACCGCGCGAAGTACACAATCGTTAAAGCTTAAAGGAGGAGCGAAATGTTGTTTAAATTTTTCCCGCTTCTTCATATCGAGGGTTCCACAACTTTCGGCGATGTGCTTAAAACTCCGACCGGAGCTGCAATTACTATTGCCGTCGGCGTTGTGCTTGCGATAGTGTTTGTGATAATGGTTCGCCGCGGTAAAAAAGGCGGCACGACCGAAGCAGAGGGTTCCGCTCCTGTTGCTGCCACTCCCGCAGCAGTTTCGGCTGCTGCGCCCATCACAAACCCGAACCTCGTCCCTGCGCTCGGCTCGCTCGGAGAAATCAAGCTGAACGACGTCGGCGAAAAGCAGGCGGCGATGGTTATGGCAATCGTTGCGGACACATTGGAAACTCCGCTCAACGAGCTTCGCTTTATCTCGATTAAGAAGGTGTAACTTAAGAAGGCGCGAATTTCTTCGTAATGCCTACATATTCAGGAAGGATAGTGTTTTATGAAATATAAAGTAACGCTTAACGACACGACATACGAGGTCGAGGTCGAAAAGGGCGAAGCGATACTCGTTGATCAGTACGCCGCTGCTGCCGCGCCTGTGGCCGCACCTGTTGCCGCAGTGGCAGTGCCTGTCGCAGTTCCGGCTGCTGTCGCTCCAGCTACAGCGCCGGTTGCTGGAGCAGACGATGTTGTCGCTCCTATGCCGGGCACGGTTCTCGGTGTCAAGGTCAAGGTTGGCGATGCTGTTAAAAAAGGTCAGCTTCTGCTCATCCTCGAAGCGATGAAAATGGAAAACGAAATCGTCGCGCCCACCGACGGAATAGTCGGTGCTATCGCGGTAAATCAGGGCCAGTCCGTTGATACCGGCGCGGTGCTTGTCGTATTCGGCACACCCGGCGCTGTTGCCGCTCCGGCACCCGTTGCGGCTGCTCCGGCACCTGTTGCAGCACCAGCTACGGCTCCTGTGGAAGCTGCTACTCCTGCCGCAATAACCAGCGGCGAGATAGTTTCTGCACCTATGCCGGGTACCATCCTAGGCGTTAAGATCAAGGTTGGCGACGCTGTTAAAAAAGGTCAGCTTCTGCTCATCCTCGAAGCGATGAAGATGGAAAACGAAATCGTCGCACCGTGTGACGGCGTTGTGGCGCAGATTGCTGTTAGTCAGGGGCAAACTGTTGACACCGGCGCGGCGCTTCTGTCGCTGAACTAAAAAGTGGAGGGTGCGGGAAATTTTCCGCACCCTTTTTGTGTGTTTGAACAGGAGAAGCTATGGCTAAATACGAACGGAGCTTTACCGGAAATTTCAGCGAGGTTCTCAGGGTTTGCGAGTCGGCAGCCTTGAGTAGCCTCTCTGCCAGCGCGGAGGATTCGAGCAACTACCGAAGCGGAAATATGAGTGTTGCGGTTAGGGTTTACGAGCGGTACAGCGCCTTTGGCAAAAACCGTGTGAGCCTCAATGTTACGCTCGTCGGCGAGGGCGACAGGATGTTTCTCTCAGCGATTACCTCAGGCGGAAGTCAGGCGGTGTTTTTCAAACTCAACACCATTGGCGAGGAGAGCTTTTTGCAGACGCTTGCAAACCAAATCGAGGCGTATATCAGCCGAGGCAGGTAAAGAGAAAACAGGCGACATATGTCGCCTGTTTTATTATTGTGGGGAATTTGCTCAAGCGCCTACACTCTTCCTACTGCCTTAGCAAAAACCGCGCCGATTACCTCGGCGGCTCCGGCGTTTTTGAGCATTTCGGCGCATTCAGTGATGGTCGAGCCGGTAGTGAAAATATCGTCAATCAAAAGAATGCGCTTGCCGTCGACAAGCTCCGGCGCGGAGGTAACATATGCACCTTTGACATTTTCGGAGCGACTCTTTTGTCCGTCAAGCCCGGACTGGGCGGGGTTGTCGCGAATTTTTCTAAGTGTCGAAACCGCGACGCTGTCAAGCTCAAGCGCGGCGGCGGACGCAAGCAGCATAGACTGGTCATATCCGCGCTTTTTCTCGCGCTCACGGCTGACGGGAACCCATGTGACCAGGTCATAGCGATCCGTGAAGGCGCGGGAAATCTCGTCGGCAACAATGCCGCCAAACGTTGAAGCGTAAGCGATTTTGCCTTTGAACTTGAAGCGGAGGAACGCCGCACGAACAGTTTCGTTGTATTCCAGAGGTGCGGAGCATTCGGGAAAGATTTCATTTTCGGTTTTAATTATGCCGTCGGTGAACGGCAAGGTCCGGCGGCAAGCCCGGCACCAGAGCCGCCTGCCGTCGCGGTCGCTTTTCTCCAGAACCTTGCCGCAGAAAACGCAGCGCGGCGGAAAGAAAAGGTCCAAAAGTCCGGTAATGAGCTTTGCCATAAAACCCCTCCTGTTCCCAAAGGTTAGTCGTCGGTTATCCTGTATTTCAGTCCGCTGTATCGCCCGGCACGGCGGTTTGTCGCGACCATCCGCGCGATGATTTCCTCCGAGCCGACTATGACTAAAAGCTGCTGTGCACGGGTCATCGCCGTGTAGAATATCTGGCGGGTCAACAGCTGCGGCGCGGCGTCGCTTGCAACGAGTACAACAACGGGGTATTCGCTGCCCTGTGACTTGTGGACAGTCATCGCGTACGCAGGTTCAAGCTCGTTTAATAGCTCGAACGGATAGTAGACGAGCCTGTCGTCATACCGCACAAGCACCTGCTGCGAACGGTCGTCAATGTCCTCGATAATTCCGATGTCACCGTT
>JGI994J12354_10004665_pt1 | contig 12191 bp, 6 predicted proteins | sample IntmicLarv3ML3BL_FD_12354 | JGI IMG/M metagenome (IMG submission 12354) | reverse complement strand
TCCGTTCCGCTGCAATCCATCTCCCTCAGCAAAACCGCCGCGACCCTCAAAACAGGGAAAACCCTGATGTTAACGGTCACTCACAATCCAACGACGACCACCGACGACAAAACCGTGAAATGGACCACCTCCGATGCCACTATCATTTCGGTGTCCGGCGGAACGGTGACGGCGAAAAAGGTTGGCACGGCCACGGTCACAGCCACGGTCTCCGGGAAAACGGCGACCTGTAAAATCACCGTAGAGGCGGACAAAATCGAGGTTACCCGTGTGATTATCGTCAATCCTCCGGTCAACATGATCAAGGGAAAGAGCGTGACCCTGAACGCCGCCGTTTCCCCTGCCGACGCGACCGACAAAACGCTGGCGTGGTCGAGTTCGGATAAGACCATCGCCACGGTGGACGCCAAAACCGGCAAGGTTTCCGCCAAGAAGTCCGGCGTCGTGACGATCACAGCCAAGGCGGACGGAAAATCGGCGTCCTGCAAAATTACGGTGCACTCCTATGCTTCCATGCGGCTCGGGTATACAAAAGCGATTCAGAACGGCGTTCAAACCACGATCGACAGCAGCGGAGCCAAGGCCTTCAAGATCAACGGACGCACCATGCTTCCCGTCCGCTTCGTCGGCACGGCGCTGGGCGCGACGGTCACCTATACCAGCGACAAGGACCCGATCTACATCAAAACCGCCGACATCACGGTGGCGCTGAAAATCAACGAAAAAACCATGAAGGTCACCAAGGGGAACAAGACAAAAACGATGACGCTGGATGTGGCCGCAACCAAAAAGGACGGCCGAGTGTACCTGCCGCTGCGGGCCATCGGCGAGGCGCTGGAGTTTGATGTGTACTACAAACAGGAAGGCTCCGCCGAATATGTCATTGTCAATACCCCGGCCATGACGGCGGCCGTCAAGGCGGCCCGGCTGGAGGAAGCAAAGAAATATCTCAAATAGGGAAAGCGCAGACTTTTCGAAAAGGAAGGCCCCTCTTTGCACAAAAAATTTATGCAAAGAGGGGCCTTCGGCAGGGGAGGGGAGACGATATGAAAAAACTACTGTTAATGCTACTACCAATTTTACTCTTGAGCGGGTGTGCGGAGGATACGGTGGAAATTACGCCGAGTTCGTCGCTTGCCGTTGCGCAGAGCGCTGATGTTGACAGTGCCCCATCAAAAGAAAAGCATAGCGAGCATTTTTATGATGAAGCGGTAAAAAAGGCAGTGGAAAGTTATTTTGAGAAGTCGGAAAGCGAATTGACGGAGGAAGATTTCGATACATTATCCACCCTTCACTATTTTATTATAAAAGATCCCGTTGAAAGCCTGAAGGATATTCCGACAGTATTCCCCGCGCTTAACGGTCTCTGTGTCTCCTATGATAAAGCTGTGCCGGCGGCGGATTGTGATATTTTATCGGAGATGAAGAAGCTGAAGGCGGTTAAAATCTATTCCCCGGGATTGCCGTCCCTGGAGTTCGCTCGGAAGCTTTCCTATGTGGACATTTTGTATCGCGAGGAGGCGTATCAAAGCAACGCGAACAATCTTGCCGCCGCTTCCGTTTTAGAGAAAGACTTTATCTCCGGCCAACTAGCGGGCCATGTAAAAAACTATGTCCGGATCGTTGAGAATGAGAGGATTTATGAGCTTTTTACAACAGACCATGCGTTGGAAAGTGACGACGAGTTTCTTGACCCTTGCTACGAGTCAAAAGTGTTTATCTCTCAGTTAATAAACAGCAAGCCTGTCCTGCAAACGACAGTGGATGTTGTGGATCGAATTGGCAACGCAGAAGGCGGACTTCATGTCGTTGATGTGGATTTTGACGGTAATGAAGACATTTTAGTTGAAAATGGTCAGTTTGGGAGTCAAGGCATGGTGTTTTATTCATGCTTTTTGAATCGCAATGGTCTTTATGAGAGCTGTTCAAGTTTTTCTGAAATCCCGAATGCTACGATAGATAAAGACAATAAAAAAGTTCTTGGCGCTTGGCGAAACTCGGCGGCGTCTCACAGCTGGGCAATGTACGAGTATGTTGCCGGAAAGTTTGTTATGACCGATTGTTTGACAGAAGAACCGGCGCAGGATGAGGAAGGGGAGATTGAAGTATGGACATACACCGCCGAAAAAAAAGCGGCCTCCGGCGAAATTATAGAGAGTAAATTTTATTCAGAAAAGGAGTACGCAAAGGAGCAGCTTGAAACACTGTTTTTTAGTGAGGATAGTTACTGGAGCCTTTTATCTGACAAATGGACAATTCCGGAAAAATGGTTGATTTTTTAATTTATGGCAATGCTTCCATGAACGGGACGATGGAAAGAATTATCGAGAACTGACGATACGGTATAAGCATTTTCTCCACAAAAAAACGCCGTTCCCAAACAATCGACATTTCGGGAACGGCGGGGTATAATAATTAATGAAGGGCAGAACCGTTTAGGCGGTTCTGCCGTATTTACGAAAATGAATCGTATCACTTGACAAATATTTTCGACCTTGTTACAATGCAGTAAGTTAGTCAAAGCTAACTCATATAACTGTAGCGGTTCAAGCTACAGTTAGAAGAGGAAGGGAAGATAATGTTTTTGCCATAACCCAAGGGAATAAATACGCAATCCCCCATGCGGCTGCGGTGATGCCAAAGCATAACAACAATTTTATTGGGGTTTTCATGACAGTTGTTAATGATACTTTCACGCATAATTGTATGCCGAACAGCGCCATTACCATCGGAAGTGCACCGCCAAGCGTGGTTATGGGAAGGGCGATACAAGCTACGATAAATAGCCGTGTCCACCAAGGTACCCGCTTGAAATCCTGCCATGTCATTTTAGCTTTTTTCTTTTCTTCCATTATAGTGATTCTCCTTCTCCGATTTTTCGTACAATTGCTTCCAATCCTGTGTTTGGCAGATAAATTACTCCCAATCGATCGCCTTGATGGATGGGGGGATGTTAAGATTAATCAACAAGTGCATATCTCAGTTTAAGTAAATATGATATTACATCTCCAATTCTAAACCAATCGTATCCTTCGGCAGGGGGCGGTTCATTTTTTTGCTTGAAAAGAGAACCGGCCCGCCCCTATCCCTTCGAATTCCGCATTTCCTTCGGGGACATGCGGAAATATTTTTTAAAGCAGAAACTGAAATAGTGCGGGTCGGAAAAACCGACCTGTTTGGCGATGAGATAGCCCTTTTGATCCGTGTCGAGAAGCAGCCGCTTCGCTTTTTCCATTCTCATTCGCGTCAGATAAGCGCCGAAGGAAATTCCGGCTTCCTTTTTGAAAAGCGCCCGGAAATAGCTGGGACTGTAATGCATCTCACTGCACACGGTATTGGCGGACAGCTCCGCGTCGGAGATGTGCTCCTCAAGAAACTGTACCGTTTTTTCAAAGACGTCATGCTGACTGGACGCAACCTGACTGCCGATCATCTGCGACAGCGTCACGCAGGCCTTGCGAACGGCCGAACACAAATCCTCGGTGTTGTCTCTTTGAAAAAGAACCTCAATCATGGAGGTTGACAGGGATAAATCCGCGGAAAACCCCCAGCGCTCGGCTTCCAGCGCGAGACTGACCATGATGGAGACCGCGTAGGCGCGCAGCCCGCGAAAATCATCCGCGTTTTTTGAAAGAAGCAGGCGTTCCGTCAGCTCATTGATTTTCGCAAGATTGCCGGACTTGACCGCGTCAAGAAGAAGCGTTTCCTGTAGACGGTCAAAAACCCGGATCTGCGGATGATTCGGCTCGATGTCGCTGACAAGAATAACGCGGTTTCCGCCGAGCGCATGCCGGTAAACCAGTACGGAGACCGCTTCGTTGTAAGAGAGGCTTATCCCTCCGAACCCTTCGTAGGCCTTGCCCGCGCCGATGGTAACCGTTGTTTTCAGCGTATTCTGCACAGAGACGCGGATCCGCTCGAGACAGGCCACGGCGGCGGCCGCAAACGGTTCTTCGCCTCCGGGCTGCGGACAGAAAATTACAGCCGTTCTGTCACCTTTCAAGGCGGCAATGCCCAACCGGCTTTTTCTCAGTTCTTCCTCCGCAATGTTGTATATGCCGTAATTCAATAGATTCGCCGCCGCTTTGTCCGATCCCTCTTCTCCCGTTTGGTCGTTCAGAAGGATCGCGGAAAGATAGCGCCCCCCGTTCAGACTGTCCAGTCCCAGAGAGACGACCCTGGCCTCGGCTTCGCTCTCCGTGAGTAGGCCCTCCAGCAGCATATCGAAAAATGAATTTCGCAAAAGCCCGCAGTTCTGGTCATAAAATTCCCGGAGCTGACGGTAATCCGCCTCCGCGTGCTTTTCCTCGTCCAGCATCCGGCGGATTTCCGAGAGAAGCTCCCCCATGGCCGCCGCGGTGATGGGCTTCAGGATATATTTCAGGACGTTCAAATCGACGGCCTGCTGGGCGTAGCTGAAATCGTCATAGCCGGTAAGAAAAGCCAGTTTCACATTGGGAACTTCCTCTTTTATAAGCCGCGCCGCCGTAATGCCGTCGATGAACGGCATATTGATATCCAGGATCACCAGATCCGGCTGTTCAAGCTCCGCCATTTCCACCAGGTCGTGTCCGTTGGCACAGACCCCGACCAGATCGAAGCCGTGCTCTCGCCAGTTGATCAGTGTGGAAACATTGTCGCGTATGATCGCCTCGTCATCGGCAAAAATTATTTTATACAAAGAATCCTCCGCCTTGTCGTTCAATTTTTCACCGGTTATTACCAGCCCAAAACAATATGAATGTCCTCGTCATTCATATTTTCCTTCGTCACCACGGACACATCGATGTCCACCTCGCGGCTTGCCGGCGTCTTTCCGTCCAGAAGATCGACGATCGCCTGAAGGCCTTCCGCGCCCATCCGGCCCGGATTCTGTACGACCGAAGCCTTTACGGCCCCCGACTCAAGCCACCCCTTCAGTTCGGGAATCCCATCGAAGGCAATGACGGTGATGCTGTCCTGTTTATTCTGGGCGGCGACCCCCGCGACGGCTCCCGCGACAACGGCGCCGTTCATCGCCCAGACGCCCTTCAGTCCGGGGTAGGACTTAATAAATTCCTCGGTATATCGCGCGGCCGCCTCCCAATTATAATCACAGTATTCGACACCGACAATTCGGATCTTCGGCCAGTTTTCGGTAATTTCTCGTACAAACCCGTCCTCGCGGCGCATCGCGACCAGCGCCGTATCCGAGAAATTTAAAATGGCGACGTCTCCTTCTCCGCCGATCTGCTTCGCCATCAGTTCCGCGCAGATCCTGCCCGCCCGTTCGTTGTCCGTGGACAAAAGAAGATCGTATACGGGCTCTGAGACGCCCGTGTCAACCATCACAACAGGAATTCCCGCGTCCTTTGCCTCTTTGATCGGCTCGACGAGCGCGTCCCTGTCGGTCGCGGCGAGGATGATGCCGTCATAGCCCTCATAAATACAATCCTCCACGATCTTCACCTGTTTTTCCGTGCTGTGCTCCTTTTCCGGCCCGAGATGTGTGATCGTGATGTTCCCAAATTGTTCCGCCCGGGACACGGCGCCCGCGAGGACTTTCGGCCAATACGGCGTATCGATCCGCGGGGTGACGAGAGCGATTCGAAGGGGTTCGTTCTTGTCCCGCGTGGCGCCGCAGCCGCCTAAAATTACGGTGGACATCAGCAGAAGGAACAGGAACAGCAGGGCATGGATTTTTATACTCCGACCTGGATGTTTTTTCATCTTACAACCTCCACAGCATAATATACAGTCAAATTTCCGGTTTGAAAGTACGAAAGAACGTGGCATTACGAAAGCGGGAAAATCAACCGCTGGTTCTCCTCAGAAAACATATTCTCTTTGGTAATGATGTGAAACTCCGTATGGGTTACGGCGTCGGCCGGTTCCCCGCGAAGGCGCTGAATTGCTGTTTTCAGCCCGTAATAGCCCATCGCGTAGGGGTTTTGGAACAGGGTAACGTCCAAGATCCCGCGCTCCATCAACCGGGCCTCCTCCTCCGAGCAGCCGACCCCGGCCAATATCACAGAGAGGGAGCTCGTTTCCTCAACGGCCTTTCCCGCGCCGATTGTCGCCGCCTCGCTCAAGCAGGCAATCGCGGCCGGACGGTCGGAACCGGAGAGCCGGTCCCGTGTCAGTTTCTTCGCCGTGTCCACGCTGGACTCACAGTATACGGTCTCCAAAATCTGATATTCCGGGCTTTTTGACAGTTCGGCGAGAAAACCGGCCTCGCGCTCTTTTTCGGCCGGCGAGACCTCTATGTCGCGGAGTACCGCCACCCTGCCGCCCGCACAGCGCGATTTGATTTCCCGCGCCAGCGTTCGGCCCAGCGCATCGTTGTCGCTTCCGACGTAAGGGGCCGACTGCTCCGAGCCGACCGGCGAATCCACGGCGATGACGGGAATCCCGCTCTTGGCGGCGAGAGTAATAAGCTCCCCCATAACGGCGCTGTCCGCGGCGGCCAGAAGGATCGCGTCGGGTTTTCGCGCGATGGATTGCCGAAGGATATTCGCCTGACGGCCGTAGTCCTTCTCCAGCGTAGGCCCGAACATCTTGACATTCGCGTTGTATTGCTCCGCGGCCTCCTGCGCCCCCGTATAAGTGCCGACCCAAAATTCCGTTTCCGTCCCCGCCGCGATCAGCTCAATATTGAGCCTTGCCGTGCTGGCGGTACATGAAACCAGAAGGGCGGCGCAAAGAATCCATCCCAACACCACCGGCAGCGCACGCACAATTCCCTTGCTTCTCATTCGCCATGAACCCCTTTCTTCTTTATCCATCGGAATCCGCATCAGAGAGAATGGGGATCCGGACCGTGACAAGCGTACCCTCGTCCGGCTCGCTCTCAAACGTCAGCCCGTACGAGCCACCGTAAAACAGCCGGATCCGTTGCCGTATGTTTTGGATTCCAATCCCCGAATCGGGCGGCGGACTGTCCGGCGAGCCTTCCCAGCGCAGCCTGTCCAGCGTTTCCGGCTCCATTCCGAAGCCGTTGTCCCGAACCTCGTAAACCAGGCAATCTTCCTCCGAATAGGCGCGTACTGAGATCACTCCGCCCTCCTTCTCGCTCCCCAAACCGTGAACGACCGCATTCTCGACGAGGGGCTGGAGAAGCATTTTCATCGACAGCAGTCCGTCGACGGAAGGATCCGCGCTGATCTCGAAATCGAATTTGTCCCCGAAGCGCATTTTCTGAATGGTGAGATAGCTTTCAACACATTTCAGCTCGTCCCGGGCGGGGATAATGTCTTTCCCGCCGTGGAGCGTCAAGCGGAAAAAGCCGGACAGCGCTTCAATCATTTTCACGGCGTTGTCCCGGTCGCCACGTTCGGCGAGCCAGACCACCGAGTCCAGCGTATTGTACAGGAAATGCGGGTTGATTTGCGCGTGCAACGCCCGCACCTCGCTTTTTCGCAGTGCCTGCTGTTCGGTTAGAACCCTTTCCATCAGCAGCTTTACCCGTGTGACCATCTGGTTGAAGGAGTCCGACAGCGTGGTCACCTCATAAATTCCCCGCGTCTCGTCATACAGCTCAAATTCTCCCGACTCGACCCGTTCCATGAGGGCCATCAGGCGGCGTAGCGGCCGGGTAATCGAGAAGGAGACCCAGAAGGCCAGAATGGCGACGAACAAGAGAATGGTCGCGACGATGGTGATAATAAAAGCGGGCATATCCTCATCAAAGGACAAAACCCCCTTCAGAGAGCTGACGCCGACGACGCGCCACCGGGCATAGTTGAGATTCTCGGCGTTTATCAGCGCGCGGTCTTTTCCGTGGCCGTGGATGGTGCTTCCCTCGCTCAGGCCGACCGGCAGCGTATCCTCCTGCACGACGCCGGAATAGATCCCCTGCTGGTCGGGATGATATACGATCTGGCCGTCTTCGCTTACAACATAGAGATACGCGCTTTCGCTCATCATGCTGGAGCATATTTCGCGGATAAAATCTAAGTTTATGTCAACCAACATCACGCCCCGGCGCGGCTGTCCGCCGGAGTTCCAGGCCAATCCGGAGCTCATGGACACTACCCAGCGGTACTCGCCCGGATACAGATGCTGTATGTGCGGGTTGGAGAGGATAAAAAGACGGCTGCCGGGCGCGACCGCGCTGAACCAGCTTTGGGAGATCAGCTCCTTCGGCGGGTATAAAACCCGGGAGTCGGTTTTCATCTCCAGCTCGCCCGTATCGGAAAAAACGGCGATGGTGTCGATGTTTTCCGGCAGGAGGTAGTAGGCGTCGTCAATCAGATTTGTCCGCTCAGGGAACGCCTCGGTCATCTCCGCGACAACCCGTGAACTTCGTACGATCTCTAGGATGTAGTTGTCAATCCTGTCGGCGGCCGCCGCAACGATCCGGGTGTTGTTCGCGAGCGCCGCGCTGTTTATGGAGGCGTCGAAGCGAAAGTTCATAATCAGCGCCACGGACGAGGCCGCGATCATCGCCATCGAAACGGCGATGAGGGAGACGATGAACCAAAGACTGTTCCAGCGGAGACGCTGTCTTATCGGCGCAATTTTTATTTTCGGCATAGCATCAGTTCCTCCCGTTCATGGGATTCTCTACCCATAATTTTCCCATAAATGGTTCGGCATGTCAAGCGCGGCGGCGCACGGAAAAAAATCGAATATCAACCCTTTTCGTCAGATTTTACCCTTTTTCTAAGGCTTGTCTCCGGGTATAATAATAGGCAAAGGCCGAACGCCTTCGGCAGAAACAGCACGCGCGGAGCGGCCCGGAACTGAATAATTTTACATAAGTCTGTTTCATAGAAAAGACAATATCAACTTCCTTTCTTCCATGAAGAACCGCCCTGCTGGATGGTCAGCAGGGCGGTTCTGTGCGCAAAAAGAAAATCAAATATCAAACCGTTTCGTCAGATCTTACCCTTTTTCTGGGAAGAATCTCTGGGTATAATTATATGGGAATGTCGAATCATTTGCGCGTCAATTTCGTTTTTTTAGTCATAATGCTGCATAGATTTGCGGCGGACTAGGTTTCCGGACCGTTGTCGTGCGCGCCTTACCTGCCCTGTGCCGACAAAGACTGTCCTTCGCGCGCGAGCGGTTCCATTCTCGAAAACGACCGGCGAAGCAAAAATTTCCGAGAGAAGGAGGAGTTAGAAGCCCCCGGAAAGACCCTGGAAGAAGAGAAAAATTATGCTGATGAGTAAGGAAGTGAAGAAGGTAATGTTAAAGAGCAAGAGATTTTTATCGGCTATTTTGTCCATTGCATTGACGCTGACCATGTTGGTGAGCATGATGTCAATGGGCACGCTCGCGGTCAGCGCGGCGGACAACTTTATGGAGATCAGCCCCAGCGCCGGCGGTGCGAACCGCTACCTGCAGACGGTCGGCTCCAACGCATTCAACGTCTTTATGTACAACAACGACTTCTCCGGCGTATTCGGAGACCAGCATATGTCTGGACTTGAGCTGGCGATGCACGGCTATCGAATCGCCACCAACGGCGACATCAAACACCTGCCCACGCCGGAACAGTGGGACGCGACGCCCGCGCCGGCCAAGGGAACGAAAACCTTCGATACGACAACAAACACCATCACAGTGCCGATGACTTGGAATACCGGCGCCGGAACCATCCGGTATAACCTGATTGCCACCTCCACCGAGACCGGCGTCAACCTGAAAATGGTTCTCACCACCGATCTGACCGAGGACATGAAGGGCAAGGCCCGGTTTAACTTAGAATTTATTCCCTCAAAATACAGAAACAGAAGCTTCCAGACCGACACCAACGGGGACGGAACCTTTGACAATTTCGGCGTGTTCCCGTTCCACCCCAAGGACAACCTGGAAGAGACCCAGCGGGCCGATCTGCCGTCACAGGCATGGTATGTAAAAGAGTGGAGCGAGATGAGAGGCCCCGCCCAGCCCCTGCCCTTCGCGAAGGGATACAACTGGTCCCTCGCGCCGGAGGACGATCTCTATAACATCAAGATCAACTCCAAGAGCGGCGAGCTGGAGATGTATGACGGACGCAACCGCGCCCAGAACGGCTGGTTCGTTCTGAGCAATCCGGTCCAAAGCGGAAAGGCCGGCGACGTCGTTGTCGATTGGGACATCACCCCGACGCTTCAGGAGGATTGGGTCAAACAGCCCAACATCGGGTTCAGCCAGGCCGGTTATATCCCCACCGGGGACAAATTCTCGGTCATCGAGCTGGACAAATATGACACCGATTATGTAAAGACCGCGCAGCTGGTGAAGGTAAACGCCGACGGTTCCGAGGAAGTTGTTCACAGTGGAACGGTCACGGCGCCCGTCGTCTGGCGGCGATACCAGCGGGTTGTGTACAACTTCTCCGAGGTAAAGGAAACCGGTATGTATTTCATCCGCTACGGCGATCAGGACACGGAGGTCTTCCCGATCGACGACAGCGTATATGATTTCACCTGGCAGTCGGCGATCAGCCAGTTCATGGTGGTACAGATGGATCACATTGAGGTTCGCGAGGCCGACCGTGTATGGCACGCGCCCACCCACATGGACGACGGTATGACCTCGCGCTATACCGGAAGATCCTGGTTTGATGGCGCGACAGAGGGCGGAACCGTGATGCCTCAGGCTATGCGCGACAAGGGACTCGTGCCGGATCAGGTCGTCGAAGGTCTGAACAAGGGCGGCTTCTTTGACGCGGGCGATTTCGATATCCAGACCTCGAGAAACACCGGCGTGATCCGGGATCTCTACCGCCTGTCGGAGGGTCTCGACAACTTAGGAAACTATGACGAGGTTTCGGTGACCTGGGACGACGAAACGGGCGGCGTGGCGGAGATGCACCGGCCCGACGGAATTCCCGACTCCATCCAGCTGATGATCCACGGCGTCAAATGGATCAAAGCGCAATACGACGTCTTTGGGCTGATCGGCGGGTACATGGAGCTGAGAACCCTGCGCCAGTATACCCATCTGGGCGATCCCGCCACCGATGGAGACGGCTATTTCTACAACCCGGATCTCGGCGTCAATGAGATCAAGGAAATCGACGGAAAGGTTTACTCCGGAAAATATGACGACCGCGTTCTCCTGACGGTTTCGAGCGGCGGCGTCGCGAACGCCCTTTCCAACCTCGACTCCTTCGCGGCGGCGGCCTATCTTGCGAAGGACTACGAGCCGAAGTTCGCCCAGGAGTGTATGGATCTCTCCCTGAGCGTCTGGGATTCGCAGAGAGCGCATCTCGCGGCCGGTACGACGGAGTGGGCTTATTTGATTCAGCTGATTCTGGCGACCGACAAGTTCGCGGACGACGCGGCCCTGAAAGGCGATACCGCCACGGAAACGCTGTACAGAGACCGCTACAACTATTTCCTGAACCGTTTCAAGGGCTTGGCGACCGCGACCAACATCACCTCTTCTCAGGTAGTCAACCGCTATGACGGCTTGTTCATTCTGGATCACATGGACGCGGCCTACAAGACCCTGTATGACAATGCGGTCGCGACATACGAGGCCGGATCCTTCCGGACGGCCTATGGCCAGAGCGGAATTTTCCGCACCACTTCGGGCGACAGCACCGGCTGGGGCTCCGTCACAAGCGCGTACAGCGGCGGCATCCCGATCGGCACCCTCTCCAAGTTCTATCCGCAGTACAATAGCTTTGCGAGCTATCTGTTCAATTCAATGAACTATGTTCTCGGCAACCACCCCGTAAACAACCATTCCTGGGTGTCCGGCGTGGGCACAAAATCCTTCCTTCATCCCTACAACAGCAACCGCGCCGACGAAGGATTTATCCCCGGATCGATTCTCCCGGGACACATCACCTTCAACCCGGACTACGCGGAGTCGATGGATGACTTCAGCTTCCTGTGGTTCGAGAACGAATCCATCGTAAGCTACCAGCCCCCGTGGGCGGCGGCCGGTTACGCGGCGACCTTGGCTGCGAAACGCTATGCCACCGCAAGCGCGGCTACGCCAATCACGACCAAGGACTTCTCCAAGAGCTACATGATGGAGGTCAAGACGGCGGCGGACGGCGAAAAATATCTCTCGACCGCGGGCTTCGACGTCCTCCAGTCGGACAACGAATATGACAATGCCGTCGGCGACATCAAGAACGCCGGTCTCCAGATGATCCAGGCCGGGAAGCGTATTGCCACCAACGGCGACCTGCGTCTCCTGCCGACACCGGCGACCTGGGACGTAACCCCCGCGCCGACCGTAACCTCTACTTCTGTTAACGGAAG
>JGI994J12354_10004664_pt1 | contig 12195 bp, 10 predicted proteins | sample IntmicLarv3ML3BL_FD_12354 | JGI IMG/M metagenome (IMG submission 12354) | reverse complement strand
GTAAATATGATTATCCTCTAAAGCTGCTTTAATTGCTTGTAAACTATTCTCTACTGCAACCGACCTTTTACCTCGATGTGCAATTATTTTCATAAAAATCACCTAATATATTTTATTAAATGAATCTTATTTTGTTATTTTTTTCCAAACATCAAACCAAAACTAAATAAAATTATTAAAAAGCAAATTGATGCCACAACTTGGGCTGTATTATCATCCTCACTTTTCAAGTTATTTGCAGTTGATGCAATTTCTAAAGAAACTATATTCTCATCAAGACCAATTACATACTCATCTTCTTCTTTAGTAACATAAATACGATAATTTAAATTACTACTCTCATCACTTGATATAACTTTAAGAATAACTTCATTTAATCCAATATGCAGATAATCATTCCCAAATATAATAAGTGTTGCATATTCATCTTCCAATAAATAATCAATACTAAGATTAAATTCATTGCTTGGAATTTTAACTGAATATTCTGTAATATTTTTATCAAATGCTGGAGACATAACTCCATTTCCAATATCTAAATACTCAAAAAAAGCACTATTGTTTGTTGTTTCTAATGCATTTAATCTTAACATTCCACTAAACATAACAACAAACAATAATACTAGTTTTTTCATAAATAATCATCCTCTATAACAATTGAATTAATATTTCATTCATTATATATAGTCTATCCGGATTTATTTTAATTACTCCCTTTTTATATTTTAAATCTTTACTTTTAACCAATTTAGAGATAGGAAATACATCTTGCATATGAATTTGATACTTCAAATAAAATTCTTTCATATCTATTCCCTCAAGTTTTCTAAAACCAAGCATTATCTCATTTTCCATCATATCTTGTTTTGATAATATCATTTGATTATCCATATACTTACCACTTAAATACTTAGTTAAATTTCTAGTATTCTCATATCTAATTGAATCAACATAACCACTTGCACCAAGTCCAAAACCATAATATTCTAAATTATTCCAATACTTCAAATTGTGTTTAGATTCATGATTAGTCAAAGCAAAATTACTAATTTCATAATGTTTATATCCCTTTGACTTCAACTTCCTACTTATATAAGAATACATCTCATAATCTAAATCTTCATCAATTGGATTAATCTTACTAATCCCAACTTTAGTATTATCCTCAACAATAAGTGAATATGTACTAATATGATCTGGTTTTAATTTCAAAATTAAACCTAAATCTTTCTTTAAAATATTTAATGTCTCTCCAGGTATTCCATATATTAAATCCATATTAATATTGTTAAATCCAACCCTATGGCACAAATCAATTTTATCTCTTGCATCATCAAAATCATGATATCTCTCCATAAATGCTAACTTTTCTTTATCAAAAGACTGAATACCAATAGATAATCTATTTACACCACCATCTCTTAAAACACCAAGTAATTCTTCATTTATATCACCTAAATTACATTCAAAACTAAATTCAATATCATCACTTAGATTTAATACTTTAATAATTTCAAATAAATATTTCAATTCTTTTTCGCTTAATGCTGAGGGCGTACCACCACCAATATATATAGTTTTTATAACCTCTCCACGATAAGAGTCATTAATTTCTGCTAATAAAGCATTCAAATACTTTGTTGCCCATGAGCCATTATATAGGAGTTTACAAAAGTCACAATAAGAACATATCGACTTACAAAAAGGAATATGTATATAAACACTCTCTAACATAATTAACACCTCTAATTCTACATAATTATATCACAAAAAAAGCTATTTAGTAAAAACTAAACAACTCTAACTATATGGAATCTATTTGCAGTACAAACGGATTTGTTGAGCTTCCATTTCCACTAGTTACTACCACATCTGGCCTCAGATTTAATATTGGACGAACTCCACTACCATAATCAGGATAAATGACACTCAAGTAGTCATCCGAAAATACTCCCCACACATACACACTATTACTATAGTAGTGATCAGAAGACATGACCCAAAAATCTTGTGATGTTGATAAATATTGGTGTTCATTGTAATAGGCGTTTGTTGTTCCTCCATACGTTATTTCATCTGCACTTATTAATCCAACTGGATATGTTAGTGCTCCATTTCCAATGCTTATGTCACTTACTGTGAATCGATCATTTTTTTGTGCACATTTTAGCGTTGGTACTGGATTACTTGCGTTTATCATATGCTTATAATAAGTTGCATAATATGTTCGACTTGTGCCACTTCCAGTTCCATCCCAACCAATTCCAGTTGTTGGTGCTCCAGGATAATCACGCCCTAATTGTCGATCATTACAAAACAGATTATCTGCAATCATGTTTCTTATTGCAAAATTTTGTGTTCCTATATTATTTACATACCACGCATCTAGATATGTTTTTATTGTACTATTTGTTTCATTAGTTTGTGCTTGAACAAGTGATGTAGAAGCAGTACCATTAGTTCCACCATACATATATCCCATATATTTATTGTCATTATAGCTTGTATTAAACGCACTTGTTCCAATTTGAGTATTAGTCCCAGTTGTATTCATTGTACTTATACTATTATACTGTGCTTCTGTCCCATTATATATTAAACGTACTGAGCCATCTCCATTAATACGCACTATCTTCCATTGAAATCCGGCAAATATTAAATTATTATTTAGAGAGTTTCGCTCTCCTCTATAATAATAACTTGTTCCATATTCATCCTCAGTGGCATAAATTCCACTTGTTAGTGCAGTAGGAACTGCGTTGAATGATGGCTCCCCTTTTGCTTCAATGGCTGAAGACCCTCCATCTTGGGCAAGTATAGCACTACTTAATTTCACTGGAACAACTTTATCAGTTGCTACTGCCTCTATTGTAATTTTGCTTCTAAATGCTTTATTACTCGCTTGCGCTTCTGTAGCATTTTCATCTAGCCAATGTCTTACATCATGTTCCACTACATTTCCACTGCCCAATAATCCTGTATAAAGCACATATACTTTTGATACATTATTTGCTATTGGATTATTCGCCTCATCTAGATCACTAACCATTACTGGAATATATCCATCAATACTTGTTTTTATATAATCTTCGCTTAATGTAGACACATTTAATACTTCTATTCTTACATTATATTCAGCTGTATAATCACAAGTATTATTCAACTCAAATGTATAAGAATCCTTTGTTTGTCCAACCTCATCTGTTACTGGTAGTGTATTACTTAAATTTATTCCCTCACTCTTTTCACTAAATGCGACATTAAAACAACCCGCTGCTGCAACATTATTATTGCTTTGAGTTTGAGCATTGTTAAAAAACGCATATGTAACTAGAATTGTGATTACTACTACAAACAATATAACACATCCACATATCATAACTACTTTATCTCTTTTTTTCATATCATTCACCTACTTTAATAATATATTAAATCAACATAAAAGGCAAGTAAGTATTATTTGTTAAACATTAAAAAAAACTGTATTTATTAACACAGTCTTAAAATTCAAAATCCATTGTTTTTCTACTAGATAAATAATCACACAAATGAACTAGTCTTTCGATATTTGTAGCTGGAATTGGTAAAACAACTTTGCTATAATCATTTGTATTCCATACTCCCATATGAGATTTAATACAAGATACTAGCATTGTCATAGCACTATCACTCATCTTTAACTTACCCTTATTATTAACAATAAAGTCCCCCATTAAAATTGGATGGTCAAACCTTGTATATTGCTCTTTTACTAAACCACACTTAAGCCCATCATGAACTATTAATGCTCCAATTACAATATCTATCTCTTCACTTGTATATTTAGATGCAAATAAAGGATTACTTAAAATATCATTAGCAATTCTTGCAGCAGCCTTAGTATGTCTTACCAAGCCACCATTTCCCTCGGCTAACTTCGGATGATACTTACCCCCACTTGATGCTGGAACTTCATAAAAATAATCTGGTAATAAATCTAATAAAGTTTTTATATCCTCTTTTATTACACTATTCTTAATGAAATTAAGTTCATTATTAAACACTTCATGTTTACTCATATACATCTTCTCCTTTAATTCTACTTACCATTATCACTTTTCAAAACGGCTAGGAAAGCTTCTTGAGGAATTTCAACACTTCCTACCATCTTCATCTTCTTTTTACCCTCTTTTTGTTTTTCTAATAATTTTCTCTTACGAGATACATCTCCACCATAACATTTGGCAAGTACATTTTTTCTCATTGCACTAATTGTTTCTCTGGCAATTATTTTACTACCAATACTAGCTTGAATTGGAACTTGAAATTGTTGTCTTGGAATAATTTCTTTTAAATTCTCAACAATAACTTTTCCTCTATTATAAGCAAAATCCTTGTGTACTATAGTAGCTAGTGCATCAACTTGATCACTGTTAATCAAAATATCCATTTTAACTAAGTTACTTGCTTTATAACCACATAATTCATAATCAAATGAGGCATAACCTTTAGTTGAACTCTTTAACCTATCAAAGAAATCATAAACAATTTCTGATAAAGGTAGTTCATAATGAACATTAACTCTTGTTGTATCAATATAATCCATTGATTTATAAATACCTCTTTTATCCTGACAAAGTTCCATAATTGCCCCAATATATTCAGTTGGAACAAAAATATTAGTCATAATATAAGGTTCTCTTATTTCATTAATCATTACTCTATCTGGCATCTTATTAGGTGAATCTATTGTAAGCATTTCTCCATTTGTCAGCAATACTTCATATATAACTGATGGACTTGTTGCAATTATATCTATTCCAAACTCACGTTCTATTCTAGACATTATAATTTCCATATGAAGTAGTCCCAAGAAACCTATTCTAAAACCAAATCCTAATGCATCACTTGTTTCTGGTTCATAAACTAAAGCAGCATCATTTAATTTCAATTTTTCTAAAGCATCTCTCATAGCTTCAAATCTATTTGGTTCTACTGGAAATAACCCTGAGTATACCATTGGTTTCATCGCCTGATACCCATCAAGTGCTACACTAGCAGGTTTATTATCAAGAGTTATTGTATCTCCTACTTCAACTGATTCTATATTTTTAATTGCCGCACATAAATATCCTACTTCTCCACTAACAAGTTCATTTTTCTTAACTTCTTTTGGTGTATTAACACCTAATTCAACAACCTCAAAAACATTATTGTTAGCCATCATTTTGATTCTATCTTTAACTTTTATTTTACCATCCATTACTCTGATATGTGCAATAACACCTCGATATGGATCAAAATAGGAATCAAATATCAAAGCTCTAGTTGGATTTGCATTATCTATAATGGGTGATGGTATTCGATCAATTACAGCATTAATTAATTCTTCAACACCAACTCCAGATTTACCACTACATAAAAGAATTTCTTCTTCTCTAAATCCCAATGTATCACATAATTCTCTTTTTACTTTTGGAATATCTGCATTAGGTAAATCAATTTTATTGATTACTGGAATTATTTTCAAATCACTATTCATTGCTAAAAATAAATTAGCAAGCGTTTGCGCTTCTATTCCTTGAGCAGCATCAACTACCAAAATTGCTCCCTCACAAGCAGCTAAACTACGACTTACCTCATAAGAAAAGTCAACATGTCCTGGAGTATCTATTAAATGAAGAATGTAGTCTTCACTCTTATAATTATATTTTAACTGAACTGCATTAAGTTTTATAGTAATACCACGCTCACGCTCTAAGTCCATACTATCTAGTAATTGGTCTTTCATATCATGTTTACTAACATTGCCTGATATTTCCAAAATACGATCAGCTAAAGTACTTTTTCCATGATCAATGTGCGCGATTATACAAAAGTTTCTAATATTATCTTGTTTCATTCTTTTTCGCTCCTGATAATGATTATACCAAAAATTACAAGCATTTTATACAATTTTATTTTTATATCTACCTAATTATCTTAAAATAAAGACACCAGTTTTTAAAAACTAGTGTCACACACATTAAAAAGAGCATTTTTCCAAAGTAAATATAACTATAAAAATGAATATTTTTCTCCATATTCTAATTGTTGTTCTAAATAATCATTATCATAACTTATTTCATAATCAACAACTTCTTCATCTTTTTTAATTTCTTTAATACTAGGATTTAATAATCCTGAATAAGGTTTTAATCCTAATGACTCATATCTTTTTTTAACCTCTACATGGAGTTCCAAATCAATCTTAATTCCATATGTTTCCATTAATTCACGACCATGTTTATAATCACCCTCTGATTTAATACTTTGAACAATGTTAAGTAAATCTGCAAAAATTTCTCTTAATGCCTCATAATCATTAACTACATAATATGTCTTATTATTTTTAATTTTCTTTTCAATAACATTTTTATTTTTTCCATAAGCTAATGCATATTCACTAATCATTTTCCTAGCTTGCATATGAGCTTGGACAACATCATCTCCAACCTCTATACGAGCTAGTTGAACCATCAATCCATTTCTTATATAAGCTTGATATTCTGCTTTTGCAATATCTAATGTATCAACAATTCCTAGCTGAATTAACTTTTCATCCATCATATAATACAAAGCAAATAAATCAGCTCTTGCCTCTTCTAAAGCAGAATTATATTCTCCTAAAGAAATAGAACTTACTCCACTAATTAATCTACCTGATGCGTGTCCCAAACATTCATGAAAATGAGTATGTAAATCACTAGCAAAACTTCCATATTTTTCACTCAACTCTAAGAGCTCTTCATTATATATAAATTCACCCTTTATTGATGCTGGCAATTCTATATTTGCATTATTTATAGCTGCACTAAAGTTTCCCATTGTCACTGATTTCGAACCATGGCGTGATCGAATCCAATTAGAATTAGGTAAATTCTTTCCAAGAACTGAAGATAAATAAGCACCACCACCTTGCATTACAACATTTATCACCTTTGCACTTACTCCATTTACTTCTTTCTTCTTATAAATACTATCAACTGGAGAATTATCTTCAAACCATTGAGCATTATCTGCAATAAGCTTAGTTAATTTAGTTTTTTCCTTATCAACAAAACTAACAAAACCCTCCCAAGTTCCTTTAATTCCAATTGGATCATCATACACCTCAACAAAGCCATTAACATAATCAACTATCCCGCTTATATCAGCTAACCAAAGAATATTATATTTATCCCAAAGTTCTAAATCACCACTCTTATAATAATCTATCAAAATTTGCGTATATTCTCTTTGCGCTTTATTTTCACACACTTCAATTGCTTCTTCTAACCAATAAATAATTCTTTTAATACATTCAGAATATTTTCCATCCATCTTATAAACTTCTTCTTTTAAAATTCCATTCCGATTCGCTAGTTTAGAATTAAGACCATACTCAATTGGAGTAAAATCAGTCTCATCACGCTTAGCATCATAAAATTTTTTCGCCTCTACTTCTGATACATACTCATAAAAATTAGTGGGATTATTCAAAAGTCTATCTTCGCTACTTTCTACTCTATATATTGCCTCAACTATAAAAGCAATAAAATCATCTATACTTTGAACATGAATGGGTAAATCCTTTTGATTACAATTCTCTAATAAATTTTTAAAATAAATCTTATCGCACTTTGGAACTATCTTCTCTTTACTATATTTATGATATATTCCTTGATGAAAAAACAAAGACTTTGCATATTCTAAAAATTTATTATAATTATCACATTTCTTTTTCCCTTTATAACTCTTTAAAATTGCCTCCACACTTTTTCTAATTGCAAGATTATAATGATAGAGTTGATCCCAAGTTATATCCCTACCAACTAATGCTGCTTGTGACAAACAATAAATGTATTGCTTTTGCTTAAATTTTAAACTATCAAATCCATCTACTTTATATCTAATTATTTTTATATCTGCAAATTCATCCACTATATATTTAAATTTTTCCATTTCTTACTACCACTCTTTCCATATTCATTATAATAACAATTATATTTTAAGTAAAGATTTTACCCAAAAATTCAAATGTTGTTTTTATCCCACTTGTCATAAAACGCTCCACTCCCAAACTTAATTTCATTCCTGCTTTACTAGCTTTATTTGAATAATCACGACTATCTTCTACAACATATTTTTTTATGTCAACTGGATTACCTACTTCTAAGTCTTTTTCGAATTCTTCAATCATTTCATTTGTTAAAACTATTTTTTCTCTTGTTTTAGCATCATAATATCCACTTTCTAAAGCAATAAATAAACTCATAAATATTAATACTAAAATAATAAATATTGTTTTAAAATAATTTATCGTTTTATGTTTTTTCATGTTTTCTCCTTAATATAGTTTTTTAAAACTTCTGCCATTACATCAATTGTATTAGTCGCCTCATTTATTGAATTATATTGTCCACCTATTTCCAATAAAATTAAATTAGAACTAAAGTCCTGATTATAAATTCCATTAACACCCTCTCCATCTTTTATACTTATTCCCCTAGATAAATTTGGATTGAATTTTTTGATTAACTCATTTAATTCATTAGCAACAGTTAAATTATGTTCATAATTTTTGTGTTTTTTACCAACTACAAATAAAACTCTTGCATAAGGTTTATTATCAATAATTGTTGTAGTCTTATCATAACTAGCTGAATCTCGGTGGATATCAATAAAAAATTTCAAACTACTATTCTTTTTATATGCATCTTCCAATAATATTCGACTAGCCTTATAAGAATAGCTATACTTCCAGTTATTTACTCTTAAAACTTCACTTATATCATTATCTTCAACAATTGTTGGAAGACCATTTGCATTTAACTTTTCTTTTAAATAATAACTAACCATTAACACATTAGGTTTAATATTATATTCACTTAAATTTTGTGAATCATACGCTTCTAATTGATGAGTGTTAAATACATATACCAATGGTAGTTCCACATTAATTGGATTTGGATCAGGAAAATATTCAGTTATTGCATCACGCTCATCATAATTGTCAGTTTCTTCAAAAACCAACATCTCATCGCTCAAAATACTATTCATACTATATTTCAATAATTTTCTTGGATCTCTTAAGTCAAGATTTATAAACTTATTATAAGAATCATAACCATCTACTAATAAAAGAAGTGAATTACTAACTGTCATATCATAAATATACTTGTTGTTAGAAAAATTACTTTTTGCTAAAAAACCAATCAATTTAATTAACAAAAAAACTATTGTTATAGTCACAACTATTTTAAATAACCACCCTTTATAATCAACATTAATGTTTTTTTTAGACACAAATCTTTTCTTCAAATATATATCACCTCAAATTCCTACTTAATAATATATATTAATCAAAGAAAATAATTTGTAGAATAAAAGTATTAAAAATACTAATTTTAAAGCAATGTTTTATTTATCGCTTTTGATATCACATCGCTACTTGCCTCTATTATACTTTTCACATCAGGAGCTACATATAATTCCTCATCTATTTCTAATAACAAAGGAATGCCTATTGCAATAACTGGAATATTAAAAGTACTCATATTAATTTCTTTATTATTTTTTAATGCACTTCCAGGGATTATTCCAGCATCACTTACCTCAATAGTAAAATTCAAACGAATTTTATTACTTGTAACTAATGAATCAATAATGATTATTGTATCTGGTTTTAAATCATTAACTACCATCTTTATCAAATTAAATGAACTAATTCCAGTTTTTCCAATAACATCAGGAACAAACAAAGCAATTTTTGGAATTGTCAAAAAATCATCATATTGATTAGTAGCAATAATTTTATTTGCTGTAATCGGTCCCAAAGCATCGGCTAAAATCGAAGAATTACCCAATCCAATAACTAACGTTTTTCCACTCTTATTATAATTTTTAAAAAAACCATTCAAAACTTTAATTAACTCTCTAATTACTCTATCAGAATGTTCTACTAACACTTTATTATCATAACTTATTGTATAATAATCGCCTTTAAGTCTTTTAACTTTTTTTTCATTATCATCATCAACTCTGAATTTAGTAACACTAACTTTAGCTCTTTTCTTCTCAACTAACCTATAATTATTAGCATCTATTACATCAGCTGCTGCATCTAAAAACAATTTTTGTTTCATAATTTACTCGCTTTCTAAGTTTATTTTGAGCAAAAATAAGATTATTATTGCAAAAAAACTAATAATTTGCTAGAATTATATACGTACGTTACGAATGAAAGGAGCAAAAAAAAGATGCCAAATATCAAAAGTTCTAAAAAAGCTGTTAAAGTTATAGCAAAAAAGACTGATAATAACCATGAAGCTAAAGCTAAAGTTAAAAACTCAATCAAAAAATGTGAAAAAGCTATTACAGCTAAAGATATTGAAGCTGCAAATGTAGCATTAAAAGAAGCTCAAAAGAACATCGATAACGCTTTATCAAAAGGACTTGTTAAATCGAATACTGCTGATAGACAAAAATCACGTTTAGCACAAAAAGTTAAAGCAATGAAGTAGTTCTTCATTTCAAATTGTTAATAAAGCAATATGTTTGAAAAAACATGTTGTTTTTTTATGCAACTATTAAAGAAATATTATGATACAATATTCTTAAATAGTAAATGCTATTTCATAAGGAGTATTGATTATGAAAAGAAATGACTTTAAATCAAAAAGACGATTCGATCCAGTTATTTTGCTATTAATTATTTTTATCATAAGCCTTTTTAGCTTATCTTTAGGTTTCTCAGCACTAAGTACTGAACTTGGTCTAACTGGTGAAATAGTTTTTGTTCCTACTGATAATGCTGTCTTAGGAACAATTGAAAACAGTGAAACTAGTTGCGGATATGATGTATTTAGTCCAGCAATTGATTCCAATGTTCTAGAAATTGATAGTGCTCTACCAAGTTTAGAATGCTATGTCGAATATAACCTCGCTTTTAGAAATACTTCTAGTGTTATCATGGAACTAATGGACATAGAAAAAGCTCTCCATACTAACAACAATATCTTATATGAAATAAATGGCATTGAAATAAGTACCTTAATTCAACCAAATGCTGAAGTATTAGCAACAATTAGATATTACTATAATCCTAGTCTTAGTATACTGCCATCAAACATTGAAATAGAGTCTCAATTAAACTTTATTTTTGAATATGCCGACATAGTACCTTATAATAATCAATATATTCAAAATGGTCTAATTCTTCTATATGATGCAATTAACAACTCTGGTCATGGTTATCGTGAAAAAATCACTAAATGGGAAGATTTAGTTGGAAATAATAATGGCAAATTGATTGGAAATCCAACATGGAATTCTGGATATCTTGAATTTGATGGTGTTGATGATAAAGTAAGTTTTGTTGGAAATATACCTCCAAGATATACTATTACTGTTACTTTTACTGCTGATTTTAGTAATCCTACTAGTTGGACTAGATTATTCTCTGAAAGTCCTTTCCCATCATTATACGTTAATTTCGCCTCTGGAAGTCGAACATTGCGACTATTTGGACATGGTGTTGATACTATTTTTCCTAACTTCACATTAACACAACAAAAAACTCAAGCAACAATAACTTATGATGGTTCTGCCCTACGATTATATATTAATGGCATATTTATATCCTCAATAAATACAAGCACTAATGCAACTTCAGTTTTAGAAGCCCATTTAGGAGGAAGAGGCAGCGATAATGCAAGACAATTTAAAGGAAAAATGTATGATTTTATGATGTATAATCGAGTTCTTGATAATAACGAAATTCTTCATAACTTTGAAGTAAATAACAAACAACAAAGTATTCCAATTTATACAGTTGCACAATTACTAAAAATTGGTAGCAACGAAATAATTGAAATTGACAATATTGAATACCAATTTACTCCTGATGGTAATTACTTTATACAAAATAATTTAGCATTCACTCATAGTGGAATATGGAATCCAAATATCAGTTCATCAGGAAGTATTACAAGCTTCGATAAAGTGGTCACTATAACTAATAGTAACGATGGTTCAATCCATTACTATCAAAATCAGTTATATGTTACTAAAGATAATGCCATCAAAGATGGCTTAGTACTGCATTATGACTCCATTAATAACACTGGAAGTGGCCATAACACCACTACTACTACATGGAAAGATTTAAAAGGAAGTAATGATGGAACACTATTA
>JGI994J12354_10004663_pt1 | contig 12197 bp, 13 predicted proteins | sample IntmicLarv3ML3BL_FD_12354 | JGI IMG/M metagenome (IMG submission 12354) | reverse complement strand
ACAACATCATCATATCCTGTACACCAAGCAGCCATATGTGCTATAATCCATTAGTGTGAACATACTCTAGAAGCTGCATCACAAAGGAGGCAACCATATGGCTGACAATAATCACAACAATAACAACAGCAATGAAGAAAAACAGCCAGAGTCCAAGGGCAACTACATGTCAACAGGCTTATCCATCGGCCTGTGCCTCGGCGTAGCGCTGGGACTGACACTCTTCGATAACCTTGCGCTCGGCATCAGCATCGGCATGTGCATAGGGCTGGCTATCGGTACAGGTATCAAGAAAAAATAATCGCCACAATCAAATTTTAAACCAAGCAAAACCGCAAGAGACATGGTGCCTCTTGCGGTTTTGTGTATAGATATGTTTAATTTTTCCGCGCCCAAATCGTCGCGCGGTAGACAGACTCATCGACAGGCTTCGGCAATGGCTCGGCGGAGAAATTCTTATAGGTCTTCTCGCTGGCCAACCCTGCCTCGGCCAGCCATTCATAAACCTGCGCTTGCTTCGGGATATGCTTATACCAATTTTGGGCAATCGTGATTTCTTCCCCGTTATTGGTCGTCAACTCTAAGTGGCTCACGCCGCCGCACATCTGTGTTACGGGGTCATACACGCTCCCATAGCTCTTCGTGCGTCCATGCGTTCCCATGTCATCCGTTCCTTCAAAATAACTGCTCTCTCTCGTACTATTAAAGATTTCCGCATCATCAAAGAGCAGTTGAAAGTCGAGATACAGATGCCCGCCCGGGCGAAGCGCCGCCGCAGCCTTGCGAATGAACGTAATCTGCGCCTGCTTATAATCCATGTCGGATTCAATGTTAATCAAAACATTGCCGGCAAGCACAACGACATCATATCCAGTTCCCCAATCCGCGACCGTCGCGTCGGCTGAAAAACAATGAATATTGCTCAACCCCGCCATTCTGCGGCGCATCCGTATTTTCACGCAACACTTCGAGCAGAAACTCGACATCGTTTGTCTGATTCTCGAATTGCTCATACACATCCGCGTACCAATGCCTTGCAATAAAGTTTCTATCCAATAATTCTCCCCCTCTTACGAAACGCTTATCATTCTACCATTATACTATCGCTATCAAACCAAATCCAGATAAAAGACAGCTATAGCCATGTATTCCCTGTACGCAAAAGGCCGCGCATCCCTTTCGGAATCCACGGCCTTCGCCATTATTCTCTTCGTATACCCTCACAGCCCCAGCGCACGAATCGCGCAGGCGGCGGCATTCTGCTCCGCTTCCTTCTTGCTGTGCCCTTCGCCCGTGCCAATCACCTGCCCGCCGTGCCGCAGCTCCACGATAAACACCTTATCATGGTCAGGCCCTTGCTCGCCGATGACAGCATACTCGATAGGCTCGCGGCTCGCCTTCTGCAACTGCTCCTGCAAATGCGTCTTACAATCGCTCTGCCAAATGGCACTCCGCATCTCCGCGATGTCTGCCTCGAGCTGCGCCAGCGCAAACCGCTCCGCCACCTCGAACCCGCCATCAAGATACAGCGCACCCAGCAACGCCTCAAACGCGTCGCACAGCGTCGATTCCCGCTCGTAGCCGCCTGTCTGCAACTCGCCCTTGCTCATACGCAGGCAGTCGCCCAGCCCCAGCGTACGCGCCTTCTTCGACAGCATCGCCTCGCAGACGACCGCCGCGCGCAGCTTTGTCAGCTCGCCCTCGCTCAACTCCGGATACCGGCTGAAAATGCAGCGGCTGATGACCAGCTCCAGCACCGCGTCGCCCAGGAATTCAAGACGCTCGTTGTTCTCCAGCGGGTTCATTTTGTGCTCGTTGATATATGAGCTGTGAATCATCGCCTGTGCCAACAGTGCCGCGTCGTGAAACCGATAGCCTATCACAGTCTCCAGTTCTTTCGCTTCCTTACTCATGCATACACGCCCTTTATTCGGACAGCAGGTGAATGTAGGCCACCGCGTCGCCCACCGTCTTCACGCGCTCTGCCGCTTCGTTTGTGAACTCCAAGTCAAATGCATCCTCAATCTCCGAAATAATCTGGAAGATGTCGAGCGAGTCCGCGCCGAGGTCGTTAATGAATGATGTCTCCGGCGTGATTTTGTCCTCTTCAATATTGAGCTGCTCCGCAATGATGGTTCTGATTTTTTTGAATTCCATAATTTATGCCTCCTCTGTCGGCTTGTTCATTTCTATACTTTGTGCAATTTTATTCGTAATATCCTTGTCAATGAATTCACTGCACTGGCGAATCGCATTCTTGAACGCACGCGCGTTCGAGCTTCCGTGCGCCTTCACCACGAGGCCCGTCAGTCCAAGGAATGGTGCACCGCCGACCTCTGCATAGTCAAACCGCTTTTTCAGCTTCTTAAACGCACCCTTCGACAGCAGTGCGCCAATTTTCGACGCAAAGCCCGACATCAGCTCTTCTTTAATCATCCCCAGCATCGCCTTCGCAAAGCCCTCGGAGTACTTCAAAATCACGTTCCCGACAAACGCGTCGCACACCACCACGTCCGCCGCACCAAGCGGAATGTCGCGCGGCTCCACATTGCCTGTAAAGTTGATGCCCTTGGCTACCTCCAGCAGGCCGTATGCCTCCTTCGTCAGCGCGTTGCCCTTTTCCTTTTCCGCACCGATGTTGACCAGGCCGACGCGCGGGTTCGAAATGCCCATGATGCTCTCCATGTAAATCGAGCCCATCTGCGCAAACTGCACGAGGTACGACGGCTTCGCATCCACGTTCGCGCCCACATCAATGTGGAACGTCCAGCCCTTCTCGTTCGGCAGGATTGTTGCCAGCGCGGGGCGCTCCACGCCCTTGATGCGCCCGACAATCATCGTCGCGCCTGTCAGCAGCGCGCCCGTGCTGCCCGCCGAGACAAATGCCCCCGCTTCGCCGCGCTTCACAAGATTCAGCCCCACCACAAGGCTCGACTGCTTCTTCTGCCGGATTGCGACCGTCGGTGTTTCCTCCGTGCCGATAACCTCCGGCGCGTCCACAATCTCGTAGCGTGTCTCGTCCATTTTGTGCTTGGCAAGCTCCGCCTTAATCTTGTCTTCCTGCCCGACAAGCAGCAGCTTCACGCGCGAATCGCCTGCTGCCAGTGCCTCCGCACAGCCCTTGATCGTTTCCTCCGGCGCATGGTCGCCGCCCATCACGTCTACCGCGATACGTATTTCGCTCATGTGTATGCCTCCTTCATGCTCTGCATTGCGCCGTGCGGCGTTGTTTATACCTGTCGCCCGCGTCGCATTTCGCATGCATATGAATGGAGCACAAGAGATAACCCGGTATGCATCCCGCGCTCTCTCTTGTGCTCAATGAGTCGTAACTGTGTGTAAGTCCTTAGACTTATTTCACTTCCATAACCTCGCGCTTGTTGTACGAACCGCATTTACGGCACGCTCTATGCGCACGCACGAGCTCACCGCATTTTCCGCAGGCTGCAAGCGTGGGTGTAGCAATCTTCCAAGTCTGCGCTTTCCGCTTATCACGGCGGCCTTTTGAATGTTTACCTTTCGGGCAAATCGCTCCCATTTCCGGCACCACCTTCCGTTTGATATTTGTACATCTATATGGTATCGGTATCGAGATCGGTGTTGGTATCGCTATCCATGTCGATATCCGTATCACTTTCCGAAAACCATTGCTTCAGAACGGCGAACCGCTCATCGCTTTCCTCTTCCCGGCAACCGCAGCTGCCTTCGTTCAAATCCTTGCCGCAGTGGCGGCACAGCCCCTTGCAATCCTCCGCGCAAAGCACCTTCATAGGCAATTGCGGCAGAAAATTATCTGTCAGCACGGGCACAATGTCAATCGAATGCTCTGTCACAGGCCAATCCGCTTCCGTTGGCTCTTCACAGAACCGTTCCTCCACGTCAAAGGCAATCTGCATCGCTACGACACGCAGGCAACGCCCGCAAGCCATTATAACCGTCGCTTCCGCCTGCGCTTCCAGCAGAAAATTGCTCTCCACCTTGGCCAGACTTCCTGCCAGCGTCACATTCGCCATGGCCGCTGTGTCATACCCCGCAGGAATCGAAACAGCAACCGTCTGCGCGATTGGCATTTTCTCGCCGTTTACCATCCTTCTGACATCAATCACAGCATCCCACTTCTTTCATTAACAATTTCTTATTATACAAAATATTTGCCGCTTTGTCAACCGCTTATTTCGGAAATGACAAACCTATTCCGTCTCATCTGTGCCTTCCGGCGGCTGAACCGGCTGGAGCACAATCTCCGGATTCGCCGTGTCCGCATTGACATTGACAGGAATGCTGACCTCCGTATAGCCATCCTTGCGCACCGTAATCGTGTGCTGGCCGTGCTCCACCGAAACGGAGACAGGTGACACGCCTACATGCGCATTGTCCACATACACATTTGCGCCATCCGGCACTGTGTATATTTGGAAGGTTTTGATTTGCACAATCTTGCGCAGCGTCACGGAGATTTCCTTGGTTGCCTCGGCGAAATTGATTTTCGTCTCATACGGCTCAAAGCCTGCCTTTTCGACGCGGATGGTGTACTCACCATGCGCCAGCAGGAACGGCTCGCGCACGTTCTTCACCGCTTCGTCGATTTTGACAATAGCATCCGGCTCGTTGACGTGAATCGTCACCATGCCCGACTTCATCTTCACATCTTGCAGGCTGACATCCGCCGTCTGCGTCGCCACAACGTGAATCTCTTTCTCGAAACGGTCAATATTCTGCCCTGTCACCACGACGCGGTGCACACCCTCCGGCAGCTTTATCGGCTCTTTGATGTCCGCCAAATTGTAGCTATCCGTTCCGATTTCCACCTTGCCGCTCAGAATATCATCGTTCTTCGCAATGTTGATGAACCCAAACGCACGCACCACTTCAACCGACAGGAGTCTGGACTCGTATACGCATATCGTCAGCGTATGCGCGGGGTCGAGGGTCGTGATGTCGAAGGGTTCGCCTTTATATGCTGCGAGCAAATGCTCGTCGTAGGAATAGGTTGTGTTTCCGATGGTAACCGTACGCGCCGCAGCATTTACAACTACGCCCGTCACATCCGTCTGCGTCCATGCCTGCGCGCTGATTTGGATTCCGAGAAGCTTTTCTGTCTCCTTCTCCATCGTGATGTCCACTACATCGCCCACCGCCAGATAGCCCAGCACAATGTTCTGCCCAAACTTGTCCTTCAACTCGACTGTACCGTCCACTTCAAAGGTGTACGGCTTGTCGTTCGTTGCGTCATACACGGAAATCGTGTTGTTATTCGGGTTCACAGCCAGCAGAATCGACACCGAACGCGTGGCATCCGCCGGCACAGGCGCCATGCTCACTTCCGGCGTTGCGGTTACTGTTGCGGCAATGCTCGGGGTTGGCCGCGTGCTGCCCGAAGGCTTCGGCTCCTGCGAGCCGTCACGCACTGCGTTGAACACAAATGCGAATGCCACGATGCACGCAATCACGCCCACCAGCACCGTCACAATGTAAAAAACGGCAATACTCGTTGACGTCGCCTTCTTTGCCGCCTTGCGCCGTCCGGACGGTGCGCTCGGCTTGTCTGCCGCCGGGCGTACCGTTGGCACACGCCTTGTCATCCCCAAATCCTCCGCGTCATTCCGCGGCGCAGGCCTGCGTGACGGCGGCTGTTCGTTTCTGTCCCGTTTATCCATAAAGCACCTCTTTTTCGGTTGTATCTTAATTCAGAATAATTGCTATGCGTATATTCTTCCTTATATATTGTATCGTTTTTTTTCCAAAAACGCAAGTTTTTTCAAAACAACGCCTTGCTCGCCTGTAAATACGCCTTCCCCGTCTCCATCCCGCGCGTCAGTTCTTCCATTCGGGAGATGAACGCGCCGGGTGTCCATGTGCGGTTCCGCTCATAATACTGTGTACACAACTTGATATATTTATCGGGAAACGCCAGCGCCGCGCGCAGGAACGCCAGCGACTCGCCTCGCAGAGGATTCTCCCTGTCATACAGCGCCAGCACCTCGTCCAGCGCAACAGGCGCAGACGGCAGCGCCTTCATGTACCGCTTAACCAGCGCCGCCAAATCCATCACAAAATGCCCCGGCGCACACTCTGAAAAATTGCGCATCATCACCGCGCCATCCGCCGCGACGAGCATGTTTTCTTCCTTCAAAAGATTGTGGCACACAGACCGCCCCTCGCCCATCTGCGCGGCAAAATCCGGCGCGGCAACGGCAGCCTGCCATTGCGCCAGCGCCGCCATTTGCTCATCGAAGGTGCGCAGGAACAGTATGTCAAACTCCGAATACTTTCCCTTTTTCAGAATCCGCCGTTTATAGCTGCTCAGCGCATTCGCGTCGGCCTGCCCGCGTGCGGAGGGGACCGCCCCGGCATACGGCGGCACAGGCGGCAGTTCCATATCCTTGCAGGCAAGATGCATCCGCGCCACCGTGCGCACCACCTGCCACCACTCTTCCGCATTCGCGAAAGACGACTCCCGATGCGGCGGACACGGCGTGACGACGAACCTCTCGCCCTCGCACGCGGCAAACGGCTCGCCCTCGGCAGACAGAAACAGCCGCCCCGCGCTCTCAAACCCGCAGCGGTGCAGATGCTCTTTCACATTGTATCGAAACCAGATTCGCGCAGGCTCCTGCGGCGCACGGAGGACGCTGACGCGCCCAATATCCGTCTTGCAGACAAACCCCGCTTTATGCTTAACCGCGCTGATGCACTTCAAGTCAAACGCACGCAACACGGCCATGCTGATATTTTCCATATTTTCGGCACCTCCCAAGGCGAGGGAATGCACGGCTCTGCGGCCGTGGTTCACTCTCCTTTATGCATATGAGAGCATGACCTCGAATATGAGGGCTAATGGCGGATTTATCGAATTGCCTGCAACACATGTCTCGCAGACGAGCAGAGCCTCGCCCCTACTCCTCGCCCAGAACAATCAATATGTCACAGCCCACAACCGCCGAGGGCTTGACCTCAATTTGGCTGCCGGGAAGCAGCGCCTGCAAATCCGCGCCTTCTCTGGCTGTCCGCACGAAGATACGCGTGTACGCGGCGCGGGTGCCTGTGTAATCGCCGACTTCGCTGACCTTGAAGCCCTCTTCCTCCAGCATCTCGCTTGTGCGGCCTGCCAGCCCCGCAACATCGCTGCCGTTCAGCACCTTGATTGACTTGCCTATGCTCGGGACAGGCTCGTCCGAATCCACCGCATTGTCGTTGCTGTAGAACACCTGTGTCACCAGTGCAGAGGCCGCATCCTCATCCACAATGAAGTATGACTTGCCGTTGACGGTCGCATCCGTGCCGGGCAAGGTATATGTAATAATGCTGTTCATGTTCAAATTCTTCACGCGAGACATATACTTCGGCAAATCCGTCGGATTGAAGTTTGTCTTCACATAATTGACAAATGTGGAAAGCATCGCGGGCGCATTCTTTACGATGTCATCCTTCGCCAAAAGCTGTGTCAGAAGCTCTTTCATGAACTGCTGCTGAATCTCCGTGCGCGTCACATCGCCCAATGCATAGCCCGCACTAATCGGATTACTCAGATCGGGCTTGCGATAGCGAATCAAGCCCTCTGCCTGCTCGCCGTTCAGCGTTTGCAGCCCGGGATACAAGTCGATATACAAATCCTGCGAGCTGTCTCTATAGTACATGCGCTGCGGCACATCGAACTCCACGCCGTCGATTTCGTCTATGATGTAGCGGAACGCCTCCAAATCCATTTTCACATAATACTCGATTGTGATGCCGAGAAGCTCCTCAATCTGCTTGGTAGTGTATTCCACGCCGTATTTCTCCGTGGCATAGTGATACACCTCCGTCAGCTTCACCACGCCGCTTGACGGCGCAGGCGGCCAGACCTCACGCTCACGCAGGAGGTCGCGGCGATCCTTCGGAATCGTAACCTTCGCGTCACGCGGAATCGAAATCAGCGTCAGCTCGTCCGTGTCCGCATTGAACGTGCCGACCATCATGAAGTCCGTACGCGTGCCGTCGTTATCCACGCCCATGATGAGGAAATTGGTGCGCTTCGGCACGCTTGCGAACATGTTTTGAATGCTTCCGCCGTCCTTCAGGTTCGAGCCGATGGCATTCGCCAGCGCCTGCAAATCCGCATCGCGCCCCATCATCTGCGCCCAAGCATACAGCCCGCCCGCAGCAACCAACAGCAGCACGCCCACCGTAATCAGCATCGTCCGCAGAAAACGCACCGCATTGCTGCGCCGCCTGCGCGGACGCGCATTGCCCTTCGTTCCGTTTGTATATGTATTCTGATGATTATTCATTCGTAATCCCCCCGCTAAAACCGGCTCTATTGGTGAACGTCCCATTCCCGTTTCATACTTCATCTCCATAAAACGAACAAGACGGGAAATAGTTTACCACATCCTCGCCTAAAATGGTATAGATTTTTCACAGAATTTCAATTTTCGAGGGATTTTTCCGGTGGCACATTCCTTGGACGCGGTGCACCAAGCCGCAGTGCGCCGCGTGTTTGGCAGCCGCCGAGGCCGCGTGCGCCCGTGATGGTGACGGCAATCAATTCTTCGGCGGCAAGAATGGTGTCGATGGGCGTATAGGCCATCTTCTCCGCCACGAGGAGCGCATCCAGCGCATGAATGCGCACGCGGTCAGGCGCGCTGGCCACATTCGCGCCAGCCTCCAGCAGATGCTCAAAATGGCTCTGGCACGCGCCCGCGATGATGGCAAGCCCGTCGCGCGAGGACTGAAACCGCCGCGCACGGCGCACAGCTTCGGCGAAATGCACGGTGGACTTGTACTGTGCAAGGTCATCGGGCGCAGATTTATCCATCAGCGCATCGTGGCCTGTCAGGACGAGGATGTCCGGCAGATGCCTGTGCAGCAGCGCGTCAATCTCCTTCGGCTGGGCGGACTCGGACACGGCAACACACGCGTTTGGCACGGCTAACCGAGCGTATGTCTGTGCGCAAATGCGCAAATAGTCTTCATCCGCATCGATGTGCAGCACCTTCCCCGGCATCAGAAACGCATGGCGCGGCGGCGCGGGTCTGCTTGCCAGAATGCCCGCCACACGCGCCTCCAGCGTTTGCCGAAAGCGCCGCGCCTCCTCGCACACACGTGCGCCGTCTGCCGGGGCAAGCTGTTCCTGACGGCTCACCGCCCACAGGCGCGTGCCGAGGCCATGCAGCTCGCACTGTCCGTCCGCACGAACGGCCTGAACGGCGAACAACGCGCCCTGTCTCATCACAATCTCGCCTGCCCGCATCGCCCCGCCGCCCTTCGCACCACATATTTCTACAATATATGTGTATACCGCAGAAGGCGTGACAGCGGCATTTTGCATGTAGCACTTGCAAAATGCCGCCGCATCGTTTATAATGTCACAGGACACGGGTGTCGGCTAACGCTATGCCGTGCTACATCAATAAAACAAAACCGGAGGATGAAGAAAATGAAAAAATTTACAGCAATCTGCCTTGCCGCACTGATGATGCTCGGCATGGGCGCATGCGGCACGAAAGATGCAGACAAAAAAGAACAGCTTATTATCGGCCTTGACGACCAGTTCCCGCCGATGGGCTTTCGCGACAACGCGGGCGAAATCGTCGGCTTTGACATCGATTTGGCGAAGGAAGCTTGCGAGCGCATGGGCTACGAGCCCGTTTTCCAGCCGATTGAGTGGAGCACAAAAGAGCTTGAGCTGAGCACAGATAAAGTTGACGTACTCTGGAACGGCCTGACAATCACGGACGCACGCAAAGAGGCTATGCTCTTCACAGCGCCGTACATACAAAACGTGCAGGTTATCGTGACAAAGCCGGATTCCGGCATCGCAACAAAGGCTGACCTTGCCGGGAAGACAATCGGCTTGCAGGCAGGCTCTTCCGCGCTTGACGCTGTTGAGGCGGACGCAGACACATTTGTAACCTTCGCGGCTATCAATGAGTATGAGAATAACGTTCTGGCGTTCACAGACTTAAGCATCGGCCGTGTAGACGCGGTTGTTGTTGACTCCATCGTCGCGCTGTACTACATCTTGGAAAACGACTCGGATTTCATCGTTCTGGAAGAAAATTTCGGCGATGAAGACTACGGCGTGGCTGTAAAGCTTGGCCGAACAGACTTGATTGATGCCTTGCAGTCTGCTCTGGACGATATGGTCGCGGACGGCACAGCGGCTGAAATCTCGAACAATTGGTTTAACAGAAACATCATGGCTGACTAATCAGCCCTAACTATGTATTCACAATCTGCGGATTTCCGCACAATCGGGGGGTGAATGTCGATGGGAGCAATAGACTGGGTTATAGCAACATTCAACGAATGGTCAGGGGCGTTGCTGCAAATGGCAACCGGTTCGCTTGTGACATTGCAGCTTTTTGCCATTACGCTGGCGCTGTCCATTCCCATCGGCTTCGCCCTGACATTGGCATACATGAGCAAAAACAAGCTCGTGCAGAAAGCGACGGGCTTTTATATTCTGGTTATGCGCGGAACGCCGCTGCTTTTGCAAGTGTTCTTCATGTATTACGGGCTACCGTATCTGCCTTTCATCGGAAAATACATATTGTTTGACAGATTCACGGCCTGCGCCGTCGCGTTTGTGCTGAACTACGCGGCGTATTTCGCGGAGATTTTCCGCGGCGGGCTTCTGGCCGTAGACAAGGGGCAATTCGAGGCCTCGAAGGTATTGGGACTCAACCGCTTTCAGACGCTGACAAAAATCGTTATCCCGCAGATGGTGCGCGTATCATTGCCCTCTATCAGCAACGAGGCAATTATCCTTGTTAAGGACACAGCACTCGCCGCCGCCATCAGCGTGGTTGACCTGATGCATGTCACAAAGGGCATCGTCAGCCGCGAGGCCAACATTCTGCCATTCGTGATTGCGGCTGTGTTCTATCTGGCGATGTCGTATGTACTGACGGTTGTGTTCCGCCGTCTGGAGAAAAAATTCGCATTCTAGCGCAGAAAAAGGAGGGCATCCGATGAGCATGATAGAGGTTCGGAATCTGACAAAGAGTTTCGGTACGCTGGACGTGCTGAAAGGTGTTTCCTTTACTGTTGAAAAAGGCAAGACTGTGGCTGTCATCGGACCATCCGGCTCGGGCAAGAGTACAATGCTTCGCTGCCTGATTGAGCTGGAGCGCGTGAACAACGGCAACATAAAAATCGAAGGCGAGGCGCTGTGCACAAACGGTATATACACATCAGAACGCGCCATCCATAGCATACGCAGCAAGCTGGGCATGGTGTTCCAGCACTTCAATCTCTTCCCGCATATGACTGTGCGGAAGAACCTGCTTTGTGCGCCATTGACATTGAAACTGGACACGCGCGAGGCGCTGGAGGCGCGAGGCCTCGACGCTCTGCGCAGCGTGGGGCTGGAAGAAAAATTAAACGAGTATCCGTCAAATCTCTCCGGCGGGCAGAAACAGCGCGTGGCCATCGCCCGGGCACTGATGATGGCACCGGATATTCTGCTGTTTGACGAGCCGACATCGGCGCTTGACCCCGAATTGACAGGCGAGGTTCTCGCCGTCATCCAAAAGCTGGCATCGGAGCATATGACAATGGTGATTGTCACCCACGAAATCGGGTTCGCCCGCGACGCGGCAGACGAGGTCATCTTCATGGACGACGGGTTCATCGTCGAACACGGCACGCCCGCCGAGGTCATCGGCAATCCACAACAACCACGAACGCAAGCCTTCTTGCAGAAGGTGTACGCATAAACAAAACCGCCGCCCGATTGCTTTCTAACATTCGGGCGGCGGTTTTTCTTTCAAAGGCTAAGACCCGCTCGCATAATCTTGTGCTTTTTAAGCGCTCTTTTGCATTCCGCGATATGTGTTTCAACAGCTGCCCGATTTTCGTGTTGCACTGCAAATTCTAAAATCGGTTCGAGCCGTTTTGTTTCTTAATACTGCGTGTAAAATATTTTCTGTGTTATTTCTTCATCTCCTGTATAGTAGACTCACGATAGACGAATTCGTTACAACAAAACGCCCGATTGCTGAAAAGCAATCGGGCGTTTTGTTTATTCATAACTTCTTTCAATCGAAAAATAATTCACCTTACAGCTCATCAGATTAATGAACGAATAGAAATTCTTCGCCAGTTCGCCCGAATTCCCCGAATCCGCCTCGAACTTCTTCACGTCCTCCATCGTCTCAAAGGTCAGGAAGTCCGCCCATGTGTCGCCGTCCACAAGCTGTTTCCATGAAATA